>ERZ1292640.611-Hain-H43-02um-R1-611-length-29159-cov-5_pt1 | contig 29159 bp, 27 predicted proteins | sample MGYA00564404_ERZ1292640 | MGnify/ENA primary metagenome ERZ1292640 (study PRJEB36523, sample SAMEA6512636) | groundwater metagenome | collected 2019-01-08 | study: AquaDiva: Metagenomics assemblies of 32 groundwater samples | reverse complement strand
CACAAGAGCTATCACCCAAGCCCAACGACCTTTCTTGGCGCCTTCAAGCCACACCTGACATCCAAAAGCCGCAAGCATGGCAAGAGCGAAATCCACGATGAAAAGAAGTCTCGTTGGTTGAAGTACTGAGAGGATGGGAACGTTAAGGACAAATGGAAGATATGCAATTGGCGTCGGAAGCGCAAAAAGCAAAGCGACGGCACTTGTCCAAATCCAAAACCGGTGTTTCTTCAATGATCGAGAGGCAATAGCGATGAATGCAAACATCAATGGTAACATACCTATGTAGCCGACAAACTCACCGTAGTTCCACTGTCCCCAGTAATTCAACGTCGTCGGGTTACCGAAAAAATCCGGCGTCACAAACTGCGCAAGGTGAGCCCATGGAATGAACCACCCTTCCTTGTGCCAACCCACACCGCCCGCGACCCGACTACTTTGGCTTATCCAATCAAGGAACGGTATCCATTGAACTGCAGTGAGTAGGGCCACCAAGCTCAATAATAAGATGAACCTAAGCCCAATTCTTTTTCGCATCACTGCATAAGCGATAATTATAAGAATAAAATAGAACGATATCTGCGCATGTCCGGCAAAAAATTGAGAAACCATGGACGCAACAAAAAGTGTAGACCACCATGTAATCTTGTCATTGCGAGGAGTCCTCGACGAAGCAATCTCACGTTGACGAGAGATCGCGTCGCCGTCAGAACGGTCTCGCGATGACGGAGGACCTAGCACAAACATCCTGTCTATAGAAAGCAGTGCAAGCGGCAGCCAGAGAGCAACGTGACCCATCGTCCCCCACGTAAGCCAGGCGACGTTAAATCCAGAGAAACTCCATGCGATGGCTCCCATAAGACCTGCAATAGGTCGCAGTCCCAACGATCGGAGATACCAATACATGAAAAGCCCAGCCATAAGCGGCTGGAGCATAATGAGTATCGTCCAGGCATCAATAAACGGGAATACCAAAAAGAGAATATTCAACGGATAGAAAGAAGCTGCTTGAATATTGGCTAAAATCGACGCTCCTGAAAAATTATACGGACTCCACAAAGGAATTTTTCCTTCTTTCCACTGATCAATCGCAATTTTTCTCCATGGTATTTGCTGACGCACCGGATCAGTAATCAGAAAGTTTTTAAACGGGACACCCCGCGGATTCGTATCTTTATAGAGATCCCGCCATGGGTGATACAGGCCAACGAGCGCATCGGACGGGACCGGCAATTTTCCTTCGAATATTGTTTGTCTAAAAAAAATTCCGACGAGTAAAACAAAAAAAAATACTGCAATACTATCGACCCACTTAAATTTCATAAACTGATACCATCAAGGAGGCCATCAAAGGCGTCACAAAACCGCGAAACGGAAAACTGCTTACTTTTTTCTATCGCATTCTTTTGAAGCGTCGCTGCGATATTTTTATTTATGATGACGTTGTTAGTTTTTTCAAGAAGCTCACCCGTGGTCTCCCAAAGAAAGCCGTTTTTCCCATCTTCGACGATTTCCGGCTGGCCGCCGCCGGCAAATACGATTGGAATACACCCTGCGGTCATAGCCTCGACAGTCGATATGCCAAAATGCTCCATCAACCGCGGATCGGTTTCTCCAAATCCCGCCGCGTGCCAATAGATCGACACGCGACGATAAAGATCGGTAAGCGTGTCGTGCGGGGCGTTCGGCAGAAATTCAACCGGCAGACCAACGGACATCTTTTTCAGTGTATCGAAGTACTCCATGTCGCTCAGTAAAAGTCCGCCGGCAAGAATGAGCTTCCAGCCGGCCAGACATTTTGCCTTCATCCCTCTCGTGAAAGCTTCCAGAAGTATGTGTTGCTTTTTGGCAGTATGAAATCCGCTGAATCTTCCGACGGAAAGAATAATTTTTTCCTTTTTCGATCCCTTCCAGTCAATGACCGTAACCGGCGGATAGATGACTTCTGCGCGTATACCGATACGTTCATCTAAGGCGTCTTTTGTAAATTGAGAGTTGCAAACGATCGCTTGATAACGGGACAACTTGACTGCCGAATATAAAATTTTCCCAAAGGGCATCTGAAAGTGAAGAATATTGTATCTTGCAAGCGTAGAGGGAATACTCCCATCGCTCAAAAAGAAAATAAGGTCGTACTGGCGCGTGATAAACAGCTTTTTGAACACAGAAGTATCCCGAAATATATTCCGGGTAACTTTTATCCTCGAAAGATCTATATTGAGCCGCTTTTGTGCGCTATTAATAATGGAGGCATCGTTCCAAAACAGTTCGACGTTGTGTCTACCCGACCAATGCGATGCAAGCGTGAGAACGTAGCGCTCACCGCCACCGAGCGTATCCAAATACGGAGAATAAAAACCTATTTTCATAATTTGTATTGTCATTGCGAGGAGCGAAAGCGACAAAGCAATCTCTATTATTATGAGATCGCCACGCCGTCAGAACGGTCTCGCGATGACAGAAACAACCCGAACAAACAAAGTATTCCTATCGCCGCAACCCACAAACCATAGACAAAACTCTTCGGCCAGTATACCATCCGCACTACATGATCCCCCGAGGGCAGAGCCACGGCACGAAAATCATAATCTGCCCGGTCTATCCGTGTTTCCTGACCATCTACTGTAGCCCGCCACCCGTTGTCATATACATCCGAAAGAAACAATAATTTAGATACGGATGATTTTGATTGCAACACGATCTCGTTGGCAGTATATTTCTTAATTTCCACACTTCCCTCTCCTGATTGGGGTTGAATCACCGGCTCCCGTTCCAAAACGAGTGTCTCGCGGGGATCAAATTCTTTTTGGTAGAGAGCGTCTATTATCCTCTTGTCGTTATCGGCAACGGAATATGCAGAGGCCAAAAATGCCCGCGGCAGGGCTTTCTCGTTGACAAACACCTCGTAATAATTATCTTTATACATACTTTTATAATAGGGAGACTGCCAATATGGGTACGCCCAAGCGTATCGACCGTCGCTTAAACGGTGCGCTACGTAACGGACTCCCAACAGTTGCAATGCAAATTCAGAGTACCTGCCAATTTTAGGAAATTGCACCACAGAACGCTCCGGTATTACTATTTTCCCTTCGTCAACGGAACGTATAAACTCACCGTAGCGTTTTTGATATACGGCATCGTACCCCTCAATCCCCGAAAGGGCAAACCCATTAGTTACTTCCCCGCCGACGTTGCCGAATATTCTTGAAAAACCAACTTCTTTCTTGAGAAAAGACAACATGTCAATCTCCGGATATACATATTCCCGCGGATCAAACGGCATCCATTTTCCAGCGTAGCGGAGCATATCCGCTGCCACAAGAACGATAAATAACACAATCATGAGAGTTTGAATAAATTTCCACCGCCTGATATACCCCGAAATTGCAAGGGCACAAAAACCGAGGGTAAAAACCGTGGGAAGCAAGATATTCCTCTTCGCAATCAGAAGTTTGTCCGCGTCAAACGGCCGGAGAACAACGACAATACACCACAACACCCCAAGGAGCACCGCAATACCAAAAAAATACGGGCACATAACAGACGTCTTTTTCTTTTCCCAATCTTCCCGCAGCCTGTCCAATCCGTACGCTGCAATCACGGCGAGAGAGAAACTGGTGAGCACAATGATTCGCGCTGCATAACTTGTGGAGATGCCGGGTATTTTGAGCCAGATAACGAATGTGTTGATGGGCGTTGGGGTTGCGACAAAAAACGACATAAGCGCAAGTCCCAGGAAAAATCCTATATGTTTTGTCCGCCTTACTACGGCGTACACTGATAGAAGCAGTGGTACGACGCCGATATAGGACGCCCACTCCGCGTAAAATCCGAACCAGTCGTTACGCGTGACCGGATTTCCGTAAAAATCAGGAGCAAACAACGTAATAAGGTACTGCCACGCGATACCTCCCCCTTGTGTAAATAATTCACTCCGAACTGATTGACTATACGCATCAAGCGAAGGAAGTATTTGCACCGCAGCAAGCATGAGACCAAAAACTACTGCCAACCCCAGCTCAATACTTGCCCTCGTTCGCTTTGTACGTACAGCTTGATATACGATAAAGGCGACTGTCGCAACCAACACGTAGACACTCATCTGAAAATGGCCGGAAAAAAACGACCACGCGAGGCCTAACGAGACGATCACAGGATTCCACCATGATCGTTTATTCACGTGCATGACTACCGCGGCAAAAAGTAGTGGCAACCAAAGCACTGCCCACCCGAGCGTCCCATACGCCATCCAGACCGTGAGAAAGCCACAGAACATGAACGCTATTGATCCAATGAGGCTTGCCTCCTTTGATCGGTCTAAAGAGCGAAGTAAAAAATACATAAAAATGCCCGCAAGAAGTGGTTGAAGGAGAATGCTGACACTCCATGCGTCAAGAAACGGCAGAACAAAATAGAGGAGATTCACCGGAGAAAACACGGCCGTCTGGTAGTTGGCCGCGTGCGGCGTACCGGAAAAGCTATAAGGATTCCATAACGGAATCTGACCCTGCTTCCAACTGTCTATCGTAATCATCTTCCACGGATAAATCTGGGTGATAACATCCGGCATAGCGTTATTTTTTACCGGCATACCGAATTGGGCACTCCACGGCGGAAAAAACGTGACCAGATATTTACTCGGAAACGGGACAAGCCCTTTAAAAAAATACGGCGAGGCAAAGATAAACCAGACTAAAAAAATCACAACGAAAGGCCAATATTTTTTCCACATCATAATTTTTTTTGTTGCAACTCCCATAGCTTCGCGTACGTAATGAATATACTGAAAGCCTGATAAATACTTTCGACCCAGCCGACAGTTCCGGCTTTCCAACCGCCTTGTTTAACAAAAGAATCAATAAATGCGGTAAGCATCACCCGGATAAACCGCCACCAGACAACCGGCGGGTGTCCTGAACGAAGTCGAAGGATTGCTTCCGCTTCCGACCATTCGTTTGTTTTGGTAACCATCTCCGCAAGCGTCCGGTGAGTATCGTGGAGCATTGAACCGTTTAGTCTGCCGATTTCTCCATTTACGCGGGCTGATTCGTGAAGTTCTCCGTACCATTCTACGAGCGCTTCCTTGCGCATAAGCCGAAGGATGTATTCATCCCCCGGCCATGGATATCCCAGATAGTAGTTCTTTCGTCGAAGTTCATACCCAGTAATGAGTGATGAGTGATGAGTGATGAGTTCTTGAATCTCTTTGCGTAATTCTTCAGTAACGATCTCATCCGCATCAACATAAAGAAGCCATTCACCGTGTGCTTTTTCCTTACCGAGATTATGAAGCATGGTAAAGTCGCGTACGCCTCCCGCCGAAATAACTGTCGCTCCGTGTTGCTTGGCAATCTCCCGCGTATTATCTGCTGATCCATTATCAACCACGACAATCTCATCTGCCCACGTCAAGGAAGACACACACACTCCTATCCTGGCTTTTTCATTTCTGGCGATAACTATTGCTGATAGTTTCATGATTTAAAAATTGCATCCAAAATAGCTTTTCGCCGTATCGGCGGACCGGAAAGAATAAACCGGATACCTTCTCGAATAAGCGCGACTTTCGTACGAACCGGCGCGTAGCGCATACCGACGATCAACCGATTTCTAGTCATGTAATACTGGTGGGTGGCGCTCCCCACGCCGCTGGAACCGGCATTATTGTGCCAAATTATTGATTGAGGTACATAAAATAGCTTATATCCAACCTGTTTTGCCCGCAAACAAAAATCCAAATCTTCCAGATACGCAAAAAACTTCTCATCAAGTAATCCGATTTTCCCAAATACTTCCCGCTTTACCATCATCGAACAACCCGTGACAAACGGCGTTTCTTGGGTCCTGTCATATTGACCATTGTCTACCTCGTCGACCCCGCGGTGCGACGCGTACATATTCTCCCAGTCAATAAGTCCTCCGGCGTACCAAAGCACACGACCACGTTCTTTATCCGCGTAGCGCGCCTTATGAAATTCACGTCCCGGTGCGAAATAAATTTTGGAGCCTGCAATTCCTATGCGGCGATCCGCAAACGCATCAACGAGCGCCGTCAGAGAATTTTTGTCAACGCTCGTGTCATTATTGAGAAGCCATACATAGTCGGCTCCCCATTCAAGAGCCCGGCGGATGCCGACGTTATTGCCACCGGAAAAACCAAGATTTTTATTATTTTTTATAACTTCTATATCAGGAAAATTCTTCTTGATTACTGCCACAGAATCATCGGTTGAGTCATTGTCCACTACAATAGTACTGAGGACTGAAGACTGAGGACTGAGGACTTTAAGAGATGCAAGGCACGCCAAAGTATCCTTTTTGCCATTCCAATTGACGAGGATAATAGCCACTTTCGTCATATTAATACGTCACAATTCGAATTCTCGCGTTTTCGATATTCGCGTCGTATTTGAGGGAAGACAAACCCATCACTCGGTACGTCTTTGCACCGGGTTCAAGTGTGATGGTGGCTTCCTTTTTAGTAAATGTCGGTCCTTCTGAACTTACGTTACTAAACCACACGTCATGTTTATCCGTCATATTGTAGAGTTTGGCGTATACCATGCCATTTGCGGTCGGAATATTAAGAAATACTTCAAAAACCACAGACTTGATCGATGGATAATTGGCTGTATCTATGATAGCTTCTGCTCCGCCAATATCCTGCCATACGCTGCTTTTTGTCGAACCGGAACCAAGCGAAATATAATATTCTGAAGTTTTCTTTGCAATTTCCGAAACAGGTAACTCGTCTAAACGTTTTACAAGTGCATCGATTTTCGCTTCACATGACGATGAACATTCTTCTGTCGAAACAGGAGGTGCCGCAACATGTATGGATGTTGCTCCTATTTCACTCGGGCGTGTGCTACGCCCCAAAAAAACCACGAGATCAAGCATCACGATGTTTACCGTGAGGAGGAGTAAAAACGAAGCGATAAGACCTATCTTAACGGAGCGTGGCATACCAGGTAGTGAAAATTCGACAACTCCAGTTGGTTAAGTTCATCATAAGTTGTTCCAATATAAATGTCCTCAATGTTCCATAATCACTCTTGCCAGGAGTTATTGCACGCAAAACGTGCAGTCGAATTTCTACTACCTGGCATATTTTCGGATGATCCGATACCAAATTTTTTTGATAGCATAGTGAGTCTCACCGATTTTTGCGCTTAGGAGCCAGTATCGTACCTCTCTTTGCGCGCGGACTAATTCTTTCCCGACAACCGAAACCGGAATCTCATGTTCGCTAAACTTCTCACTCTCCCATAATTTGGCAAACGTACAAAATGAATAAAACGACTGCAACAACGCAAGCACCAATCCGTGGAGTCCGTCTTTATACGCACGCTCGGCAAAATAAATTTTTAGAAAATCCGACAAAGGAAAACGTATTGCGTCATACCATATGGTCCGGTAATTCGTCTCCCGGAGAGTTATGGATTCGCTTGTTGATGCCCGGTCAATTTTCGTCAGATATTGATGTACGGATTCATAATTATAATGGATATATGGCTGTGTTAATTGTCCAACCGGTCCATCCACCTTTATATATTCATGAATGTGCTCACACGGAAACTTCCCTTTTCCGCGCCGAAATAATCTAACCTGCTGATCCGGCCACCATAAACCATGCTGTATCCATTTACCGAATATAATATTCTTCCGTGGTATCCAGTAACCTACAACTTGTTGACTGACGACTGATGACTGACGACTGATGACTGTTTTTATTTCCTGAGCAAGCTCGGGAGGAACTACTTCATCGCCGTCAAGGTTGAGAATCCAATCACTTTTCGCTTTAATAAATCCCTTGTTTTTGTTGATATTGAGCATGAGATTGTTCTTTTCTTTATAAACGGTGGCACCGTACTTTTTTGCGATACCCGCAGTCTGATCGGTGGACTCGTTGTCTATCACAATAATCTCATCGACCCACAAAAGTACTGCAAGCGTACGGGCGAGCCTCGCTTCTTCGTTGAAGACTGACAAAACAACACTTATCGTTTCCATAACGTAGAGAGGTTAGCAACAAGCGCAAGCGTCTTATTCCGCTCAAATACCCATACTACCCCACCGAATAGTATACCACCCATAATCATGGCCGTGATAACGACGGGAATAGCCGAACCCATGAGCATAATAATTCCCAGAGACAGGATGGCTTGTGAGGAGGCGGCTAAAAACGGTACCTGAACACTTGTACGGAATGAAAACGGAACTGCCCGCTGGGCAAGGAGTACAACAAGAATAAGTGTGGTAGTAATAAGAAGGAGTGAGAATGCAACTGCGTTAAATCCCATTAGTGGAAGCAGGGCCACGGTAAGAACCCACGTGAGGGTGGTCCAAAGAATCATAAGTTTGAGTGTGGTTTTTATATATCCAAGTGCATTAAGGGCGTTTGTGAGCGGGGTAGAAAGACTTGCAACTGCGGATGCGACAGCAAAAAGATAAAATGACAAAACGGCAGGCTCCCATTTTCCGTAGCGGGGGATTATCGCGATTAATGGCTCTATTGCAACGATCATTGCAATAGTTATCGGAAAAATACTTACCGATAACCCAAATAGAGTCTTCTCTATCGCCAGACGTAAACGCTCCTTATCATGTTGGAGTCGCGAAAAAGCAGTAAAGGTCACACGAATGACACTGTCCATGATAAGCCGGAGTGGTACCTCCGCCCATTTTTTCGCCCAACCGATATACCCAATATTGGAAAGGGGCAATACTCTGCCTAAAAATACCGTGAGCAGATCATCTTTGAGAAGCGCCAAAAAAGAATTCATCTGGAACGGAATACCAAACTTCATAAGCCGCTTAGCGACGCTTATGGAGATCCCGATCCCCGGGTTCCACGGCGCGATGACATACATCGCGGAAAGCCCGACCACCGCCCGTACGGCTACCGCCCAGGTAAAGCTTGTCACTCCAAACCCGAGCCAGGCCAAAATAACCGCCGTCACATAGAAACCGAGCGTCTCAAGAATCTGCGGGATGATCAATTTTGAAAATGCCAACTCCCGCTCCAGGAGTATTGATGGAATTGTTTTCAGCGAGGAAAAGAAAAATGCAACGGCCAGTACCCGTAAGAGCCACACTCCCGAGTCGTCCAGTCTATACCAGATGCCGATCATAGAGGATCCGGTAAGCACCAGGATCACCGCCGTGCCGACCAACAACTGCTGGATGGTAAACGTCGTGACGAGATCTTCGCGGGTAAGATTTTCTTTTTTTTGAATTAACGCTGCGGCAAGTCCTACATCAGAAAAGTATCCCAAAAACGCGACGATGGCAGAAACGACGTAAAATAATCCAAACACAGACGGCGACAAAAAAATGGTGAGGAAAAGGGTCGCGATAAACGCAACGAGCTGGAGAATAAATGTTCGGGAGGTTAGCGCAACTACACCTGCAATCGATCGGACTTTAATCCCGTCTGCCGAATTATCATTTTTTGCCATGATTGCTCCGCCTCCACGGACGCGTGAAAAAAAGCCTCCAGAGCCCCGCGATATCTCCCTGGGCCGTCTTCATGACCCGTACCGTTGATCCGGGATTATCTATCCATGTCACCGGTTCTTCATAAATCCTGTATCCTGACTTTTCGGCAAGAATAAGAAGCTCGCTATCAAAAAACCATTCATTATCAACGACCTGTGGGATAAGTAATTCAACCGCTTTCCTGCTGGCCGCCTTAAATCCGCATTGCGCGTCGGAAAAATGTACCAGGAAAAAAAACTTAATCAAAAGAATGTACCCCTTTGACGTAATCGTGCGCAGGAGACTTCTCCCGTACACCCGCGCGCCGTGGGCATTACGTGAGCCAATTGCAATATCATACCCACGGGTAAGCGAACGGACAAGAGCCGGTAAATGTTTGAGATCCGTTGACAGATCCACATCCATATACGCAACATAATCTGCCGGGATAGTTTCCCAGGCAAACTTTACTGCACGCCCTCTTCCTTTTTGATCCAAATGGATGAAACGGACGACATGATCCTTCCGGGCAAGCTCGCGGGCAATAGAAAGCGTTCTGTCGGTAGACGCGTTATCCGCGATCGTAATAATCCAGTCAAAATCCGGTAAGTGTTCACCCAAAAAACGGTGGAGGGTCGTAATACATTCCGACAGCTCCCGTTCTTCATTGTAGACCGGAATAACTATATTAAGTGATGGTTTTTTTGCCATAGATCCGAATAAACCATAAAACAACGAGTATACTTATTATATTCCCAATAGTACGGAGAGGAGTATTAGTAAAATGCAACTCTGCGACACTTCGGCCGGAAGGAATCATGACAACCGGTAGGCCATTAACCACCCTCACCGTCTGCTCTACCCCGTTTACCCAATACTTCCACCCGGGGAAATAGACCAAATTAAGGACTACTTCAACTGGATTTTGTGCATGGGTCACGATCTTCGCGTACGTTTCCGTATTGATTTCTGTTTCCACACGAAGACCGAGCAATTCCTGGGAAGTGAGAATTCCACGGGCCACCCGGGATGCGTTTTCAGGTTTAAGAAATGATCGCGGTAAATATTCATCGGACACGCCGGAAACTCGCCACGTAAGCTCTTCTTCGCTCTCAAAAAACGCAGCCGGTCTATCATAAGATATTTGTGGAATAAATAATTTGGCGTTCAGAATAAAAATGGCAATAACAAAAGGAATAATCAACACCACTTGGTATAAACGTTTCGGTACCCACATGAGAAACGACGATCCGACAATTGATGCCGCAAATACGATAAGAGTCAAAAACCTCCATGGATATTGTATGTAGGCAAAACCGGGAATGAATTCCCATATCGGCTTTGATATTGTGGTGACGAGTAGTACTCCGATAAATCCTATTATCGTAAACAATCCGATAGAATGTCTAAATATCCCTCGACGCAAATTTAGTACACCAAACAGGAAACCAACGACGGCAAGAGCCACATGGAGCTTTCCCACCTTAAAGGACATACCGTCCAGACAACCGGGGATAGATCCGCCATATCCCCAAAGCGAATTCCAAAGTTGCGGGAGACAAACAAAGTGATCCCGGAAATTTGCACCGCCGCCTATCTGGCCGGCAACATTGGTGTATCCCATTTCGGCAAACGCCGGGAGCCAAAAAAAGGCAGAGAGCCCAAGGCCGATAAACAGAAGTAAGACGTATGACGTAAGACGTAAGAGGTGAAATCGCCTTCTGAATAGAAGAATAAGTGCATATAACGCAAGACCAATCAGATAAAATACAACGGTTACGTAGCCGGAGATGGTATGAGAAAGAATGATCCCGGCAAGCGCCAACCCGCCGATCCATACCCCGGTCTTTCGCTTTTCAGGTCGATTGAGAAATAAAAGCCCTATTGCCAACAGAGGCAATAACGCGTATGCCCAAAGCTCCCCTACGGCCCCACGTACGTACAACTGCACCGCGTGGTAAGGAGCATATCCATAAAGAAGTCCCGCTACAAATCCGCTTGCCACACCAAACAACATCGTCACGAGCGCATACATAGCAAAAATCGAAAGCATCATGCCCGATGCCATGACAACTTTCGTCGCTATGAGTCCGTCCAGACCTGCCGCGTATAGGAAGCCCCCGATATAGTACGGAAGCGGACCGTAAAAATTGTATAAAGGGTAACCATACCCGTACCCGAGACCGGAAACCCATCGCACAGGAAATTGACCGTTTCGTATAGCTTTACCCATAACAACGACGCGCGCGACCTGTGTATCATCGTGCATGGAAAAATATCCGGATGCAAAAAGTGGCTTGACCGTCCAGTAAGTAAAAATTATTAACAGCAGTAAGCTCCAAAAATGGCTTTTCATAGATAGAAAAACTCAGATTCAATTGTCATTCCCGCGAAAGCGGGAATCCAGGCTGGATCCCCGATCAGGTCGGGGATGACGAAATACAAAAACAATCCATGTAATAAAGCTTCCGATCGACACCATGTCAGCCAGAAATCTCGGCACTGTCTCACGAAACTCGGCTATAAACCGGTGACCCCCTGCAGGAACGGATACTTCTATAAATCCGTTGGGATTTTGATACGTAATTTTCGCCGGTCTATCATCAATCATGATCCCCCATCCGGGATAAAAGATGGTGTTAAGACGCAGGATGCTCTCTTCAGATGCTTCGACATGAGCAATGACACGTTGAGTATTGAGATATTCATACACAATCGTCCCCCTACCCGAACGAATGATGAGTCGCTCCGGGGAACGCGAACCCGGAATGCTTGTGACCCAACGCGGCATGTACTCATCACGCACCGTCGTGGTTCCCTCGTTGGTCATATAGTACCCCTCATTTCTTGTAACCCTTTCGATCGCACGAATAATCGTCGCCCCCCACAAAATCCAAATAAAGATAAATAAACCCGCAAGCATTATACGACGGCTATGAAAGCGTTCTATCGACCATGCGATAGCCCAAGGCCCTAGAAGAGTAGATACCGCGAGCATCCGTATGGGAAACTGAACGAGCGCCGCTACTACCGGAATCGTCCAAAACACCCCGCTCAGTGAGGTCGCTAATATTACGCTACCAAGAATAAAACAAACATATATTCCTCCGAAGCCCCTGGCGTTTTTTTTCTTCCTGACAAACAAATACAGAGCGCTCCCTATAATACCCGGCAAACCCACAAGCCAAAAGGTTGCGGGGGTAAGCATGTACGAAAACGGATCCGATACCGTGATTGTATCGAACCGGACAAATTTCTTTTCCATGATGGCTGGCATCCAAAAAAATGCCGCTAAACCAATACCCAGCAATAACAGCCGTATGTACTCAAACTTTTTTCGGAAAAGTATGAGAATAAAAAATACCGTCAAAAAGAGAAGCGCCAGCGTATTATGGCTGACGATAAGAAACGCGACAAAAACGGGAAATAGCCATTTCTTTCCACTTTCGATACTATACATACAGGCGGCTGCCGGAAGAAACGCAAGTATCTCCCCAACGGAACCTCTCTTGTAGAGATCAAAGAGAAGATAGGGCGCACCCACAAATCCCAGTACGCCCACTGTACTGGAAAACCGCGAAAACTCTCTCCGCAACCAAAGAAAAAGAAATACCGACGTCCCGATGACAGACCCCCCGAGGATTATCTTCACGCTATCAACAAACGTGAATCCTATAAAATGCAGAAGAGACCCGATATAAAGGAATCCCGGATATAAGAAATTAGAAACCGGATATCCATAACTATTATTGAGTCTTCCTAAAAATCTCACCGGAAATTGATGATCCGCTAAACTCTGATAAAAGGCGGTGAGCCGGATAACCATCCATTCTCCATCGTCGGAAATATAAAACCCTTTGCCCATAAGCGACCACAGGACAACAATCAGAGCTATGGCAAGTACAAAAATGGGGAAAAACGAATTTAATCGTTTCGCATTCATGGTAATAAAGACCGCGGAAGTGCTACTTTATAAAACCGTAAACTCCGGTCCTTCCGTAACCCCTTATAGTAGGTAGCAAGGAGGGTAAGATTCCATCCCTTCGGCGCATCCTCGAGCTGATTAAGCACTAAATAGGTCGGATATTTGTTGACAGAGTTGAGTACATCCGGAGATGGATTTGCCGGAACAGGCCAAATACCATGGATTTCTATATTGGGCAAATCCACAAGATACATCTCAAGTCCGTACGGCAAAAGTCCGAATGTACCGTCGGTGTAAACAACCAGCTTTCCCCACGCAGACTCTTTTAAAAGAAAATCTTTCACCTCACGCACTCCCCAGCCGGATGGCCAGTCGTTCATATACTGCCCCCGGTCTGCCTCTGCGATAGGGGCATACACGGGATTTTTTATCAATAGATAGTCAGTCCAGATGCTCGGGATTATCATAATACCGATAACAAAAAAACCAAAAATAGTTCTTCCGTATTTTTTCAATATCCCGTCGGCCACGACGGCTGCGAGAATCAAAAGCGGCATCGCCATAAAAAGAATAAATCGGGGATAAAGTACGCGTGCAAACAGTGCAAGTACCACAAACGGCGCAAACCACCAGAAGTACAAGAGTAACTTTTCCCTCGGTTGTCTCCAAAAAGTGAATATCGGCAAAAGAGCAGCGATCCACACCGGCCACGTAAGATAATTGATAAGCCAATCAAACATGCCCCGGATATTGCCAATAAAAAAATTGGTGGGGTGCTTCAACCATTCGGCAAAGGGATAGACAAAAATAGCATTTTTTTGCGCAATGACACCAAAAAGCGGAGAGAGACGGAGGACGCTATACAATCCCTGCGATATGAGTACTGCGACAAGAACGCAAAGAGCCCATCCTCCCAACCGCCTGATGATCCCGGCTCTTTTCCAGTCAAACAGAAAAAGCGTCAAAGGCACCATGTAAAGACTCAAAAAACCTGACGACTTATTGAGCATCCCTAACCCCAGGGTAATACCGAAAACAAGTGCTATATCAAGCCGAACATTCCTGACCAGAAGAATCGCTCCATAAAGATTCCAGATAGAAAACATCGCAACAAGAGAATCGTAAAGAGCCATCCGATCGTACACGAGAGCAAATGGACTGATGAGATAGAATAAACTTGCGATAACGCCAATTCTGATGCTCTTGAATACTTCCCGTCCGAGAAAAAACATCCCCACGAGACTTCCAAAACCCGCAAGTACCGATACCAAACGACCGGCAAGAACCGGATCGCTTACAAACCGCATGAGTACCATGGCTATCCATGTGTACAGAGGCTGCTTGCCGTCAACGAGAGAGATAAAACGCCACGCCGCGTCGCGGCTCCCGATCTGTGACCACCGGATATAAATTGCTTCATCGGTAAAAATAGGGAAAGAAGTCAAATTAACGAGGCGCGTCCCAAAATAGGCAAGAATTATGCCTACAGAGATCAATACGAAGCCCAGAAAGCCGGATTTTTTCATCATAGCCGTAAGCTCCATCATGATTATATCAGGGAATGCCTTATTCGTGTGTACGCGGCCTACGAAGAAACAATTTGGATTGAAATAATACGATCAACCATGATGCCAAAACCGGAAGCGCAGTCACCCACCATTTGATCATCGGTACCGGCGCATCCCAATGTCCGTAATAAATAAATGGCGCATACCGGAGAAGCAATCCCAATGAAAAAGCGCCTGCAAAAAAAGTTATAGAGCGCCTGCCCGGCACAAGCGCGACAAAAGGCATGATCCAGACGAAATACCACGGGAGTACTTCATGATTGAGTATGACAAGCACAAATCCGAAGAGCATACCCGCAAGAGCTATACTTCTCCGCCACCGTAAAGCAAAGCTGGGAATCAAAAAAATGGTCATTAATTTCATCCCGATAGAAAACGCGAGCAGAAACCAAGACATAACGTATTGTTTCTTCCGGATAAAAAAGACCATAGACCAAATAGCGATCGCCATCATAACGATGTCGTTATGACCGCTGACCAAACTTTCGATGATAATGAGAGGATTGAGCGCAAACACTGCCATACCGGCCAATGCGTTTTTAGGCTCCACTGTTTTGAGAACCGTATAGATTCCTTTTACCGCAAGAAGGTAAAAAACTGCTGCAACAATCTTGAGATTCCAAAGAATAAGAAGAAACGTGCCGAATCCAAAAAAATATGCGGGTAAAGAAAACGTAATCCACAACGGTGTATATGCGCTCGGCAGATGTATCCATCGCATAACCCCGACCCATGGGTCGATAGAAGCAAATTGCATAGGAATAACCTCGTAGGGATTTTTGTGATATACGAGAACCGTTTTAGCCGTAAACATATAATTGAAAATATCATAGGAGAATGCCGGATAGGACAAAACCAATACTATACAGATACAAAAAACGATCTTCCACAAGCCATGTACGGTAACGGCGCCTGTCCGGATCTTTCGCAAGGCAACTCCGTAAAGACCATACAAAAGCACAAGTATACAAAGATATATTACGGTTGAAAATGTACGCTGATAGTACCCGATATACTGAAACGCCTTTTGGATGTGTTGCCAAATATTTGCCGTGGAAAGTGTCAAATTAAGATCAACTTGCGTGTAGGAATACAAAAATAACGCAAGAGATGCTATCACATAACCAAGAAGCAAAATCTTAATTTTCATCTATATAAACCCTTCCATGCATTGACACGTATTTTGAGGATATCCATTAGTCCCTGCAGGGAATCTTTCATGGGGTTCACCCGTCTTGTCTCTACATAATGCCATTCTACGGAAACCTCTTTTATCTTGTAACCGACTTTTTTGGCAAGAAACAGAACTTCCAGGTCAAAACCTGCCGTAACCATGGACCCTTCCACTTCGCGGTGTTCACTATAAAGCTTCAGTCTCCCGAAGATGTCCCGCGCAACATCCTTTCGAAACGCTTTAAAACCGCATTGGGTGTCCGTAATGCAGTGTAACCCCAAAAAAATAGACCGGAGAACCATAAATCCCCTCGCCATCACCCTCCGGGTGAGCGGCGCCCCTTCCCGTCTGTTACTCCGCGATCCGATAACCACGTCGAAACCCTGCCTGCCGGCAGGCAGGTCTTTCTTAAACCACGGCAGAAGTTTCTCAACCTCGCCAATAGGTGTTGCCTGATCCAGATCGGTAAACAATACAATCCCGCCTTTTGCGGCAAGCACACCGGCGATAACCGTCAAAGCTTTCCCCTGATGGACAGAACGGATGACGCGAAAACCATGATTGGCCACCGCAAATTCATCGAGAAGCCCTTTTGTACCATCCGTCGACCCATCATCCACAAGGAGTACTTCCCAACCGAACGATAGTCCATTCATAAAACACGCTACTTTATCAAGAGCGCCCAAACGGATGTTTGTTTCTTCGTTATATGCCGGAATTACCACGGACAAAAAAGGCTTCATAATGATAAGTGTACCAGTTTGTAAATATCCACGAAGGGAATTTTCCATGTACCGGATATCGTAGCCGTACCAAATCCGGCTATTTCCCAAAGGCTATGTCCGAGCGGTTGGCAGGGAACAAGCTCACATATCACGATAAGTTGGTCTGTAACGCTCGACCGACCAGGATCTTTGAATGTAGGTTCAATGGTCACCGGCGGATTACCCCATATTTCAAAAAAGTACCGATAGACGTGATCTGAATTGGATTGTGTGACGAGAGCAAAATTAAACGGCTTCCCTTCCGTCTTCTCAAACGCAACTTTAGCAATGGTTCTCGCTTGCCCAAGCTGATAGTTGGGCGGGTATTGAAACGGCTGACCCAAAAAGTTCCACCACAAAAGAAATACAACTACGGCCCAGGCAATTGCCCATCCAATAAACCGGATTTTCCTTACGTGATACAGGACAAAAGCCGTCAGTAAAAACGGCAGGGTAAACCAGATGCCGAAGTAATAATCGTAAATCCCCCGCTTATAAAATCCGAACAACACAGCCACGGTCACCCCCCAGGTAAGCATAAGAGTCGAGGATTTACGCCAATATCCCGGCTTCGTCGCATACATCGCAAGCAGGGCAACTCCCGCGATAACAACCCCCCATATGCCCGACTCCCACAAGCTCTTTTGCCACACAGGGAGCTTATCCCACAGTTCCGGCTGTGGTAGCCGAAATATGAGACGGCCTATCATTCGAAAAACCGTATCGCTGAGAATAGCCATGTATCTCCCGCCGGAAAGTCCGGTGTCGCGACCCGCAAGAATAAACCGGATGATAGATTGTGTATTAGGAAACCCGTGGCGCAGCTCAAACAACAAAAACGGCGCATATCCTAAGACAAACCCTGCTCCTCCGATCAGAAATGATCGAAGTTTCGTCCCTATCGTGCCATTAAAAAGAAGCCAAATAGCGGTGACCGGAAAAAGAAACAAGAAAAGATAATGCAGCTGAAGGCCAACCCCCAAGCACATCCCTGCCCAAAAAATATTTCGCATCTTTCCGTCATTGGCGTATTTCCATAAAAGATACATGGCCAAAAGCGAAAAAAACGGCACGATATTCGGGTTCCACGAGGAACGCGAGTATGCGATCACAACAGGCGACAGGGCATAGAGAGCGCTCGCCACAAGTCCCACCCAGGGATTGAACATATTGCGGCCGGCGCGGTATACAAGATACACGGTAGCTATACCAAACAGAGCGACCATAACCGCCGGCCCCGTAGGATCTAAGCGCCACGCCCACAAAAACGGAAGCATAAAATAATAATAGATGGGACCCAAAAAAAATCCTCCGACGGAGGCAGTCGGCCCCAAAAGCGTCCACTTGTGGTCAACAATCATCCGCTTGACCACCAGGACGTCCCGACCTTCATCCCCCAAAAACGTCATGTAACCGGAAATATTGTAAAGACGTAGGTAAGCAGCAACAAGAAGAACGATAACTACGGACAACCCAAGCCAAGGAACCTTCCAACGTTTTGACTTTACTTTTTCCATATAACTTTTGAGTACATCGTATAGTTCCATACCAATCCTATCCCAACGCCCACGACATAGAACCATCGATAGAGCGAGACCCCGAATAACCCAGTCCCGATCCATACGGTTCCTGCTTGGATAAGGATAGCGCCCGCGGAGGTCATATTAAACTGAAGTAATTTTCCGAAAGCACGAAGCCCCCTAACTTTTTGCGATCCGAATGTCCAGGAGTTATTGAAGAAAAAATTGGAAATGATAGCAAACTCTGCGCCTACACCGCTTCCCAGAGCCGGGTGAAAACCGAACCGAACCATTGCTTCCAAAACGATCGTGTTAATGATAAATCCTAAAGTTCCCACAACGAGAAACTTTCCGAATGAACCTGTAAGGACTTCTTTCATCCGCTCACGAATAACGTAGCCTAATACATCGCGGATATATTGGGATGGAGCTATTTTTGAATGACCGAATTTTCTGTCAGTAAAATGAATCGGCACTTCCATAATCTTCGCTTTGCGCTTCAGTGATTTATGAAGATACGCTATCTGAAACACATATCCCTGATACTTGGATAGCTCCCTTCGGGAATCTCTTGCAAATGATTGTTTATACGCCCGGTATCCGCCGGTCCAATCATGCACATTGGCGTAACCTAACCCGAACCGGACGATTGCGTTACCGACAATACTAAACAGTTTCCGATGTATTCCCCAGTTGTCCGGAATTGATCCGCCGTCTATATAACGGCTGCCAACGGCAAAATCCGCTCCTTTATCCAAGGCCGTCATAAAGTTCGGGAGTGATGCAGGGTCGTGGGATAAATCCGCATCCATCTGAACGATAATCTCTGCATGCAAAACATCAAGTGCATACGCTATCCCGTAAAGAAGTGCACTACCTAATCCTTCCTTTTCTTTTGTCAGAAGAATCACGTTAGAATGTTTTCTTCTATACTGATTGACCAGCTTCCATGTGCCATCTGGAGATTTATCGTCAACAACGAGAATAGTTAGCTGGTGTCCGGTGACTTTTTGCCACGCCTTAAAAATGCCATCCAAGACGGTCTTGATATTTTCCTTTTCGTTGTACGTCGGGAGTATGACGACGGTATTCATTCATCCATTATAGCTTTTATACCCGTTCGCGCCAGTAGTTGAGGAGATCCTCCATAGTTTTTTCAAACGGAATCTCCGGCTTCCAACCCGTCTTTTGCACAAACTTGGTGTTGTCACCGATAAGAACGGGAACATCCGACGGACGCATGCGTGCAGGATCCTCCTGGGTGGTTACTTTAGATTTGGTAAATGACAATAATAATTTTAACATGTCTCCAATCCGAATGGCGCGGCCCACCGCAATATTGTATACGTCTCCCGGATCGCATTTCTCAACTGCCAAAAGGTAGGCACGTACCATATCCCGGACGTCGGTGTAATCCCGCTGGGCTTCAAGATTTCCCACATGAATAATCGGCTCTTGTTTCCCTTTTTCGATAAGCGCTACTTGCTTGGCGAAATTGGACTCCGCAAATGTTTCGCCCCTGCGTGGTCCGGTATGATTAAATCCACGGGTCCGCACGACGCGTACTTTATACGACTGGAAATACTGATACCCCAGATAATCCATGGCTACCTTACTCACGGCATAAGGAGAAAGGGGACGCAACGGATTTTCCTCTTTGATCGGTAATTCATTTTCATGCACAAGCCCGTATTCTTCAGAAGAACATGCGATTTGGATGACCGGATCAATTCCGGCCTGACGCGTCGCCTCAAAAAGATTCGCACTTCCGACGATATTTACTTCCAAAGTAACCGACGGCGAGACCCATGACGTCGGAACAAATGACTGTGCAGCCAGATGAAAAATGTAATCCGGCTTGATACGTGAAATTGTTGCATAAAGGCTATGCGAATCTAGAAGATCAGCATCCTCCAAATGAAGTTTATTGGCGATAGAATCTATGTGATCACGTTTCGTACGTGACCTACAGAGTCCGTACACTTCATACCCCTCTTTAAGAAGGAGCTCTGCTAAATGACTTCCTACAAACCCTGCGATACCGGTGACGAGTGCTTTTTTTGCCATATATTCCTCCTTTATCACATCCTGCCTACACCATAATACATGAATCCTAAACTTTTTACCTTACTTGGCTCGTACACATTACGTCCGTCAAAAATAACACGTTCTTTGAGTCCTTTGGCGATCCTGACGAGATCAAGTTGTCGAAATTCATTCCACTCTGTTACCACTACCACCGCGTTTGCTCCTTCAACAGCCCCGTACGCATCCTTGGCATACACAATTCCGCTTGGAAGTACGGTTTTGGCATTCTCAATGGCTACCGGGTCATACGCTTGAATTCGTGCACCGAGTTTTATAAGTGCCGTGATAATGGCAACAGATGGAGCGTCGCGCATATCATCGGTATCCGGCTTAAATGACAATCCTAACACTGCAAACGTTTTTCCTTTAACATTCCCATGGAAATGCCCGGTAATTTTTTCTATAAACCGATTCAATGCATCTTTATTTACCTCATCGACGGCCTTGAGAATTGAAAAATTATAATCGTGTTCCCGGGCGATCGCAATAAGTGCACTTACGTCTTTAGGAAAACAGCTTCCGCCGTAACCCACACCCGCGTAAAGAAAACTTCTTCCGAGACGCTTATCCATCCCTACACCCTCAAGCACCTTTTCCGCGTCAGCGCCGACGGATTCCGAAAGAAACGCGATTGCATTGGCAAAAGAAATCTTTGTCGCCAGAAGCGAATTTGATGCGTATTTGATAAGCTCTGCAGTCTCTATATTACATAAAACCTTCTTCCCGTCTATGGATTTGTGAAGCTCTAAAAGCATATTCTCAGCCCTCCCGGACGTCGTTCCGATCACGACGCGGTCAGGGTGAAGCGTATCAGATATTGCTGTTCCCTCCCGTAAAAACTCCGGCACGGAACACATGGCAAATGACGCGCCTTCCGGCTTGGTGTGCTCAATAATTTCAGAAACCTTTTTATTTGTTCCCGGTGGAACCGTACTTTTCGTGACAATTACTTTGTACCCAACGATGGCTTTCCCTATACTCTCCGCTGCGGCAAAAACGCTCGTGAGATCCGCTTCGCCGCTTTCTTTTGGTGGGGTACCGACACAAATAAAGATGACTTCGGAGGCGACAACCGCTTCTTTATAATCAAGGGTAAAAAGTAATCTACCAGCCACGACGTTACGCTTCACTAGCTCCTCAAGTCCCGGCTCATAAAACGGAGTAATTCCCTTTTTGAGACGGTCAATTTTTAATTTTGTGCGTCCCACGACCCACACGGTATTGCCTAAGTCCGCAAACACCGCAGCCGTCACCAGCCCTACATACCCGTGTCCGACAAATGTAATAGTCATAGAATAAAACGAACCCCTTCAGAAAAGGGTGTCATTGTAAGTCCCAGGATTTCTATCTTAGTATTCTTAAGAACAGCCCTGCGTGGTCTGGGAGCACGCTTGTTATAATACGATACCCACGTTGTAGGTGCAATCCTTGATTGGTCAAGGCGATGCGTTTTGGCAATAAGGATGGCAGCATCATAAGGAGAAAGTGCTTCGCTCCCTACCGCGTGGTAAACTCCCGATGCCCCGTTACCCACCAAAATCTGTATGACCCGGGCTACATCATCTATATACGTCGGTGTAATATGCTGATCGCTTGGAGCTTCAATGCGCTCGCCTGTACGAAGCCCCTTCATAATGCGGTGTACGAAATCCGGCCTCCCAATACTTGCGGCTTGGTACGGAAAAGCAATTCGAAGGATAAGTCCCGCGTCTGCCAACCCTGCCACAAGTTTCTCTCCCTCATACTTTGTAACAGCATACCAACTCTGAGGATTAGGCGTGTCCTCTTCGGTGTAAGGGCCGTCCTTTCCGTCAAATACGAAATCCGTCGAGAGATAGAGGACGTGTTTGCCGCTTGCCGCAGCCGCGTCTACAATATTACGTGTTCCTTCTACATTCACACGCCACGAAAGACTTTTCTCTCCTAGCTGCCGTTCCTTTTCAGAAACATCTAAATCCGTTACTGCAGCAAAGTGAAATACCCAAGGTGCATTCGAAACTGAAATTCTTTCCTGTACGACATTTTTTTGTGTGATATCAACTCCGGTTTCCAGACTCAAGTTATCAAACTGAAACTCCGGCTCAAGAAATTCCACCACGCGTGAACCTACTAATCCTGATAATCCAGTACCAATAATCTTCATTATTTTTTGAGAGGTCGCCACCATGATTCATGTGATTTATACCATTCAATGGTCTTACCTAACCACGTATCAAAGTCATGCTTCGGTTGCCAACCGAGTTCTGTATTGATTTTCGTCCAATCAATGGCATAGCGGCGATCGTGTCCCGGCCTATCCTTCACAAATTCAATCATATTTTCACTTTTTCCCATCAATGCAAGAATTTTTTTAACGACAGTCAGATTATTTATATCCTGAGTCTGCCCGCCCACACAATAGGTTTCACCCACTTTTCCACGGATCAGAACCGATTCAATGGCACGGCAATGATCTTCCACGTAGAGCCAGTCACGGACATTGAGTCCGTCTCCATACACCGGCACGTTTTTGCCTTCCAAGACATTGGTAATTGCCAAAGGAATAAGCTTTTCCGGAAAATGGTACGGGCCAAAATTGTTAGAACAATTGGTAATCGTCACCGGCAGGCCGTATGTTTCATAATATGCGCGCGCGAGATGGTCGGAGCTTGCTTTGCTCGCTGAATATGGGCTTCTGGGGTCATAAGGTGTTCGTTCACTAAACTTACTCGAGGTATCAAGTTTAAGCGATCCGAATACTTCATCCGTTGATACGTGGTGAAATCGGGAAACCTTCGCCTTTGTTGCCGCCTCAAGCAAGGTATAGGTTCCCAGGATATTTGTCGTAATGAACGGGGCAGGTGCAAGGATCGACCGGTCCACATGGCTTTCCGCGGCAAAATGTACCACAACATCGACTCCCGCGAGCGCTTTCTCAACTATCTCCGGGTCACAAATATCTCCATGGATAAACGAATATTTTGATTTTTTTTCAACAGAGGCAAGATTCTTCAGATTTCCGGCGTACGTAAGCTTATCGAGATTCACGACGTCATCGCTTGAGTGCTCCCGCATCCAATAAAGGATAAAATTAGACCCGATAAAACCCGCCCCGCCGGTAACTAATAGTTTCATAGCTTTGTCATCGCGAGCGAAGCGTGGCGATCTCCGTTTTGGGATTGCTTCGTCGCTTCACTCCTCGCAATGACAGATACTCTAAGTAATGTTTTTATTCGTAATTTCCATCCCCTGCACCCAATCGTAACCGATTTGGGGGTCGTCATGGGGGATACGACCCTCCTCGTCTTTACTGTAGATGCCGCTCGTGACGTACACAAGCTCGGAGGGGCCTTTCATCACCTTTAATCCGTGGGCAACACCCGCCGGAATCTTCAGAATCATATCCTGCCCTTCCTCACCCAAGGTAAACTCGTTGAGCTCTTTGTGTGTGGTGCTTCCGGCTCTTGTATCAAAGAGCGCGACTTTCACAGTTCCGCGGACGACGTACCACCAGTCAATTTGTGTTTTATGGACATGCCAAGCTTTCACGACGCCGGTAATCATCGACGAACGTGAGAACTGCCCGAACCCTTCTTTAAATATCGGGTCAGATACACGAATAAGTTCTTCAAAAAAACCCCGTTCGTCGGGATGGCGGATAAGCTGTTTTGTCTGGACGCCGTCTATCATAATTTACCGTCTCTCACCATTTGGGCTACCTGACTATTGGCGTAAAGAAGTTCGTCGTATGAAGTGCCCGCATCGATCCACCAATCTATGACTTCACAGAGAAGCTCTCCGGTATGGAGGTAATAGTTATTGAGATCCGTCACTTCAAGTTCACCCCTCCCGGAAGGTTTGAGTTTCCGGATAAAGTCAAACACCATGCTATCATACATGTATATCCCTGTTTGAGCGATATCGCTCTTGGGATGCTCCGGTTTTTCCTCAATAGACATGACTTTTCCGCTTTTGTCTACTTCAATGACCCCATATTGCTTGGACTCGGTATCTTTGTGAACGCCGAAAACCATTGCCCCCCGGCCAACCGCCTCAAATTTCTGCCGCGCTGCCAGAAGATTAAAGTTAAATATATTATCGCCCAATAGGACAAGAGTGGACTCGCCCTGGGCAAACTCCTCCGCAAGCGCAATTGCGTCCGCAATGCCCCCTTTAGGATTCTGTTGAACGGCGTAGTAGAGTTTCATCCCAAAATCCTCCCCGGCTTTAAGCAAATTTGCAAAATGGCCAGCGTGATCTCCGGAAGTCGTCAAGAGAACCTCTTTTATACCCGCCTTCTGCATAGCCTCGAGCGGATAGAATATCATGGGCTTATTGTATATAGGCAACAGATGCTTATTCGTGACGAGCGTCAGCGGGTGAAGCCTGGTTGCAAGTCCGCCTGCGAGAATAACACCTTTCATACAAACCTCCTTAATACCCTAAAACGATAAATAGCAAGAGTATCGCAATCCCACCGATAAACACGTATTCTATCACAACCTTCCTATGAAGATCCCCCTGCAGACAATGATGAATAATGCCCCACATAACGTACGCTATACTTGTAACGACACCGATAGACAGCTGCAAGGCAGTATTGCCCCGAGCCGAAAAAAACATTCCAACTCCGGCAGAAAGGATAAGAAGAAGAACAATAAAATGAAGTGTGTGTGCTTTCATGTTGTTATAATATCGCTCCTCGCGTTGCCACCTGCAACAGGAGAAGTATGCTCCCAAAAAACACCATATGTCCTACACTATGACCAGTTACGCGGACAATCTTCTTCCTGTATACATACCAACCATCCAGCGCAACAACCAAAACAATAAGCCCCGCAAATCCCGTCGTCACTTGCTTGGAGATTTTGGTGATGTCCACGATGGGCCGCACAAGAACGTCAGTCAGGCCGAGAGTCGGCGACTGTGCAAACACCGACGGAGCCGTCGCTGCGGCCGCCGGGGTAAGAACGGTAGGGTTTATCTGATAGGCAAGCTGGCTATCCCCGGCGCCAAACATCTGGATGACGAGCGTGGTTTCCTCGCCACCTAAAACCCCGTTCACCACGGCAAAGCCTATATCCTTGTAATCCCCCCGCATGATGTTGTCTTTATGCGTGGGACTTGCCATCCATGCATCAACAACGGCACTGCTTACTGAAAAATTCTTGGCAAGGTTCTCTCCGGCCACACGATAACGATACCCCGTTGTCGTAATAAACCCCCACGGCGTTTTACCGTCCGGGCTATTATGAGCCCAATAATTACCGGCAAACATGTCCTGAGCTTTGAGTGCGGCGGCACGGGAGAGTCGCTGATCTAAAACGAGCGCTGCGAGTCCTGCTTCTGCACGTTTCGCGTTGATGGCAGAGAAAAGCTGCTCTACGCGAATGTCTGTCGCAAACCCCAACACGTCCGGAAACTGTGCATGCCCCAGAGAGAGGAGAAGCCGGAATAAAACAAACGCAAGAAGGTACACAAACATCGCGTCGACGTGCAAGACCCGTGCGTGGTGGTTATTAGTGTGATGCGGAATAAACAAATGACGAAGAAAATCTCCCATACCTATCTATCATAACAACCTTGAGGAAAATTACCACCGGTGTTACCTAAAAAGAAAAGGCGCTGAGCGAATAAACCAAGGTCGGAATTGCGAAATCTGGCTAGCTGTTATCGCATCTAATGTTAGCGTACTTGTGTAAGATACGGGGACAATACCCAAAAATTTAACAGTGTTCTTGGTAACAATCTCATACACTGGTTTACACGCATCATCCTGGCTGCAGAAAACGTCTAATGAGACTCGCTCTGGTTTGTTAGATAACCTATCAGTAATACCGTCTGGGTTGAGAATTATTACCGGACTTGGGATTTTCTTTGTATCGGCTACTACTTCTATTTCATCCTTCTCGTTTATTTCTACCTTAACTTTCGAAATCACTTGTACCGACTCTGTTTTAATCATGTATGACGGTTGACCAGTGCTTGAAGGTATTTCCTTAATTTCTACTTTAGCTTTTTTGGTTTCCCCACCGAATATTTTAATACAAACACGAGGTAAATCTTCTTTACTTCCCAACAAAATAGGAAGGCAATTATACTCGGGAGGATTACACTGTTTTATCGGATAGACGTTTTTTAAACCCCCACCGCCACAGTAATTGTCTTTTATAGACAGACAATTGCTTTCGCCTGTCTGTTCATGATAGCAGTACTCACTTTGGCTGCAGGTGGTTCCCCCGCAGTAAACCGTAGGATAGGTCTGTTTAATGGGTTTCGTAGTGGGCATAGTTTGATATGAATCAAAAGACTTTCCCCAAAAACTTGAGACTAGCCCGTCAATAATTTGACCATTACTAAATGAATCGCCCATCTTTACTTTATCTTTGACGACAAAAATTTCTTGGATGGATTCAAGGGGATATAAACTATCACAATTCTGAAAGCGTGTATCACCTTCTTTAAAAGAAACATTTTGTATCTTCACCGACAAATAATACGTATCAGGATAACTTAATTGCATATCCGTCGGACAAGAATTGGTCTTTACACAGGGGTTTTCGTAAGCTTTCTCAAATCTCACACCTTGAATTAGTCCCTTGATATAGCATTTGGGGGCTGGGGCTGGTGGTGATGCAAAAATAGTTCTTTCTGGGAATTTAAGAAAGAACCAACTGGCAATAAAACCAAAAAATACCAAACGAAAAAGGTTCCCTTTCTTCATATTGTTATCTTTCGTAAAGAGTCCACATCACTCTAGCGCCAGGAGATTTTTCTTTTCCTTAAAAACAATTTTGAATTGCCTGAAAAACGCTTCTCTCCCGAGTAAATTAAAAGAAACCAGATATTCGCGAGAAAAAACAACCGGACAGAGGAATCTCTTACCTGCAATTTCTACATCCAATGTATGGATATAGCCTTTTATTCTCCCACCTACTCCGCCGAGGTACGTTTCTTTGCCGTTTTCTATTGTGACCCCAAGCTGTTCAGCCACATCCTCTCTAAAAATAGAAACCGTCGCTCCCGAATCTACCAGGGCGAAGATTCGTGCTGTGCGGTCGTTTTTAGATACAAAAAAATCAATGACCGGAAAAAAATCGCCGTCGGAATTTTTTTGATAAGGAAATGTTTTCACTTGGAAAAAATCAATACATACGGCCCTTCGTCCTTACGCGGGACCTTAAAAGCCGCTGCCGCAATTTTATGTTTATCGCCGGTTTTACCAGTGACAAAAGAAGAAATTTCCTGCAAGGTTTTACCCGAAGCCACAATCCGGTCATTTTCAGTGTCAATTGCCACCCATTTCCCGGCATATTTGCCCATATTTTTAGTGGGAATATTCACCTTTTTCATAACAGACTCATCGTAACAAAAACCTTAAGGTGAAGTCAAACGCAAAGAACCATTATAGGTAGCGATCGCCTTCATATTGGGGGGTGACGGTCTGCCCTACGGCCAGGCCATTGATGGGGACACCCAAGAGGATCCCGAGCATATTAGCTATAGCAATCCCTACCCGAAGCCCGGTGTAGGAACCCGGACCGGTATGGACCTTAATAGCCGCTACATCATCAAACATTAACTCGTGTTTCATAAGAAGTTCCTCAATCATTGGCAGTACTTCCTGCGCTTTGGCTCGGGACACAGGCTCTTTAAACTCATAGCTTTCACCACCACTCGTTTCCAATGCGACGCGGATCGCCTCCGATCCGGATGAATCAATGACAATGGTTATCTCCTTAAGAACAATTGAACCCTGCCGTACTATTTGATAGGGATTTACGCTACAGTTAACGACCGTGGATGCCATACCTACAGAACTCTCTCCTGGTAGCACAAAATCAACGAGCTTGATGAGGTCAGGATCTAAATCTTTAAAACGGTAGGGAGTAGGGTGGCCGTGAAAGTTGGCTGATGGCCCGAGGATCGGCACACCTACCCCTCGGATAAGCTCCAGCACAGCATCGTGATTGGGCATTCGTAACCCAATTGTATTGCTTCCACCGCGGATAGGGGAGTACACGAGCTTTTTTTTGCACGGCGCGATGATGGTAAGAGCTCCCGGCCAATGTTTCCTCATGAGATGTCGTACAATTTCTGACGGATTGAGGTAGTAGGCGAGTGCCATCTCCGTTGATGCGACGAGCACCGGCGTTGCCTGTGTACGAGGACGCTTGCGTATTGCAAACAATCGATCCACAGCCTGTTTGTCATCCATCCGGCACCCTATGCCGAAGGCTGTATCTGTAGGATAAATAACGATACCACCATCTTTCAATATCTTAATCGTTTTCCGAACAATATCTTGATTCATATCAATTGACTTGAAATTGTCATTCCCGCGAAAGCGGGAATCCAGTTTTTACTTTAAGCTGGATCCTCGGGTCAAGCCCGAGGATGACAGAGACACATGATGTTTTCCGTTTTCGAACACCGAAAACCGTACGTCAATCCGTTCTTTGGGCAGCAAGCCCCCAAGTTTTTCCGCCCATTCGATAAAAACAATCGAATCCGGATCTGACAGAATTTCCAAAAGACCCAACCCGAGAAGGTCTTTCTCGCTGCTCACACGATAGAGATCGAGGTGATATAAAAATCCGAAGTTATCGGGTATCCGATAACGTCGTACAATAATGAAAGTAGGGGAGAGCAGACGGG
>ERZ1292640.608-Hain-H43-02um-R1-608-length-29191-cov-12_pt1 | contig 29191 bp, 29 predicted proteins | sample MGYA00564404_ERZ1292640 | MGnify/ENA primary metagenome ERZ1292640 (study PRJEB36523, sample SAMEA6512636) | groundwater metagenome | collected 2019-01-08 | study: AquaDiva: Metagenomics assemblies of 32 groundwater samples | reverse complement strand
CCCGGGTCCCCGCCCCTTCCGATTCCTCCCCCCGGAACAGATTGCGCGGGCAAAGCCCGCGCTCGAACGCCGCTTCGTCACGGTGCTTCCTTCAGCGTGGCTTGCCAGCGGGCCAGGAGGTTCAGCGCCTGGAGCGGCGTCAGGCCGGCGAGATCGAGCGCGGCCAGCTCCCTCAGCAGCGGGTGGGGCGCGGCAGGAAAGAGCGCGAGCTGGGCCCCGTGCTCGGGGGCGGCCGCGGGCTCGACCTGGCGCGCGGCCTCCAGCTCGCTGAGGAGCACCTTCGCCCGCTCGATCACCGCCGCGGGGAGCCCCGCCAGCCGGGCGACCTGGATCCCGTAGCTCCGGTCGGTCCCGCCGGGGCGCACCTTGTGAAGGAAGATGATCTCGTCGTTCCACTCGCGCACGGCGACGTGGAAGTTCCGGACGCGCGGGAACCGCTCGGCCAGCTGGATCAGCTCGTGGTAGTGGGTGGCGAAGAGCACCTTGGCGCCGCTGCCGCGCTCGTGGAGCTCCTCGGTCACGGCCCAGGCGATCGCCAGGCCGTCGAACGTGGACGTGCCCCGCCCGACCTCGTCCAGCAGGACCAGGCTCCGCGGCGTGACGTTGTGGAGGATGCTGGCGGTCTCCAGCATCTCCACGAGGAAGGTGCTCTGGCCGCGCGCGAGGTTGTCCTGGGCGCCGACCCGGGCGAAGATCCGGTCCACCAGCCCGATCCGCGCCTCCCGCGCCGGGACGAAGGCCCCCATCTGGGCAAGGATCACGAGAAGGGCGGCCTGGCGGAGATAGACGCTCTTACCCGCCATGTTGGGCCCGGTCAGCACGATGATCTGCCCCTCCTCTCCGTCGAGCTCGAGGTCGTTGGGGATCACCGGCTGGGCGCCCACCGCCGCCAGGACCGGGTGGCGCCCGTCCACGATGCGAAGTTCGCGGCCATCCGTCACCTCCGGTCTGACGTGGCCGCTCGCGTGGGCGACCGCCGCGAGGGCCGTCAGCACGTCCACGGCGCCGACGGCCCGGGCCGTGCCGAGGAGGGCGGACGCCTCTTTCGCTACTCCGGCGCGCACCTCTTCGAACAGCTCGAATTCGAGCCGGTTGATCCGCTCCTCCGCCCCGAGCACTCTGGCCTCGTATTCCTTGAGCTCCGGCGTGACGAAGCGCTCGGCCCCCACCAGGGTCTGGCGCCTGATGTAGTCCTCGGGGACCTTCGCGAGATTCGCGTTCGACACCTCGATGGCGTAACCGAACACCCGGTTGAAGCGCACCCGGAGCGTCCCAATCCCCGTCCGCTCGCGCTCGCGCGCTTCGAGCCCCGCGATCCACTGCCGGGCCTCCCGGGCCTCGCGCTTGAGGTCGGCGAGGGCCTGACTCCAGCTCTCGCGGATCAGGCCCCCCTCGTGGAGGCTGAGCGGCGGGGCGTCCGCCAGGGCGTCCGCCAGGAGCTTGGCGATCGCCTGAAGCTCGGCCAGCTCCCCGGCCAGCGCGCCGAGGAGCGGCGCCGAGAGCCCAGCGAGCACCTGCTTCAGCCGCGGGAGTGGTGCGAGACAATTTCTCAGCGCGATCAAATCCCGGCAATGGGCCACGCCAAGCGCCACCCGGCTCGTGAGCCGCTCGAGGTCCCCAATCGAACCCAGCAGCCCCGCGATCTCGGCACGAAGAGCGGGGGCATCTACCAGCGCAGCGACCGCCTCCTGGCGGCGGCCGATCTCGCCCAGGTCCAGCAGCGGGCGCAGGAGCCACTGCCGGAGCATGCGCGCTCCCATGGGGGTTCGGGTTTCGTTCAGGCTGGCAAACAGTGATCCCCGGGCAGACCGCTCCTGGAGGGTCTCGAACAGCTCGAGGTTCTCCACGGCGCTCCGGTCGAGCAGCAGGGCGTCTCCCGGGACGAAGCGCTGGAGCCGGGTCAGGTGGCCGAGGGCATCCCCCTGGGTCTCCTGGAGGTAGCCGAGCGCGGCCGCGGCGGCCTGGACCCCCCACATCATGCCGCCGAGACCGAAGGCCTCGAGCGTCGGCGCCCTGAACTGGGCGCAGAGCGTCTCGCGGCAGGCAGAGAGGCTTGATCCCGCCGCGGCAGTCGTCGTGAGGGTCGCGCCACTCGCCTTCAGGCGCTCCACCAGGCGCTTGTCCTCCTGGAGCGCCCCCGGGAGCAAAATCTCCGCGGGCCGTCTCAGAAGCGCGGCGTCGAGGAGCGCCGCTCCCTGCCCCGCCTCCTCCCCCACCCAGAAATCGCCCGTGGAGACGTCCACGAGGGCCACGCCCAGCCCGTCCCGGCCCCGGACCAGGGCGAGCAGGAAGTTGTTCGCGGCGCCTTCGAGGAACTGGGTGTCGGTGACAGTCCCGGGGGTGATCACCCGCACCACCTCGCGGCGGATCAGCTTCCGCCCCTTCTCCGGCGCCTCCATCTGCTCGCACACCGCGACCTTCTGCCCCGCGGCCAGGAGCCGGGCGATGTAGCTGTCGGCGGCGTGGTGGGGGATGCCGGCCATGGGGACGGCCCCCTCCCCTTTCTGGCGCGACGTCAGCGCGATCTGGAGGAGACGGGCGCCCACGTGGGCGTCCTCGAAGAAGAGCTCGTAGAAGTCGCCGAGGCGGAAGAAGAGGAGGTAGTCCGGGTAGCGGAGCTTGAGCTCCCGGTACTGCCTCATCACCGGCGTCAGCTCCGGGGACGTCGCCACTGGATCCTAATCCTGGAGGTGCCGGGCCGAGAACCGAGCAGCCCAAGGCCCGAGGGAGGAGCCCACCGGAGGCGTACGCAGTTGTACGTTGAGGATGGGCGACGACCGAGAACGCCGGGATGCGATGGTTATCGGCACGGCACTAGTCGCCCGCCAGGGCGGCGGAAAGCCGGTCATACGTCGCGTCCAGGGATTCGGGAAGGACGCGGATCTCCCCGAGCACCGGCATGAAGTTGGTGTCGCCATTCCAGCGCGGAACCACGTGGATGTGCAGGTGCCCCTCCACGCCCGCGCCGGCCACCCGCCCCTGGTTGATCCCGACGTTATAGCCGTCAGGGCGATAGACGCGGTCGAGAGCGCGGATGGAGCGCTGGACGAGCGCCATGGCTTCGCCCAGCTCGGCGGCGGTGGCCTCCCCGAGGGTCCCGACGTGGCGGGTCAGCGCGGCCATGAGGTGGCCGGAGGCGTAGGGAAAAGCGTTGAGGATCAAAAAAGCCAGGGGGCGGCGCAGCAGGACGAGGATCTTCCGGTCATCGGAGGACGCCAGCGCGTCGCAGAAGAGGCAGCCGTCAGTGCGGTCGGCGGCCCCCACGTAGGACATCCGCCAGGGGGCCCAGAGGCGCTCCACCCGGGCGGCTCACGTATTCACGAGTTCTCGGAGCCGTTTCCCCACCTTGAAGAACGGGACCCTCTTTTCGGGAACGCTGACGCCAGTGCCGGTCTTCGGGTTGCGTCCCTTGCGGGCGTTGCGCTGGCGGATCCTGAAGCTCCCGAAGCCCCGGAGCTCGACCTTGTCGCCCTTGGCCAAGGCGTCCGTGATGTTGTCGAAGACGGTATTGACGATGGTCTCGCTTTCCTTCTTCGTCAGGTTGGACACCTTCGAGACTTCGTCGATCAGGTCAGCCTTCGTCATGATCCAGCTCCCTCGGGCACTCCCCTCACCGGCCCCGGTTTGCCCCGAAAATTCGACCCTCACGCTACCACGGGGGTCCAAAGATTGTCAAGAACTTTGAGGAGTTACGCCCCTAGTCCATCAGGTAGAGGGGGGTCTTGAAGGCGGGAAACCCGGGAAACAGCTGGCGGGCATCCAGCAGCGGGAGGCCCAGCTGATCCTTCAGGAGATCGGAGAGCGAGAAGCGCTTCCGGGGGAGGATGAGCCTCGGCTTGGGAGGGAGCCCCGCCAGCGTCGCCGCCCCCTCGATGGCCTCGTCGAGCCCGCCGAGCGCGTCGATCATCTTGAGCTGCATCGCCTGCTGCCCCGACACGACCCGGCCGTCGGCGAAGCTCTCGACCGTCGCCTTGTCGAGCTTCCGCCCGCGCGCCACGGCATCCACGAACTGGTCGTACACGTCGTCCAGGAGCGACTGGAGCATTCGGCGCTCCTCGGGGGTCATCGCGCGCGCGAAGTTGCCGATGTCTTTGTACTGCCCCGCCTTGACCACGACGAAGTCCACCCCGACCTTCTTGAGCAGGCCCTCCATGTTGGCCACCTGCATGATGACCCCGATGGACCCGGTCAGGGTGCCGGGGTTGGCGTAGATCCGGTCCGCCGCGGTCGCGACATAATACCCGCCCGACGCCGCCACCGAGCCCAGCGACGCCACCACGGGCTTGCCGCTCTTCCTGAGGCGCTGGATCGCCGAGTAGATCTCCTGGGTGGGCGCGACGACCCCGCCGGGGCTGTTCACGCGGATCACCACCGCGCGCACCGAGGGATTCTCCCGGTGCTCGTTCAGTTCGCGGACGATGGGCTCGGCCTGGACGATGATCCCCTCCAGCTCCACGACCGCCACCTTCTGGCCGACCGGGAACCCGCCGCCTTCCAGCACCGACATGAGCACCCACACGGTGAGGAAGAAGAGGCCGATCACTCCGACGGTCACCCCGAGCGCGACGAAAACGGTTCGGCGCCGTGAGCCCATGGGTCTTACTCCTCCTCTTCCTCGTCAGACTCGCCGCCGCGCCCGCGCCGCCGCTGCCGTCCCCGGAACTCCTTGACCTCCTGCTGCTCGATCGCCGCGGCCAGCTCCTTCAGACTGAGACCGATCCGCCGCTCCGCCGGGTCCACCCGGATGACCACGAGCGTCAGCACATCCCCCGCGTTCACGATATCCTCGGAGCGGCCCACCGGCCGGTCGGACATCTGCGAGATGTGCAGGAGCCCGTCCACCCCCGGCTCCAGCTCCACGAAGGCCCCGAAGTCGGTGAGGCGCACGACCTTTCCCGTCACGCGCGAGCCCACCGGGTAGCGCTCGGCCACCACCTCCCACGGGTCCGGCTGGATTTGCTTCACGCCGAGCGAGATGCGCTTGGCGTCGCGATCGACGTTGAGGATCAGCGTCTCGATCTCCTGTCCCTTCTTCAACAGGTCGGAGGGGTGGCCGATGTTGCGCGTCCACGACATGTCCGAGATGTGCAGGAGCCCGTCCACCCCCGGCTCCAGCTCCACGAAGGCCCCGAAGTCGGTGAGGTTCCGGACCTGCCCCTGCACGCGCATGCCGGGCTTGTACCGCTCGTCGATGGTGGCCCAGGGGTCCGGCTCCACCTGCTTCATCCCGAGGGAGATGCGCTTCGTGGCCTTGTTGACCTCCAGGACCATGACCTCCACCGGATCCCCCACGTTGACCAGCTTGGAGGGGTGCCTCACCCGCCGCGTCCAGGACATCTCGGAGACGTGAACCAGCCCCTCGATGCCGGCCTCCAGCTCGACGAAGGCCCCGTAGTTGGTGAGGCTCACGACGCGGCCGGTCACCTTGGCTCCCACCGGGTACTTGGCCTCGACGATCTCCCACGGATCGGAGCTCCGCTGCTTGTAGCCCAGCGATACGCGGCTGGTCTCTTTGTCGAAGTGCAGGACCACCACCTCGACCTGATCGCCCACCTGGAAGATCTCCGACGGGTGGCCGATGCGCCCCCAGGACATGTCCGTCACGTGCAGCAGCCCGTCGATCCCGCCCAGGTCGATGAACGCCCCGTAGTCCGTGATGTTCTTCACGGTTCCCGTGAGGGCCATCCCCTCCTGCAGGACCGAGAGCGTGTGCCGCCGGCGCTCCTCCCGCTCCTCCTCCAGCATGGCGCGGCGCGAGAGAACGACGTTGCCGCGGCGCCGGTTGAGCTTGATGACCTTCGCCCGGATGGTCTGCCCGAGCATCGACGCCAGGTTCTTGACGGGGCGGAGATCCACCTGGGAGCCGGGCAGGAACGCCCGGACCCCCACGTCCACGGCCAGGCCGCCCTTGACGACCTCCACCACCCTGCCCTCGACGGGCACCCCCTTCTCGTAGGCCCGGGAGACGGTGTCCCAGACCTTGATCTTGTCCGCCCGTTCCTTAGAGAGGACGATCAGGCCCTCGTCGTCCTCCTTCGCCTCCAGGTAGACCTCGATCTCGTCGCCGACCTTGGGCTCGATGCCCGCGCGCGTGAATTCCTCGAGCGGAATGGTGCCCTCGCTCTTGTAGCCGACGTCTACGAGCACCTCACCGCCGCGCACCTGGACGATCCGCCCCTGGACGATCTCGCCTTCCTCGAAGTCCGAGAATTCCTGGGTGAACCAGTCTTCCATCCGCTCCTCGGCCGGCTGGGCTGTCCCCTCCTTTCGAGTCCCCGCCTCATCGCGGGCCATCTTCTCTTCCTGTTCCATTCGAACGCTTCCCCCTTTTCCCCTTTTGTCTAGGTCTCTATCTATTTATCAGGGCACGGGCGCCCCGGGCTGTCGCCACGCCCGTGCCCCGCCGGAATGTTACTCGGCTGACCTCCTATGCCCGATCTCAGTTACCGTCATGCCACGTTCGGCGGCTTGCTTCAGGCGCGCGATGGCCGCCATCATCTCACGGCTCGCCTCCAGGTAGCGCTCCTTCCGGTGCGGGCCCTCGACCTTGGCGAAGGCAAGCGGCGGCCCAAAGGTCACCCGCACCTTCGCCGGGCGCGGGATCGCGCGACCGCGCGGCAGCGCCCGCCCCGTTCCCTCGATGTAGGCCGGGACCACCGGCACCCCGCTCAGCAGCGCGAGCATCCCCGCGCCGGCCTTGCCCTCTCTCAGCACCCCCTCGGGACCGCGCGTCCCCTCGGGAAAAACCAGCAGCGCGTGACCGCTCTCGAGGATCCTGAGCGCCTCGCGGAGCGCCCGGGCATCCGCGCCTTCCCGCCGGACGGGCCGCGCGTTCACCGCGCGGAGGAGGCGCCCGAAGAGCGGAATCGAGAACAGCTCGGCCTTCGCCATGAAGTGGAGCGGCCGCGGCGCCCCCGCCCCGACGACCGGCGGATCCAGCACGCTCGAGTGGTTCGCGACGATCATCGCCGGGCCGGTCCGCGGGACGCGCTCCGCCCCCCGCACCTCGATGCGGAACAGGAGGTGGGCCAGCGCCGCGGCGAACGATCTCAGGACCGCGTACAGCACCCGTGCCGTGCCACCTCCTCGAGCATGAGCTGGACGACCTCCTCCACCGACCGTCCCGTCGAGTCGATCGCCACCGCCCCCTCCGGGACGACGAGGGGAGCCAGGGGCCGCTCCATGTCCTGGCGGTCCCGCCTGCCGATCTCCGCCCGGATCTCGTCCGGCCCGGCCGGGATGCCCCGCGCTTCGAGCTCCCGCTGACGCCGGAGGGCCCGGACGTCGGGGGAGGCGTCCAGGTAGAACTTCACCTCGGCGTCCGGGCAGACAACACTGCCCGTGTCGCGCCCCTCGAGCACCGCGCCTCCCGCGGAGGCGAGTCGGCGCTGAATGGGGGTGACCTTCTCCCTCACCGCCGCCAGCATCGAGATCCGGGAGGTGAGCTCCCCGATCTCGGGCGTCCGGATCTCCCCGGTCACGTCCCTGCCGTCCACCAGGACGGTTCCGTCCCGAAGGTCGATCGAGGTCTCGGCCAAGAGGCGCCTGAGCGCCGGCTCGTTGCCGGGATCCACCTTCGCTTCGCGCACCCGCCAGGCGATCCCCCGGTAGAGCGCCCCGGTATCGATCAACCGGTAGCCGAGCCGCCGCGCCAGCTCGCGGGCCACCGTGCTCTTCCCCGCCCCCGCCGGGCCGTCGATCGTAATAACAGGCTCCCGGCGTCCCTTCCCCACGTCGCGCTTCGTGCCGCGTCTCCTCCGTTCGAGCGCGGGCTTTGCCCGCGCAACCCTGCGGGGGGAGGTCCGGAAGGGGGGCATCAGCCCCCCTCCGCGTAAGCACAGGGGTCGCCGGTGAGGGCGTTCAGCGTCGCCAGGAACTCCGGATAGGAGGTGGCGATGCACTGGGTGTCCTCCACCACCGTCTGCCCTTCGGCCGCGAGCCCGGCGACGATCAGGGCCATGGCCATTCGGTGGTCGCCCCAGCTGCGAACGACGCCCCCTCGGAGGGGGGTTCCACCCCGAATCAGAAAGCCGTCCGGCCGCTCCTCGATGCGCGCGCCGAGCTTGGCGAGCTCGGCACCCAGGGTCGCGATCCGATCCGATTCCTTGACGCGCAGCTCGGCGGCGTCCGAGACCTCCGTGACGCCCTCGGCCGCCGTCGCGGCCACCGCGAGGACCGGCAGCTCGTCGATGAGGCGAGGAATCAGGCCCCCGCCGACGCGGGTCCCCCGGAGCCGGCTCGTCCCCGCCGTCAGCGTCCCGCTCGGCTCCTCCTCCTCCCGCCGGTCCGTCACCCGCACATCCGCCCCCATCTCCCGGAGCACATCCAGCAGCCCGGTGCGCGTCGGATTCACTCCCACCCCGGCAATGGTCACGGCGCTTCCCGGGACGAGGGCGGCGGCGACCAGGAAGAACGCCGCCGAGGAGATGTCCCCCGGCACCTGGATCGCGTGGCCTCTCAGTTCGCCCCCCGGCGTGAGCGTGACGCTCCGGCCCTCCGCGATAACGCGGGCGCCGAATCCCCGCAGCATCCGCTCGGTGTGATCCCGCGACGGCGCCGGCTCCTCCACGCTCACCTCCCCGTCCGCGAACAGCCCCGCCAGGAGGATCGCCGACTTCACCTGGGCCGAGGGCACAGGGGACCGGTAGCGCAGCGCCTTCAACGGCCGGGCGCCGCGGATCGCGAGCGGCAGGCGGCTCCCGTCGCTCCTGCCGACGACCGTCGCGCCCATCTGGGCCAGCGGCTGGGTCACCCGCCCCATGGGACGGCGCCGGAGCGAATCGTCGCCGGTCAGCACGCTCCAGAACGGCTGCCCCGCCAGGACGCCCAGGAGGAGCCGCGCCGTGGTGCCGGAATTGCCGCAGTCGAGCACGTCATCCGGCTCCTGAAGGCCCCGCAGCCCCGCGCCCTCGACCCGGTATTCGCCGGACCCCTTCCGCGTCACCTCCACCCCCAGCGCCCCGAGCGCGCCGAGCGTGTTGAGGCAGTCCTCGCTCTCCAGGAAGCCCCTGATCTCCGTCGGGCCCGCCGCCAGCGCCCCCAGGAGCCCGGCCCGGTGCGAAACCGACTTATCCCCCGGAACCTGGATCGTCCCGGCGAGCCGCTTGGCCGACCTGACCACCACCCTCATGTCAGGCGGCTCCGCCGCTGGCGGATCTCCTCGAGCTTCCGCTCCAGGCGCTCCCCGTCGTCCTCGGCCACCAGTCTCTCCAGCTCCTCGAGCGACGCCCGGAAGGCCACCAGGGCTTCGCCGAGGGCCGCGCGGTTCGACTGAAAGATCTCGCGCCACACCCGCGCGTCGCTCGCGGCGATGCGCGTGGTGTCCTTGAACCCGCGTGCGGCCACGCCGAAGAAGGCGGGGTTGAGACGGACCACGGCCTCCACCAGGGCATACGCCGCCAGGTGAGGCAGGTGGCTCACCGCCGCGACTGCGCGGTCGTGCTCGTCCGGATCCATGACGCCCACGCGGCTGCCCAGCGCCTCCCAGAACTCCGTCACCCTCTTAAGGGCCCGTGGGTCGGTCCGCTCCGTCGGAGTCACAATCACCAGGGCGCCGTTGAAGAGATCCGCCCGGGACGCCCCGTAGCCCGAGAGCTCCGAGCCCGCCATCGGGTGGCTGCCCACGAACGCGAGGGGCCGATCCGCCGCGAGCCGCTCGGCGCTGCGGACGATGGGCCCCTTGGTGCTCCCCACGTCGGTGATCACCGCCCCGTCCGCCGCCGCCTGCCAGACTTTCGGCATCAGTCCTTCGGCCGTCGCCACGGGGGTGGCGAGGAGCGCGAAGTCGGCGCCCGCCAGCCCGTCGCCGAGATCGGTCGTGACGCGATCGACGACCCGCTCCGAGCGCGCGGCGGCCAGGGACTCGAGGCGGCGGCCCACGGCCACCACCTCCCGCGCCAGCCCGCGTTCCCGCGCCGCCTTGGCGACGGATCCCCCGAGCAGCCCGAGCCCCACCACCGCGAGCCGGCGGATCACGCGGTGCGCACCTCCTCGAGGCACTTCCTCAGGGCCTTGATCAGCCGGCGGTTCTCCTCGGGGGTGCCCACCGTGATCCTGAGCGCGGTCTCCATTCCGAAGCTGGTCATGGGCCTGACGATGACCCCCTCGCGCAGCAGCCGCTGGTAGACGTCGTGCGCGCTGCGCCCCACGTCCACCAGGATGAAGTTGGCGCGGGAGAGGACGTACTTGAGCCCCAGGGCCGTGAACTCGTCGTACAGGAAGTGGCGCCCGGCCTCGTTCATGCGAACGCACTCCAGGATGTGGCCGTCGTCCTCGAGCGCCGCCAGGGCCGCCACCTGGGCGAGGGAGTTCACGTTGAACGGCTGGCGCACCCGGTGGAGCAGCGCCATGGCGTCCGCCTGGGCGATCCCGTAGCCCACGCGCAGGCCGGCGAGGCTGGAGGCCTTGGAGAACGTGCGGAGGACGAACACCTTCCGGCCCTGGCGGACGTGGGAGAGGGTGTCGGGGAAATCGGCTCCCATGGCGAACTCGATATAGGCTTCGTCGAAGACCACGATGACCGTCGGCGGAATTCCCGCCATGAAGCGCTCGACCTCGGCCGCCGTCACGATGGTCGCGGTGGGGTTGTTGGGATTGGCGATGAAGACCAGCTTCGTCAGCGGCGTGATGGCCCGCGCCATCGCCTCCAGATCGAGGCGGTAGTCCTTCAGCGTGATCACCACACGGATGCCTCCCGCCGCCTGGACGATCATCGGATACACGACAAAGGAGGGGTGCGGGATGATCGCCTCCTCCCCGGGACGGAGGAAGGCCCGGACGATCAGCTCGATCAGCTCGTTGGAGCCGTTGCCGAGGACGATCTGCTCGGGCGCCGCGTTGTGGCGCTTGGCCAGGGCCTGGCGCAGGTAGAACCCGCTGCCGTCCGGATAGCGGTTCAGGTTGGGCAGCGCCGCGGCGATGGCCTTCTGCACCCGATCCGAAGGGGACAGCGGGTTCTCGTTGGAAGCGAGCTTGATCGCCCACTGGATGCCGAGCTCCCGCTCCAGCTCCTCGATGGGCTTGCCGGGCTCGTACGGCGCGATCCCGAGGATGTGTTCGTTGGCCAGCGACTCCCAGGGCGTTTGCATGATGGCTCCTTACGCGGTCGGATACGAGCCGAGAATGTTCAAGAAGAGGCAGCGTTCCCGGACCTCGCTCAGCGCCGCCTGTACCGGCGGGGTGTCCACATGCCCCTCGAAGTCCACGAAGAAGACGTACTCCCAGGGGCGCCGCTTCGTCGGCCGCGATTCGATCTTCGTCAGGTTCAGCCCGTGACGGGCGAAGGGTTCGAGAAACATGGAGAGCGCTCCCACCTCGTGCTTGAGCGAGCAGAGGATGGAGGTCTTATCCTTCCCGGTGGGCGGCAGGGCCCGCCGCCCCAGCACGAGGAACCGGGTCGAGTTGAGGGGGTTGTCCTCGATCCCATGCCGGAGGATGGGGAGGTCGTGCAGCCGGGCCGCCAGCTCGCTCGCCACGGCCGCCACCGCCGGGTTGCCCGCGGCCCGCTCCGCGGCCGCCGACGTGGACGAGACCTCTTCCAGCGCCACTTCGGGCAGGTTCTGGGCCAACCACTGACGGCACTGAGCAAGGGCCTGAGGGTGCGAGCAGACCGTCCGGATGGCGCCGAGGTCCGCGGCCCGGCTCAGGAGGTGGTGGCTGATTTCCAGCGAGAGCTCGCCGGCGATCAGGAGGTCGGAGTCGATGAGGCGGTCCAGCGTGAGGTTGACCGACCCCTCGGTGGAGTTCTCCACGGGCACGACCCCGAACTCGGCGCGCCCCCGCTCCACCTCGTCGAAGACCTCGGCGATGCTCCGCGCGGGAACGAGGGTGGCGGAGGAACCAAAGCGCAGAACGGCGGCCCGGTGGCTGAAGGTGGCCGGCGGGCCCAGGTAGGCGACGGAGAGCGGATGCTCGAGGGCCAGGGAGGCCGAGAGAATTTCCCGCCAGACCGCTTTGATCCCCTCGGCGGGGAGGGGGCCGGGGTTCAGGCTGAGCAGGCGACGAACAATCTCCGCTTCGCGCTCGGGGACAAAGTAAGGGAGGTCCTGACGCCGCTTAAGCTCTCCGATCCGGAGGGCGGCTTCTGCGCGCTGGTTGAGGAGTTTGAGGATCTGTTCGTCGAGATCATTGATCCTGGAACGAAATTCGTCCAGGTCCATAAGGGCTCCTGACACCTACCGACTATCCGCGAATCCGCACTAGTATAGTCGATCGCCCCGGGGGGCGCAAGCGCGGTCAGAGGGCGTGGAGCCGGGCGATCTCCTCCCGGGTCAGCGGGCGGGCCACGCCGGGCGCCAGGGTTCCGAGCCGGAGGGGGCCGAAGCGGACCCGGCGCAGACACACCACGCGATGCCCCAGGGCCTGGCAGAAGCGCTTGACCTCCCGGTAGCGCCCCTCCGCGAAGGCCAGCCGGAGCCAGGTGGTCTCGGACGTGTGCCGGAGGAGCCTCACCTGACGCGGCTTCGCCGGGCCGTCGGGCAGCACGACGCCCCGCTCCCACCGCGGCAGGTCGCCGCGCGCCACGCGCCCCTCAACCTCGACTTCGTACACTCGCTCCACCTCGAAGCGCGGGTGGAGCAGGCGCTGGGCCAGCGCGCCGTCGTTGGTGAGGAGGAGCAGCCCCTCGGCGTCGAAGTCGAGCCGCCCCACGGGAAAGAGCCGGGCGCGCTCGTGCTTCACGAGGTCGAGCACGACCGGGCGACCGCGCGGATCGCTCCGGGTGGTGAGGTACCCGCGGGGCTTGTTCAGCAGGACGTAGCGCTTGGGCTCCGAGGCCGGGATGGGGCGGCCATCCACCGCGACGACGTCGCGCTCAGGATCGGCGGTGGCGCCCTGGGTCGTCACCGTCTGGCCGTTGACGGTGACGCGCCCTTCGGCGATCAGCCGCTCACTCGCCCGGCGTGAGGCCAGCCCCGCTTCGGCCAGGATCTTGCTGAGCCGTTTCTCCACTGACGGTGACGGCCGGTGGCTGGCCCTCGGGGGTCGTCGCCGGCTGGGGCAGATCCCCCTCCACCTGGGGCAGCTCGGAGAGATCGCGGAGCCCGAAGGCGACCAGGAACTCGCGCGTGGTCTCGTAGAGGAACGGCCGCCCCGGGGCGTCCTTGCGCCCCGCGATCCGGATCAGGCGGCGGTCCAGGAGGCTCTCGAGGACGGCGTCCGAGTTCACGCCGCGCACCACGTCGATCTCGGGGCGCGACACGGGCTGGCGGTAGGCCACGATGGCGAGGGCCTCGAGCGCCGAGCGCGAGAGCCGGCTCCGGGTCCGGCTCTTGGCGAGGCGGACGAGCCACGGCGCCACTTCCGGGCGCGTCACCATCCTGAAGCCCCCGCCGACCTCGACGATCTGGAGCCCGCGCTCCTCGGCTTCGTAGCGCGCCTTCAGATCCTCGAAGAGCGCGCGGGCCTCGGCCTCGCTCCCGAGGTCCAGCACCTCCTGGATCCGCTCGGCCTCGACCGGGGTGTCGGACGCGAAGAGGAGGGCCTCGACGACGTCAATGGGTTGGGGCATTGGTCACCTCCGAGTCGTTCCGCTCGATCACGATCTCCCCGAACAGCTCCGTCTGCCGCGCCCGCGCCTGGCCCAGCCGGACCAGTTCCAGCAGCGCGAGGAGGGTCACGACCAGCTCGGAGCGGGCGCGCTCGCTCCCGACCACCGACGAGAAGAGGAGCGACCAGGTGTGGCGGAGGAGGGAGAGGATCTCGCCCATGCGCTCGAGGACGGAGAGCGGGTTCGGCTCCACCTCGCGTGGCGCCTGGCCCCGCGCCTCCTCCAGCAGGCGCCGGAAGGCGCGCTCCAGGAGGTGGACGCTCAGATCCTCGAGCGGAATCTCCTCCGCCGAGGGCAGCTCGCTCCACGAACGGCCGAAGAGGAGCGCCTGCTCGGCCTCGCGCTGGGCGAGCCAGAGGCCCAGGGCCTTGACGCGCGCATACTCGCTCAGCCGCTGCTCGAGCTCCTCCCGGAGCAGCTCGCCTTCCTCGTCCAGCGTCTCCTCCTGGCTCTCGTCGGGCGGGAGCAGGAGCTTGGACTTGAGGTAGATGAGGGTGGCGGCCAGCACCATGAAGGCGCCGGCCGTGTCGAGATCCTGGAACTGGATGGACTCCAGATGGGCCAGGTACTGATCCGTGATGGTCCGGATCGACAGGTGGCTCAGGTCCACCTCGTTGGTCCGGCAGAGGTGGAGCAGGAGATCGAGCGGCCCCTCGAACGACTCGATCCGGACAGTCAGCCCTTCTCGCTCGGAGGGGGGCTCCGCCCCCCTTCCGAAACCTCCCCCCTGGGGTTGCGGCGGCGAAGCCGCCGCTCGAACGGCGCTGGAATCGTCCACTGGCTTCATAATTCCATTCCCACGGCGCGGCGAACCTCCTCCATCGTACCCTGGGCGAACCTTCGAGCTTTCTTTGACCCCTCCTTCAAGATCTCCACGATTTCCTTGGGTTTTTCAATGAACTTCTGCCGCCGCTCCCTGATCCCCTCAAGCCGTGGGAGGAGGTGCTCCAGGAGGACCCCCTTACAGTCCAGGCAGCCGATCCCCGCGGTCCGGCACCCCACCGCGCAGGCCTCGCGCGGGCCGTCCGGGGTGAAGATCTTGTGGAGGTCGAAGACCGGGCAGATCTCGGGATTTCCGGGATCGCGCCGCCGCTCCCGGGCGGGGTCGGTCATCATCGTCTTGACCTTGGGGGTGATCACGTCCACCGGGTCCGAGAGGTAGATCGCGTTCCCGTAGCTCTTGGACATCTTTCTGCCATCGGTCCCGGGCACCTTCGGGATCTCGGTGAGCTTGGCGTCGGGCTCGGGAAAGACCGGACCGAAGGCGTTGTTGAACCGCCGGGCGACTTCCCGGGTCAGCTCGATGTGGGGAAGCTGGTCCGCCCCCACGGGCACGTACCGCGGCTTGTAGATCAGGATGTCGGCGGCCTGGAGGAGCGGGTAGCCCAGGAGCCCATACGACGGCGACTGGAGCTCGAGCTGCTCGATCTGCTCCTTGTAGGTCGGCACGCGCTCGAGCCACGAGACCGGGATGATCATGGAAAACAGCAGGTGCAGCTCGGCGTGCTCGGGCACCAGCGACTGGACGAAGAGCGTCGAGCGCTCGGGGCTGAGGCCGGCGCCGAGCCAGTCGGCGATCATCTCGATGGTGTTCTCCGGGACCTCCTTCGAGTGCGAGTAGTCGCCCGTCAGCGCGTGCCAGTCGGCCACGAAGTAGAAGCAGTCGTAGTCGTCCTGGAGCTTGACCCAGTTGGCGATGGCGCCCAGGTAGTTGCCCAGGTGGACCTTGCCCGTCGGCCGCATCCCCGAGAGGACTCTATCGCGCATGGCGCATCTCCCACACCTTCGCCGTCCTCAGGAAGACGTAGTGCGCGTAGAGCCCGGCCAGCAGCAGCCCCCGCCAGCCGTCCAGGAAGCCGCGGTGGAGCAGGTACATGGAGAGGAACCTCCCGAGGGGGCGGATGAGAAAGTCCACAGGCCTGACGTGCCTGCCTTGACGGACCCATTCCTCCGCGGCGAGCGTCGAGTACCGGTTCGACCGCTGGATGAACTCCTCCAGGCTCCGGTACGAGTGATGGAGCAGCGGGGCCTCGAGCCGCCCCACCGACCCCTGGATCTCCACTGACTCGTGCACAGCGCGCTCGACGAAACGCCCCCGCCCGCGCCGGAACAGGCGACGTTGATAATCGGGATACAGCCGGCCGTGCTTGACCCAGGCGCCCCAGAAGACGTTCTTCCGCGGGATCGCGTAGCCGTCGGCGGGACCGCCCCGGCCGATCACCCCCTCGATTTCGCGACGCAGCTCCGGCGTCACCTGCTCGTCGGCGTCGAGCGAGAGTACCCACTCCCCCGCCGCCTGCTCCAGGGCAAAGTTCTTCTGCGCGGCGAAGCCCGGCCACGGCCTGACCCAGATCCGGTCCGTGAACTCCCGCGCCACCTGCACGGTTTTGTCGGTGGACTCGGCGTCCACGACGACGATCTCGTCGGCCCAGGTGACGCTCTCCAGGCACGGGCGGAGCCGCTCCTCCTCGTTCCAGGTGACGACTGTCGCAGAGAGCCCGGTCATTCAAGAAGCTCCATGGCTGCGGCGAACACGTCGTCAGGGGCGATCGCCGCCATCGTGCCGTTCGGGCTCTGCAGCCCCCGGCAGCGCGGGCCGTACGGGCCGTTGCGCTCGGCGCGCGTCGGGCCGTAGAGCCCGATCGACGGGGTGCCGAGCGCCGCCGCCAGGTGGAGCGGGCCCGTGTCGCCGGCCACCATCAGGGCCGAGCGGCGCAGCAGCGCGGTGAGCTCGGGGATGGTCGTCGGCGGGGCGAGGAGCGGCCGCGCCGTCATCCGGGCGGCGATGGAGCGCGCCATCGCCTCCTCGTCGGGGCCCCAGAGGAGCAGCACGCGCGCGCCGGCCTCGACGGCCAGCCTCTCGGCAACCCGCGCGAAGTGCTCCACGGGCCACCGCTTGGACGGACGGCCCGCTCCCGAATTCAGCGCGACGAGCCGGTCGCGGGGCTTGACGCCCTGCTCGGACAGGAACTCCTCGATCCGCTGCTCCGCCTTCGGATCCCAGGGCAGCTCCCAGACCGGCCGCGCGGCGCGCACGCCGAGGGGCGCCAGGAGCGACAGGTACTGCTCGACGATGTGGACGGCCTCCCGCGGGGGCGTGACCCGGCGGTTGGTGAAGAGGGCGTTCAAGGGCTCCCGGCAGTGGGCGAACGCGAAGCCGATCCTGAGCGGCGCGCCGGTGTAGGCCGTGAGCAGGCCGCTCTTGATGAGCCCCTGGAGATCGATCGCCACGTCGAAGCGCGCGCGGCGGATCCGCTCGGTGAGGCGCGACAGCTTCCCGCCCACCTCGACCGCCCCCGCGGGGCGCCAGATCAGTCGCCGCCAGAGCCGCGTGTCCACCGGCACCACAGCGTCCAGGTCGGGATGGTCCTTGAGGATGGCGAACTCCCGCGCCTCCACGATCCAGGTCAGATGCGCCTCGGGGACGTGACGGCGGAGGGCGCGGGCCACCGGCAGCGCGTGGAGGACGTCGCCCAGGGAGGAGAGCTTGACGATCGCGATCTTCATCGGGGCTTCCCGAACGTCCGCACGATCGCCTGGATCAGGTCGCGGGTGGAATGGCGCTTCGCGTCCCCCGCGATCGCGACCGTGCCTCCGGCCGCGAGCACGGAAGCGCGCTCGGGAACGGTCTCCTCCGTGTAGTCGGTCCCCTTGGCGTGCACCGCCGGGCTCAGGCGGGAAATGAGCCCATCCACAGTGTCGGCGGCGAAGACGAGCACGTAGTCCACGCAGGCCAGCGCCGACACGATCTCGGCCCGCTCGCCCTCCGGCATGATCGGCCGGCCCGGCCCCTTGAGCCGCGTCACCGAAGCGTCGGAATTCACCGCCACGAGGAGCGCGTCGCCGAGCCGGCGCGCCCCTTCGAGATAGCGCACGTGGCCGACGTGGAGGAGGTCGAAGCAGCCGTTGGCGAGAACGAGACGCTTTCCCTCTGCCCTGAGCCGCGCAGCGATCTGGGCCGCCTCGTCAAGGCTCACGCGGCGTGCCATCGCTCGCGAGGGCGTGGAGGAGTTCGGCCCGGCCGATCGGCGCGGTCCCCTGCTTCATGACGACGACGCCGCCGGCGACGTTGGCGAGCCACGCGGCCTCGACCGGAGGACTCCCCGCCGCCAGCGCCAGCGTGAAGGTGCTGATCACGGTGTCGCCCGCCCCCGTGTTGTCGGCGATCTCGTCGCTCCCGTGGATGGGGAGGAAGGTGGCCGGTCCCTCTCGCTCGAAGACCACCATGCCCCGATTTCCCCGCGTCACCAGCAGGTAGCGGCAATCCAGCCGTTCCAGCAACTGTCGGCCGGCCTTTTCCACCGCGGGCTCGTCCTCCAGGGGGCCGCCCACGAGGCCCTCGACCTCGGTCTCGTTGGGACTCGCGGCGGTGACCCCTCGGAACCGCAGAAGGTCATACCGGCTGTCAGCGGTCACGAGGCTCCCTCGCTTCCGGCCGACCTCCATCACCTGCTCCAGGATTGCGGGAGTCACGAGACCGTAGCCGTAGTCGGACAGGAGGATCGCGTCCGCCGGCGCCCCAAGGGTGGCGATGCGCTTGATCAAAATCTCCTCCGTCACCGGGTCGAGCACCGGCGCCGGCTCGCGGTCCACGCGCACCACCTGCTGGCGGGTCGCGTGATATCCGCCCGCCATGATCCGGGTCTTCACCGGAGTCGGGCGGTCGCCCGTCCTGACGATCCCATCCGTGGGAATCCCCAGCGAGCGGCAGAGACCCCACACCTCATCCCCCGCTGGGTCGCTGCCGAGGACGCCCACCGGGATCACGCGCGCGCCGAGGCCGTGGACGTTATGGGACGCGTTGGCGGCCCCGCCGAGCCTGACCTCGCGGGAGGAAAAGCGCAGGATCAGCACCGGCGCCTCGCGGGAGATGCGCGAGGGCTTGCCGTAGATGTACTCGTCGGCGATCAGGTCGCCGACGACGAGGACCGTCTTGCCCTTGAACCGCTCGACGGCCGCGCTGAGCCGATGGGGATCAAACATCAGCGGCCACCCAGGGCCAGAATCCAGTCCACCGCGTCCAGGAGGTCCTCCGCCACGTGGTCGGGCTCGCTCGGCCACAGCGACCGGCGGTACTCCCGCTCGCCGAGGCCGTAGCCCGTCAGCACCAGAATCGACCGCGCTCCCACTCGTTGGCCCGCGATGACGTCGATGATCTTGTCGCCCACGGCCCACGAGCGGGAGAGGTCCAGCCCGAGGTCGGCCGCGGCGCGCCTCAAGAGGCCCGGCTCGGGCTTCCGGCAGTCGCAGACGGCGCGGTACGGAGGCGTCCCCTCGGTGGGGTGATGGGCGCAGACGTAGAGGCCGTCCAGGTAGGCGCCCTCGGCCTTGAGCTGGCTCACGAGGGCTTCGTTCACGGCCTGGAGGACCTCCTCGCTGAAGTAGCCGCGCGCCACGCCGCTCTGGTTCGTCACCATCACCGCCTTGAGCCCCGAACGGTTGAGGCGGCGGATGGCTTCGGCGCTCCGGGGGAGGAGGCGAAGGCGCCGGGGGTGATTGACGTACCCCACTTCCTCGGTCAGGGTCCCGTCGCGGTCGATGAAGACTGCCGGCTGGCCTGGCATCTCCGGGCAGTGTAATCCGAACGGTTCAATTGTTCAATGAAAAATGGGGTCAGGCTTGCGTTTTTCCGTTTCGGGGCGGCCCCATCCACCGGCGGCCGCCCGAGCGTCAATTGCTCAAAAACGCAAGCCTGACCCCAGGGCGCGGTAGAGGTCGGTGAAGAAGCGCGCTTGGGCCTCGAAGGTGAACGGGAGCGCTGCCGCCCGAGCCACGTCGCGCCATCCCTCCCCGGCCTGGCGGAGAGCCTCCAGCCCCTCTCGAATCTGGCCGACATCCTCCGGGTTCTGCACGACCCAGCCGTTTCTCCCGTGGCTCACCACCTCCGAGCCGCCGGCCCGCGCTGAAGCCAGCACGGGGAGTCCCGATGCCAGGGCCTCCAGATGGACGTTGCCGAACGGCTCGTAGAGCGCCGGCAGCGCCACGGCATCCGCGGCAGCGTAATAGCGCTGGACGTCAGACTGGGCCCCGGCCCAGACGACGCGCCCAGCGATGCCGAGGTGCCTAGCCAGGGCGCGGTAGGGCGCGGCATCCCCCTTGGCGACCACTACGAGCCGGCTCTCCCGGTCCTTGACGAGCGCGAACCCTTCAACGAGGGGGCCGAGGCCTTTTCGCTCGAAGCCGGAGCCCACGAACAGCACGACCCAGGCGTTTTGCTCGATTCCGAGGGCGGCGCGCATCCCGGCGCGGTAGCGCCCGCGGTTGGCCGGCTGGAAGCGCTCCTGGTCCACCCCGTTATAGATCACGCTCACCCGGGAATCGGGAAGGCCGTAGAGCCGCTGGATCTCGGCCTTGCCCAGGCGCGAGATCGCGACGATGTGTCTCGTGCCGGCCGGGGAGAAGATCCTTCGCTCGAGCGACAGCAGGGCGCGGTGGTACGGGTTGGCGCTGAGCGCGGCTCGCCTGAGCGCGCTCAGATGCCCGGCCTTGACGTCGAGGTAGGCCCGGTGGCAGCCCTCCCCGGCCCGGTACACATCCTGGACGAGGGTCCGCTCGTGGCTCTGAACGACGTCGAAGCGGTCGCGCGCGACCGCCGCCTTCGCGGCCACGGCGAAAGAAACGACGCGGGCCAGCGAGGGCGTGGGGATCACCCTGAGGCGATGGACGTTCATCCCGGGAATGTCGGGCTGCCCCGCCGTCGAAAAGAGGTGGACCTCGTGGCCCTGGCGGACGAACTCCCCGAGCAGGCCCGCGGTGGCGTTCTCGAGGCCCCCGTGGAACACAAACGGCCGACAGATGATCGCGAGGTTCAATTGTTCACCTGGGCACGGGCACCCGGTCTGACGACACGCCCGTGCCCCGCCGGAATGACACGCGTCGATGATGTCGTCGGCCGATGCGAGTTGCAATCATTGGTGCTTCGATCCATCGATGACGGCCTGAACGAGCGGCAGCAGGGCCTGGCGGGCGGCGGCGTAGCTGTAGCGGGCGACGCAGCGCTCGCGCGCCTTCCGCCCGAGGGCGGCGGCCTCGGCCGGATGGTCGAGGAGCCAGGCGAGGGCGCGAGCGAGCCCTGCCGGATCCCCGGGCTCGACGAGGACCCCCGAGTCGTCCAGGATCTCGGGGATCATCGAGACCCGCGTCGAGACGATGGGACGGCCGAGCGCCATGGCGTCGAAGATCTTGGCCGGCACCTGGCCGAGGGTATCGGGGCCGATTCGCTGTGGAGCGACAACCACGTCGGCGGCGGCCAGATAGAGCGGCACGTCGGCGAAGGGGATCTCCGAGACCAGCCTCACGCTTCTCCCGAGGGGAGCGAGGCGACGGCCGGTGGCGCTGTCCGGAGCGCAACCGACCACCGCAAGAACCACATCGGGCCTGGCGAGGATTCTTATCGCTTCGGCGAGATCATCAATGCCCTTGTGGGAGCGGGGCGTTCCCAGAAACATAACGACGCGCTCCGCCCCGACCCCCAGGCGCGCCCGCCCCGGCTCGGGACGGTGGCGTTCCGGCCGCCACTCGTCGGTGTCCCGGACGTGGGGAACGAGCACCCCGCCGAAGCGCTGCTGGAGGAACCGCGAGGCCACTGTGACGGCCTGGGCCCGGCCGGTCAGGCGCTCCATGAGCCAGATCCACGGAAGGCCGTTGGGATTGGCGAGGTTCAGAAAGCGCCCGAGCCGTCCCCACGCGCCGGCGCGGTAGAAGAAGCCCACCTCCCAGTCGTCGATGTCGAGGATCAGCGGGCGCCGCCGCTCCCGGCGCGCCAGGAGACCGACGCCGTAGCTCGTGGGCCTGGGCTTGGAGGCGTAGAGGAGGTCACCGTCGGCCAGCCTGAGGAGAGATGGAACTGCTCCGACGAAGGCCGGATATCTCGATCCGGGAACGGTCCGGTACTTCACGCTGCCGTCCCTGACGGGAGCCCAGACGTCGCCCTTGAACCTCGGCCCCACCACCTCGACGTCGTATTCGGGGCGAAGAAGGCGAGCCAAGAGGTCAGCCCGCCCCGCCGCGTTGTCAGAGCAGTCGAAGCAGAGGACGGAGATCTTCACTCCGCGAGCCCGCGGAGGACCGCCGTGTAGAGATTGGCCAGCCGGGCGGCGACGCGGGCGCCCGAGTAGTTCACCATCACCAGCCGGCGAGCCGCGAGGCCCAGGGAAGTCCGGAGCGCCGGATCGGCGACGAGCCGCCTGATCGCGGCTCGGAGCAGGTCGGGATCGCCGGCGGGCACGAGGAGCGCGTCGCGACCGTCCACCAGGATCTCCGGGACCACCCCCACACGGCTCGCGACCAGCGGCCGCCCCAGCGCCAGGCACTCGAACACGACGCGGCTCATGCCGTCGGATTCCAGCGGGATATAGAGCGCGATGTCCAGCGCCGCCATGGCCCGGGAGACGTCGGGGATGAACCCCAGGAGGGTCACCCGGTCTTCCAGCCCTTCGGCGCCGATCAGTTCGCGGATCCGCTCCTCCCGCCGTCCCTTCCCGATGAAGAGGAAGTGCGGGCGGATGCCGTCCTGGGCCAGGAGCGCGGCCGCGTGGACGGCCACCTCGTGACCCTTCATCACGCGGAGCCCGCTCACCAGCCCCACCAGGAGCCGGTCGCGCGGGATCCCGAGATCACCGCGCAGGGAACTGCCATCGAGAGCCGGGTGGAACTGTTCGGCGTCGACGCCTCCCGGCAGCGTGACGACCCGTTCGGGAGGCAGGAGCCCCGAGGCGACGTACTGGCGCCGGATCGCCTCCGTCACCGTCACCACGAAGTTCGTCGCCGTGCCGTAGAGCCAGCGGTTGGCGGCGTGCGGCCTGACGGCGTGGACGATGTGGCGGGTTCGGAAGAGGGGCCGCGGGGTCTTCGCCAGCCGGTTGGCCAGGGCTGCGATCCAGTGCTCCTTGCCGCGGTGGACGTGGAGGACATCGAAGTGCGCGAGCCACTCCCTGAGGCGCCTCACGTCGGCCAGGTCGTCGCGCGGGCGGAAGCCGCTCTTCAAGCCGAGCGTCACGATGCGGCCGACCCCCATCTCCCGCGCCCGCTCGATGACGCGCGCCTCGGTGCCCGCGCGGCAGCAGAGGGTCACGTCGTGGCCGGCCCGCTCGAGCTCCACGGCGACGCGGGTGGCCCAGTAGGCGTCGGAGCTCCACCCGCGGCAGCTCATCAGGTGAAGCACCCGGAGTCGGCTCATTGACGGCGTTGGAGAATGGTCAGGTACACCTGCTCCACCTGCTGGACGCAGCGCTCGGGATTGAACTCGGCCTCAGCCCGACGGCGTCCCTCCTTCCCCATCCGCCGGTGCCGCTCGGGATCGGCCAAAATTTCCAGAAGAGCCTGTGCCACGGCCTCGGGCTGATCGGCCCCCAGGAGAACGCCGGTCTCGCCGTCCACGATCGTCTCAGGAAGGGCGCCCACGCGCCGCGCCACCACCGGCTTGCCCGCCGCCATGGCCTCCAGGGCCGCTCGGCACGATTCGTCCGATCCCGCCCCCATCAAGGCGAAGCAGTCCATCGCGGCGAGCACCTGGGGGAGATCGTGGTCGCGGTAGCCGCTGAAGATGATTTGCCCGGAAAGACCGAGCCCGTCCACGAGGGCCTGCAGTCGCCCCAGCATCTCGCCCTTGCCGACCAGGAGCAGCCGCGCGTCGGGAAGTCGCCCCAGGAGTCGCGCGAAGCCGTGGATGAGCAGCTCGTGGCCGCGGTTGGGCGCGAGCCTCGCCACCGAGCCGACCACCGGTCCCCGCCCGAGCCCGAACTCGCGGCGGACCGCCTCCCCGTCGGCGTCGGGAGTGAAACGGCCCAGATCCACGCCGCCGCCGATCGTCCAGAGCCGCTCCTCGGGGATCCCCACGGCCCGGCAGCGCTCCTGGATCTGGCGGCTCACCGCGATGGCCCCGTCGGTCCGGCCGTAGAGCGTCGAGGACGGCCAACCTCGCCTGACAGCGCGGGCGGTGTGAAACGTGCGGATCACCGCCGCCGGCCCGCGCGCCAGCGTCGCCAGCCAGTGGTCGTGGGAGTGGTGGGCGTGGATGACATCCACGCGTTCGTCCCGGACGAGCCGCTGGAGCCGGGCCAGATCCCTCACCAGGGCGATCGGCGAGAAGCGAACAGTGAGGGCCAATCCCGGAACGAGAGCCATCCCCGCCTCCCGGGCCTTGGCCGCGAAACGGTCCCCGGGAGTCACGCCCAGCCTGACCCGGTGTCCCCGCTCCTCGAGTCCCCGGGCAAGGCGGATGATCGGATCCGCACTCCCCGTCCACCAGCGGTTGGCCGCGAGGTGAAGGATCGTAAGGGATCTCACCGACCGATCAGCTCCCCGTAGAGGGCGGTGAGCCGCCCCATCATGCGGTCGCGGGAAAAGCGCGCCGCCACGAGGGCGCGGCCGGCGGCGGCGCGGCGGCGCGCCGATTCGGGATCTTTGAGAACGCTCCCGACGGCCGCGGCCAGTGCCCCGGGATCCCCCGGAGGGACGAGCAGCCCCGTGGCGCCATCCTCGATCGCCTCGGGGATGCCTCCGACCGCCGAGGCGACCACCGGCACGCCGGCGGCGAGGGCCTGGAGGAGCGACTGGGGCACGCCCTCCGTGCGCGTGGAGGCGAGGGCGAAGCAGTCCATGGCGCCCAGCAGGTCGGGGACATCCTCGCGGAAACCGGTGAAGGTCACCCAGCCGTTGAGCCCCCGCTCGCGCGCGAGCGACTCGACCCAGGGGCGCCGGATGCCGTCGCCTACCAGCAAGAGCCGCGCTTCAGGAAACTGGCCCCGGAGCCGATCAAACGCCTCGAGGAGCAGGTCGTGGCCCTTGGAGCCGCGAAACATCGCGATGGACCCGATGACCGGGCGACTCAGCCCGAACTCGCGCCTGACCCGATCGCCCCCCGCGGGCCGCGAGAACTCCGCGAGGTCCACCCCCGCCGGAACCGCCACGACCCTGTCCGGGCTCACGCCGGCGGCGATGACGAGGCGGCGGATCGCCTCGCCGCTCGTGATGACGCGATCCGCCAGGAGGGTGTACACCGGGTTCAGCCGTCGCCGGATGGGGATGGAGACGTGACGGCTTCTGACCACCGGAATCCGGGCGAGCCGGGCCGCCATCCCGCCGAGCCACGCGTCCACCGAGCTGTGGGTGTTGACGAGGTCCACCCGCTCGCGGCGGATCAGCGCCACCAGCTTCTGCACCGCGAACAGATCCCAGGCTCGTTTCATGGGTACCGGGAACGCCGTGATGCCGGCGCGCTGAGCCCGCGCCAGGATGACGCCGCCGGGGCGGCAGGCCACGAGGACACGCCAGCCGAGGTCCTGGAGCCAGCGGGCCTCGGTGAGGTTCCGCACCTCCTGGCCCCCCCATCCAGGCGAAGACTCAGTGTGAAGAATCGTGCTCATGCTGACCGCACCCCCACGCGGGCCTCGACTGCTTCGAGAACTTCTTCCATTGTGATCGCCCGCATGCAGGGATGCTCGATGGGGCACTCGGGAAGGAAGCATGGGGCGCACGGCGGGGGCTTCCAGATCACCGAGGTGCCGGCGCCCCGCGGCGCCGTGAGCCCGGGATCCGTCGGCCCGAAGAGCGCCACCACCGGAACGCCCACCGCCGCGGCCAGGTGCGCGACCCCGGTGTCCATGCTGACGAGCACGTCGAGGCGGGCCAGGAGACCGGGGAGCAATTCGGGGGCGTCCCTGCCGACCAGCGAGACGAGGTCTCCGCCCGCCGCGGCGACGATACCGTTCGCGATCGCTTCCTCCGACGGTGTCCCCAGGAGCACGGGGACGAGGCGCCGCTGCCGGAGATTGCGGCACAGCGCCGCGATGAGCTCGGCGGGCCAGAGCTTGGAAGGCCCGAAGGCCGCTCCCAGGTGAATCCCGATCCTAGGACGGGAGTTCACGCCACCCGACGGCAGGAGCGCCTCGAGTCGCTCGTTCTGAGCGTCGCCCTCGGGGATCCACCGTGGCGTCGCTTCCGTGTGGTCGATCCCCAGCGGGCCGAGAAGCCCCAGATATTCGTCCACCTGATGGCGGCGCGGGACCGGCGGCGCCAGCGCGTGGGAGAGGAGGCGCCCCCGGCCGTCGGTGGCGTAGCCGATGATCCAACGCGCGCCCCAGAGCCAGGCCGCGAGCGCCGACTCGATGGAGTTCGGGAGGAGCAGCACGGCGTCCCCCCCGAGACGGCGGAGCCCGCGGGCGGCGGCCAGCCGTTTTCGAGCACCCCGGGGATAGGCCACGCAGCCGTCCGCCACTCCCTGCCCGACGAGGAGCGGGACCCACGGCCCGACGAGGGTGATCCGGCGACCATCGAGACCGGATCGAAGCGCCCTCAGTGCGGGCAGGGCCATGACGGTATCCCCGAGCCAGTTCGGGAGCCTCACGACGAGGTGCTGGACATCCGTCACTCCACTCATCGGCTCGCCTCGCACGGCGGGGCCCCAGCCCCGCGACGTCCTGCGGCTCGCACTGCCCGGCTCATCGGCGGAGGACTCCTTCGAACGCCGCCCGCCACTGGGCGTGGCCCCGGGTCAGCTCCAGGCGAACCGACAGGATCCAGATCGGGAGGGCGTCAAGCGCCACCGCCGAGAGCCGCACGTAATCCTTCTCCGTGGTGACGAGCCCTGCGGCGCCGGCGCTCCCGGCCTGGCGGGCGAGCCCTGCCAGATCCTCGGGCTCGTACCAGTGGTGATCGGGAAACTCGACGAGCCCCGCCAGCGACACGCCGAGACGCTCCACGGTCCGGCCGAAACTTCCGGGCCGCGCGATCCCCGCGAAGCCCAGGAGCCGGCGTCCCTTCAGCGCGTCGGGCGCGCGCGGCGTCGTGTCCCTCACCTGCCAGCATTCTAGCGGCTGATAGTCGGCGGCCACAACGGGCGCCTTCGGGTTATGGCGCCCGACGGCCTCCTCCACGAGGGCGCGCCCCTCGGCGGCCCCGCCGACCACCACGACGAGATGGGCCCGCCCCAGCGCGCTCACAGGCTCCCGGAGGGGCCCCCGCGGGAAGAGGTGGCCGTTTCCCCACGGCGACCGGCCGGCGACGAGCACCACCTCCAGGTCCTTCTCGAGCGTCCGATGCTGGAAGGCGTCATCCAGGACGAGGGCTCCGACGCCGAAGTTCTCCAGGCAATAACGCCCTGCCTCGTACCGGTTTTCACCCACGACGACGGGAACGCCGGGGAGCCGGCGGGCCAGGAGGAAGGGCTCGTCGCCCGCGCCCTGGGGGTCCGTTCTGAGCCCCCTTTGATCCGCCACGACCTGGATGCCGCTCGAGCGACGCCCGTAGCCGCGGCTCACCACCCCGGGGGAAACGCCCAGTTCCTGGAGGGTCCTGACGGCCAGCTCAGCCGCGGGAGTCTTGCCGCTGCCCCCGAGCGTCAGGTTGCCGATGGAAACCACCGGACAGGGAAGCCGCCGGCTTCTCAGGACTCCCCAGCCGTAGAGCCGCTCGCGCACCTCCAGGAGCCCACGATACCCCACCGTCACGGCCGAGAGCCCCACGGCCACCGCCGGCGGCACGCCCTGCTCCCACGCCTGGCGCACTCTCACGCGGACCGACCACGGACCGCTCACTGGACTACCCTCATAGCATGACTCCGAGCCTCTCACCTCCGGGGTAACTCATGCGCCACCCATCAGAAAGCGCTCGATCAGCTCCAGCGTCTGGAGCACGGCGCCCTGGCGCCCGACCACGGCCTCGAAGGCCGCCTCTCCCATGGCGGCGCGGCGCGCGGGATCGGACAGAAGCTCGTCCAGCGCCCCCTCGAGGTCCTTCGCGTCCCTGACGACGAGGGCCGCTCCCGCCGTCACCAGCAGCTCGGCCCCTTCCCTGAAGTTCGACGTGTGCGGGCCGAACACCACGGGCTTTCGCCGGAGCGCCGGCTCGATCATGTTGTGGCCGCCCAGGGGCACGAGGCTCCCCCCCACGAAGACCACCTGGGACAGCTGGTAGAGCTGGGGCAGCTCGCCCACCGTGTCCAGTACGATGACCGCGTCCGTATCGCGGGCGCTGGGCAGTGCCGTCCGCCTCACCGAAGTGAGCCCGCGCCCACGGATCAGGCGCTCGACTTCTGGCACCCGCTCCGGATGGCGGGGCGCGATCACGAGGACGAGCAAGGGATGCCGGGGCCTGAGGCTGACAAACGCCTCGAGCAGGAGTTCCTCCTCCCCCCGGTGGGTACTGCCGGCGATCCACACCGGCTCCCCGCCGGTCAGGCCCATCAGGCGGCGCCAGAGCTGCTCGCCCCCGGGCTCGTGTGGGACGGCGTCGATTTTCAAATTTCCGGTCACGACGACCCGCTCCGGCGGGGCGCCGAGCGCGATGATCCGGCGAGCGTCCTCGGCCGACTGCATGGCGAACACCGCGATCCCCGCCAGGACGCGCCGCATGAAGGGGCGCACGAGCCGGTAGCGGCGGAAGGAGCGATCCGAGATCCGCCCGTTGGCGATCATCGCGGGGATGCCCCGCCGCTGGAGGCCCCGGAGGAAGTTCGGCCAGATCTCGGTCTCCAGCGCGACGAAGAACCTGGGCCGGACCGCGGCGAGCGCCCGCGCCACCGCGCCTGGAAAATCGAGCGGGAAGTAGCGGTGCGTCACCACCGGCTCGATCCGGTCCTTGACGACCCGCGCTCCCGTCGGGGTCACCGTGGTGACCACCGGGTGGATCTCCGGCCAGCGCCGCCGCACGGCGTGGACCAGCGGGACCGCGGCCATCACCTCCCCCACCGACACCGCGTGGATCCAGCAGCGAGGCTCGGGAGGGAGCCCCGCCGACCGGTAGCCCAGGCGCTGGAGCAGTCCCACCCCCGCCCGCTGCGTGACGAGGCGCCGCACGACGAACACGGGCGCGTACAGCAGCACGAGGAGGCCCAGGAGGCACGTGTAGAGGAAGTACACCTTTCAGGTCTTCCTGATAAGCGCGTCGGCGCGCCACGTGAGCTGGGAGAGCTGGACCTCCAGCTCCTTTCTGAGCGCCTCCTGCTGGGAGCGGTCGGCGCCAGCCGGGACCCAGAGCGGTGGGCCGAAGCAGACTGCCGCGCGGGCAAAGGGTTTCGGGATCAGGAACTCGTCCCAGCTCCTGAGGCGCCAGGCAGGATACGCACCGAACGCGAGGGGGACAATGGGTGCCCCTGTGATCCGGGCCAAGGCGATGACGCCGGGTTGGACGATTCCCCTCGGACCCAGCGGGCCATCGGGGACGACCGCGACCTCCTGCCCCCAGCGGAGCAGCCGCGCAAGGCGGCGGAGCGCATCGGAGCCGCCGCGCGTCGTGGAGCCCCTGACGGTCTTGAAGCCGAACCGCCGCACGAAGCGGGCCACCAGCTCCCCGTCGCGGGAACGACTGGCCATCACGTTCACGGGGTGCGCGTGCCCGTAGAGCCAGGGGATGAGTAGAATTTGCCCGTGCCAGATCGCGTAGATCACGGGCGCGCGGCGCTCCCAGAAGGGGCGCGCGTGTTCCTCTTCCCGGGTGAGCCTGAGCGTCGCCGCCAGGAGGCGCGCCGCCCACGATCCGAACGGAGGCGCGAGACTCAGGAGCAGCCGGTCGGACGCCGTCATGCCGGGAGCCCCGCGACCTCAAGGACGCTGCGGGCCGCGCGCTCGCCGACGCCGGCGCCGCCGAGCTTGCGCCGGATCTCGGCAAAGGCCGCGCGCTGGGCTTCACGGGCGGACGGCGACGCCA
>ERZ1292640.606-Hain-H43-02um-R1-606-length-29307-cov-43_pt1 | contig 29307 bp, 24 predicted proteins | sample MGYA00564404_ERZ1292640 | MGnify/ENA primary metagenome ERZ1292640 (study PRJEB36523, sample SAMEA6512636) | groundwater metagenome | collected 2019-01-08 | study: AquaDiva: Metagenomics assemblies of 32 groundwater samples | reverse complement strand
AAACGGCTCATTCCATAGATAGTTAGCCGTCGTCCTAAAGTAGCCACACCCAAATCGAATGAGCTCGGGCTCTTTCGGTTTCCGAACGTGCCGCCCGGCCCGTACTCGCTCGCCGTCAAAGCCCAGGGATTCAAAAGCTACCTCCAGACAGGGATCAACCTCTCAAGCAGCGAGACGAGGGACCTGGGGCGAATCGTGCTCGAACTGGGCGCCCTGGTCGAGCAGGTGTCGGTGACGGCGGAGGTTACGCCAGTGCAGACGGCCAGCAGCGAGAAGTCGTCCCTTGTTGACGGCACCCAGCTCAACAAGATTGCTCTGAAGGGCCGCGATCTTTTCGGTTTCCTGAGCCTGGTGCCCGGAATCGTTGACACCTCCAGCGCGGGAAGGGATGTCACTTCGCCAAATGCAATCGGCGGCATCTACATCAATGGCGCCGGCAATACCCAGAAGAACTTCACCGTGGACGGCGTCACCGATATGGATACTGGATCCAACGCTACCCTTCACTATGAGCCGAACATGGATTCCATCGCCGAGATCAAGGTGCTGACAGCCAACTATCAGGCCGAGTACGGCCGCAGCGCCGGCGGATTGATCAGCGTGATCACCAAAAGCGGCAGTCAGGACTTTCATGGCACGGGCTGGTGGAGTCACCGGCATGAGCAGTTCAATGCCAACGACTTCTTCAACAACCGCTCGGGCGTGGCCAGGGTGCCCTACCGTTACAATGTTGCGGGGTTCAGCGCCGGAGGTCCGGTCCTCATTCCCGGCAGGTCTAAAGCCGGCCAGAACCGGCTCTTCTTCTTCGTGACCCAGGAATTCACCCGCCAATTGGTGAACCCGGCCACCCGGTACACGAACATGCCCACCGCCCCCGAGCGAGCCGGCGACTTTTCCCGGAGCCTCGACACCAACGGAAGGCTTATCCCTCTCAGGGACCCCCTGACAGGCGCGAACTTCCCCGGCAATGTCATCCCGCCGTCACGGATCAACAAGACCGGCCAGGCGATGCTCAACTTCTTCCCGCTGCCCAACTACGTCGATCCTGACCCCAGACTGGTCTACCAGCGGAACTACGTGGCTTCCGGCAGCGGCCCGCATCCCCGGCGCAACGACATGGTTCGGATTGACGCCTACCTCACCTCCAAGCTGCACGGCTATTTCCGTTGGGCCAACGACGCAGACGATATGGACTCGTACTTCCAGGGGGTCTCGTGGATTTACGGCATCCAAAAGCACCCCAATCCCGGTCGTGGTTCGGTCGCCCACATCAACTATACCTTCAGTCCGACGCTTATCAATGAAGTCACCCTCGGACACAGTTGGAACAGTTGGCAATGGTGGATGAAGGACGAGTCGGAGGTGATGCGCGACAAGATGGGGAACCCGCCGCAGTGGTTCCCCAACACGTCGAAAATCGGCACGACAAGCGAGTTCATGAAAGACTACGCCCCGAACCTCTCCTTCGGCACCACACCGGCCAACGCGGCCAGCTTCAGCATCGGCAACCCGCCCTACACGAACTGGATGGACCTTTACAGCATCGCGGACAACCTGACCAAGGTGACTGGCCGGCATACCGTGAGAGCCGGCGTGTACATCGAGAACAACGATAAAGTGGTCACTTGGGTCGCGAATTATCGCGGCAACTACAACTTCGGGCGCGACTCGAACAACCCGTATGATTCCGGGCACGGCTACGCTAATGCTTTGCTCGGCAACTTCACCAGCTACACCGAGACGACTGACCGGGCCACCATGGACGTCTGGTACTGGAGCGTAGAGGCGTATGTCCAGGATAACTGGCGGGTCACCTCGAGGTTGACCCTGGATTTAGGCCTGCGGTTCTACCACCTGCCAACCGAAAGAGACAACAATCACACCATGGCGGGCTTCGATCCCGGTCTCTACTCGCTCCAGGACGCGCCCAGGCTGTACTGGCCGGGTTTTGACTCGAACGGGAGGCGGGTGGCGGTTGATCGGGTTACCGGAGCCGCGGTGCCGCCGCCCGCAATCGGACTGTACGTCCCCGGTTCGGGAAAGGCGGCCAACGGCATGTATGTCGGCGGAAGGGACGGCTACCCGTGGGGGATGTACCTGCGGCCAGCGCTGCGCGCCGCGCCGCGTTTCGGCTTCGCCTTTGACGTCTTCGGCAATGGCAAAACGGCGATCCGGGGCGGCTTCGGGGTCTTTTACCACCGGGAGGACGGCAATCAGGTTTACAGTATGGCCAACAATCCGCCCACGATCTTTACGGCCTCGCAGTATTACTCGAACATCGATACGCTGACCCAGGCTACCGGACTGCTGGGGCCGACCAATCTGAACTTCACGTTTGGGAAACAGCCCTTGGAACGGATGATGAACGCGAGTCTGGGCATCCAACACAACCTGGGGTTCAACACGGTATTGGACGCGGCCTATGTCGGAAGCCGCGGGCGACACCAGCGGTGGACCCGCGACCTCAACTACATTCCGATGTTCGCCCGATTCAATCCGGCCAATGCCGATCCCACCAATCCGAGGCAACCGCTCATCGATGCCTTCCTGCGGCCTTACCAGGGTTGGGGCAGCCTGACCTACGGAGAGATGGGGAACTCCACGCCAAACTACAACTCATTGCAGGTGACGGCGCGGCGTCAGTTCGCCAAGAGTCTGATGTTTGGCGCCGCTTACACCTGGTCGCGCACTCTGGGGATCAGCGGTTATAGCGTGTACTTCACGCCACGATCGAGGAACTACGGACCCTTGGGCTTCGACCGGTCGCGTATGCTCGCGATCAACTACGTCTATGAGCTGCCGCAGCTCGGCAAGAGACTGGACAGCAACGCGCTGGCGGCCGTGCTGGACGGGTGGACGGTATCGGGCATTGCCACTTTTTCAACCGGGGCGCCATTCACGCCAGGACTGAGCACGAGCGGCAGCATCGATTTCACCGGCTCGAGCGAGGGCGCCCGCATCAACGTCCTGTTCGATCCGCGGCTGCCGAAGGATCAGAGAAGCTTCGGCCGCAATTACAAGACCGAGGCCTTCGCGATGCCGGCCCCCTGCACTTGGACTAACAAGGACATCTCATGTTTTGGGAATGCCGGCGTGAACATTCTTCGGGGTCCCGGAATCAACAACTGGGACATCACATTCGCCAAGAGCATCCCGATTGGGATGGGCGACAGGTGCGCGTTGCGGTTCCGCGGGGAGCTTTACAACATCTGGAACCACACCCAGTATTCGGGAATCGACAACTCGCCCCGCTTTGACGGTGCGGGCAAACCGACCAATCCGAATTGGGGCGCCTACACCGCGGCTCGGCCGCCGCGCCAGGTCTCGTTTACGCTGCGGTTCGAGTTTTGACGTCATTGCGAGCAACCCGGTGGAGAGGAATGAGTATGCGTGAGCAACGCTGGAGCATATGTAACCTGCTGTGGGTTCTTGGAATCACGGCCGCCCTGTCGCCTGGGTTCGCCCAGCGTCCGAGCCAGATGAAAGAAGCGCCGAAGGGCCCGTGGATGGACCGGAGTTTGTCGGCGGACAAGCGGGCCGGCCTGCTGGTCGAGCAGATGACGCTGGATGAGAAGCTGCAACTGGTCCACGGAGGCGCCGCCTACTCGGGCCCCCAGTCGGTTGCGCTGCCGCAGTCGCTCGGCGGCGCTGGGTTCGTGCCGGGTATCCCGCGGCTCGGAGTCCCCGACCTCCAGATGACCGATGGCAGATCCGGCGTTGCCAACACCGGGCGTCGCGGCCGCTACGCGACCGCGTTGCCTTCCCCGCTGGCGGCGGCCGCCAGTTGGGACCTGAAGACGGCGTACGAGTTCGGCGGGCTGATTGGCAAGGAGACCCGCGACCTGGGCTTTCACGTGTCGCTCGGTGGCACCGCCAACCTCATCCGGGAGCCGCGCAACGGCCGTAACTTCGAATGCCTCAGCGAGGACCCGATCCTGGCCGGCAAGATGATGGGCCGCCTGCTCAAGGGCACCCAGGATCAGGGGGTCATCGGCAACATCAACCTCTTTGCGGTTAATGACCAGGAGACGGGCCGCACCGTCGCCAACGCGGTCATCGACAAGCGCTCGCTGCGGGAAACCGACCTGCTGGCGTTCGAGATCGCCATCAAGGAATCGGACGTCGGCACGGTGATGTGCGCCTACAACCGGCTCAACGGCCGCTACGCCTGCGAGAACGGCTACCTGCTGAACGATGTGCTGAAAAAGGCCTGGGCGTATAAGGGATGGGTCATGACGGACTGGGGCGCCGCCCGCAGCACGGTGGGGTCCGCTCTCGCCGGCCTCGACCAGGAGATGCCCACGGGCAGGTACTTCGGAGACGCGCTCAAGGCGGCCCTGGAGAAGGGTGAGGTGCCGATGGCGCGCCTCAACGACATGGTGCAGCGCATCCTGCGGACGCAGTTCGCTTCCGGGGTCTTCGACAACCCGCCGGTTGCCCGCCCGGTGAACCCGTTTGCCGGGGCCGAGGTGGCGCAACGCGTCGCCGAGCAGGCCTGCGTGCTGCTGAAGAACGCCGGCGGCCAGTTGCCGCTGAGGGCGGCCGTCATCAAATCGATTGCTGTCATCGGCTCGCACGCCGATGCCGGCGTGCTTTCGGGCGCGGGCTCCGACCAGGTGGATGCGGCCGGCGGAAACGCCGTTCCGGGAGCGGGTCGTGTCGTCTGGCATCCCTCGGCGCCGCTGAAGGCCATTCGCGCCAAGGCGCCGAAGGCCAAGGTCGAGTACGACGCTGGGACGGACATCGCGGCGGCGGCGAAACTGGCGGCGGCATCCGAAGTCGCGATCGTGTTCGTCAATCAGCACACCTCCGAAGGTCGTGACGTGTCGAATCTGTCCCTGCCCGACAACCAGGACGAGTTGGTCGGGCGGGTAGCGGCGGCGAATCCGCGCACGATCGTCGTGCTGGAGACGGGCGGTCCGGTCACCATGCCGTGGATTGACGGCGTGAGCGCGGTGCTGGAGGCCTGGTATCCCGGCATTCGTGGCGGCGAGGCCATCGCCAACATCCTCTTCGGCGACGTGAACCCCTCCGGCAAGCTGCCGGTCACCTTCCCGAAAAGCGAGGCCGACCTGCCCCATGTTACGATTCCCGGACCGCCCCCATCGGCCGGGGGAGGAACGGGGGGAGCGACGCAGGCGAAACGGACGCCTCCTCCACCTTTCGACATCAATTACACCGAAGGCCTCAAGGTCGGCTACAAGTGGTTTGACGCGGAGGCTAAAGAGCCGCTGTTCTCATTCGGGTTTGGCCTCTCCTACACCACCTATTCCTACTCCGGGCTCAAAACGACGCCTGGGAAGGAGCTGCGGGTGAGCTTCCGCCTGACGAACACAGGAAAGCGCGCCGGGGCGGAGGTTGCGCAGGTCTACGTATCCCTGCCGCCAGGGGCGGGCGAGCCCCCCAAACGCCTCGTCGCCTGGGACAAAGTTCAGCTCGCTCCCGGTGAGGCCAAATCCGTCGCCCTGACGATCGATCCCCAATACTTGTCCATCTTCAACGTCGAGAAAGACGACTGGGAACTGGCGCCCGGCGAGTACAAGGTGTACGTGGGCGGGTCCTCGCGAAGTGCGGCCCTGACTGGGACCGTGCAGATAGCCGATACTACTCGCTGAGTGCGGCGGGACGGCCTCGCTGCGCGCGGCTTCAGCCCGGCCCCGCCCGTAACCCACCCAGCCGCGGAGCCGCCACCTCCCGCTCCCACTCCGCCAGCCTGGCCCTGAACTCCCGCGCGATGGCGGGCTGCGCCGCCAGCAGATCGCGCTGCTCGCGCTCATCCGCGGCCAGGTCGTGCAGCTCTTCCTTGCCGTTGTCGATGACGAGCTTCCAGTCGCCGCGGCGGATCGCCTTGCGGAGGTTCTCGCCGCGCTTGCTGCGCCAGAAGACGGTGCGCGGGAAGGGGCCGGCTTTTCCGGTGAGCACCGGCAGCAGGTTCACGCCGTCCAGCTTTCTTCCCGCCGGCGCGCTGGCGCCGGTGGCCGCCAGGAGGGTCGGCGCGATATCCATCGTCAGGCTCACCTGGTTGATGAGCTTCCCCTCAGCCAGCACGCCGGGCCAGCGCATCAGGCACGGGATGCGGATGCCGCCCTCCCACAGCGTGCCCTTGCGGGCGCGCAGCACGCCGTTGCGGCCGTTCGGGTCCGCGCCGTTATCGCTGATGAAAATGACGATCGTGTCGGCGGCGGCGCCCATGGCCTCTAATTGGGCAAGCATCGAGCCGACGCGGGCGTCCATCCTCTCCACCATCTTGGCGTAGGTGGGCCGGTGCCCCTGCCTGCGCGGCGCCGTGCCCGTCTTAGGATCGAATTCTTCCGGAGCCTGGATCGGCGTGTGCGGCGCGGTGAACGTCACATAGAGGAAGAACGGGTTGGCGGACCGCCGCTTCAGCCAGCCGATGGCTTCCTCGGCGATCAGGTCGGTGATGTACCCTTTGCGCTCGACGATCCGGTCGTTGTGATACAGCACGGGCCGGCCGCCGTCTTCGCGATGGGTGAAGTAATCGGCGTTGCCGCCGAGGATTCCTAACGACTCGTCGAAGCCGTGCCGGCAGGGCCAGAACTTCTGCGGGTAGCCCAGGTGCCACTTGCCGAAGCAGGCCGTTTCGTAGCCCGCGCGCTTGAGCATCTGCGGCAGGGTCGTCTCGGAAACCGGCAGGCCCAGATCGCCGCGCTGCTGGAGCCAGGCGGCCTCGTCGTAGCGCCCGACGTCGCCCACCCCGATGGCGCACTCCAGGCCGCCCACCCGGTGCTGGTAACGGCCCGTCAGCAGCGCGGTGCGCGTGGGAGTGCACTCCGGCCCGTTCGAATAGCTCTGGGTGAAGCGCGCGCCGCGCGCGCCGATCGAATCGATGTTTGGGGTGCGGATATCCGGGCAGCCGTAAGAGGAGAGGTCGCCGGAGCCGAGGTCATCGGCCACCAGCAGAACCACGTTCGGCCGCCGCACCGCCGCTCTCGCCGGCGCCAGCGCCGCGGCCGCTTGCAGCCACTCTCGCCGAGTCATGGGCGACGGCAGTGTAGCACAGCGGCGGCGGGCCATGCCGCACAACCCGGTGCTATCATACACGCGGAGGGTCCTATGCTTAGGGTCTTCATCGCCCTTCTCGCTTCCCTGCCCCTGCTGGCCCAGAACCCCTACGGCCGCATCACCGGGCGCATCACGGATTCGGCCGGGGCGCTGGCGCCGGGCGCCTCGGTGCGCGCCGTCAATCTCGACACCAACGTCACCGCCAGCGCCGCCAGCAATGAGGAAGGCAACTACGAGGTCCTGAACCTCAACCCCGGCCGCTACCAGATTGCAGTGGAGCTTCAGGGTTTCAAGCGCTATGAGCGCGGGCCGATCGAGTTGCGCGTCGGCGACGTGCTCAGCATCGACGTTGCGCTGGAGCTCGGTGCCATCGCCGAGAGCGTGACGGTGACCACCGAAGCGCCGCTGCTGGAGTCGGCCACCGCCAGCCTCGGCCAGGTGATCGACAACCGCCGCATCCAGGACCTGCCGCTGCCGGGCGCCAGCCCCATGTACCTCACCCAGCTCACGCCCGGCATCGTCTCCACCAACCCGCCCACTCACGGCTGGCTGCCGCAGGCGGTGGACGCCGTCTCCAACATCGCCACCTCCGGCACCCGCACCCGCTCCAGCGAGTTCACCCTCGACGGCATCCCCAACATGCACCAGGGCGGCCAGCTCTCCTTCTCGCCGCCGCCGGAAATCATCCAGGAGTTCCGCGTTCAGACCGCCGCCTTCGACGCCTCGGTCGGCCACTTCACCGGCGCTTACGTCAACATGGTGCTCAAGAGCGGCGCCAACGCCTGGCACGGCGACCTGGTCTTCTCGCACGTCAGCCGCCCGCTGATGACCAAGGACTTCTTCACCAATCGCGCCCTGTACGACACGCGCACCGGCCCGGTTACCAAGGAGAAGGAAGCCGCCGCCTGGCCGCCGGTGCTCACCAACCGCTATCGCGCCTCGAGCGGCGGGCCTGTTTACATCCCGAAGCTGTACGACGGCCGCAACCGTACCTTCTGGACCTACGGCCTGGACATCCTCGACCGGGTCCGTCCCGAACAGGACTTTTTCACCGTGCCCACCGCCCGCCAGCGGCGCGGCGATTTCTCCGAGCTGCTCGCGCTCGGCAGCCAGTATCGGATTTACGATCCGGCCACCATCGCCACCGCGCCCGGCGGGCGCTTCAGCCGCCAGCCCGTCGCCGGCAACCTTATCCCCACCGCGCGCCTGGACCCGATGGCCCAGCGCATCCTCAGCTACTACCCCTCGCCCAACGCCACCGGCACCATCGACGGGCGGAACAACTACTCCGACCCCCAGTCGCGCCGCATCGACTTCCACAGCCACACCCTGCGTGCCGACCAGGCCTTCGGCCAGAACAACCGCCTCTTCGGCTCGCTCAGCCGCTCCTTCCTGGAATCCACCTGGGCGCGCGCCTTTCACAACGACGCCCTCGGCCAGCTCCGCAACCGCCTCCACTTTGGTCTCGCCATGAGCGACGTCCATACCGTGCGTCCCGACCTGGTGGTGGAGCTTCGCGCCGGCGTCACCCGCTTCACTCAACACGACCGGCCCCAGAGCCTCGGCTTCGACCTGGCCTCGCTCGGCTTCCCTGCTTCTCTGGTCCGCCAGCTCGATCGGGCCATTGTGAGCTTCCCGGAAATCGCCATCGACGGCTACACCAGCCTGGGCGGGGGCAGCGGCTCCCGCGACGTCACTACCTTCTACTCGCTCTCCGGCACCGCCTCGCACATGCGCGGCAACCACAGCCTCCGCTTCGGCGGCGAATACCGCGTCCTCCGGCAGAACGTTTACAACTACGGCAACATTGCGCCGCGCATCGACTTCGGTACGCTGTGGACTCGCGGCCCGATGGACAACTCGACCGCCGCGCCCATCGGCCAGGGCCTGGCCTCGTTCCTGCTCGGGCTGCCCACCGCCGGCGGGGTCGATCGCAACGCCTCCTTCGCCGAGCAGTCCGGATACTTGGGCGTGTTCGCGCACGACGACTGGAAACTGACCCGCAAGCTCACCGTCAATGTCGGCCTGCGCTACGAGGTGGAGCTTCCGCTCACCGAGCGTTACAACCGCACCAACCGCGGCTTCGATTTCACCGCCTCGAACCCGATCGAGGCCGCCGCGCGCGCCAATTATGCGCGCAGTCCGATCGCCGAGGTCCCTGCGGACCGGTTCCGCGTGCTGGGCGGCCTGCTCTTTGCGGGCGTGGGCGGAATGCCGCGCGGCTTGTTCGACGTCGATCGCAATAACTTTTCGCCGCGCATCGGGCTGGCCTACTCGCTGGGGTTGAGGACGGTGGTGCGGGCCGGCTATGGGGTCTTCTTCGAGTCGCTCGGCGTCGATCGCAGCAGCGTCCAGCAACAAGGGTTCAACCAGCGCACCGGGCTGACGCCGAGCCTGGATAACGGCCTGACTTTTCGCGCCACGCTGGCCAACCCTTTCCCCGACGGTTTGCTGGAGCCCCCGGGCGCTTCGGCGGGCCTGAAGACTTACCTGGGTCGCGCCCCGAGCTTCTTCTACCCCACCCGCCGCACCGGCTACATGCAGCGCTGGAGCTTGAACCTCCAGCGGGAGTTCCCGCACCGCATGCTGCTGGAGATCGGCTACGTCGGCAACCGCGGCGCCGGCCTCGGCGTGGGCGAGGAGTTCAACGCCATCCCGGCGCGCTACCTCTCTACCTCTCCGGTGCGGGACCAGCCTACCATCGACTTCCTCAGCCGGGCAGTCACGAATCCGTTCTTCGACATGCCGGAGTTCGCCGGCAGCAACCTGACCGGCAGGAACACGCAGCTCTCACAACTTCTCCGCCCTTACCCCCACCTCACCGGCGTGAGCAGCGCGCTGAGCACCGGCTTCTCCTGGTATCACTCTCTTCAGGTCCGCGCCGAGAAGCGCTTCTCCCACGGCTACACGGTGACCCTCGCCTACACCTGGTCGAAGTTCATGGAGGCGATCGACAAGCTGAACCCGACCGAGCTCCATCCGCACCACGTCATCTCGCCCCAGGACCGGCCGCACCACATCGTCGTCAGCGCCATCTACGAGTTCCCCTTAGGCCGCGGCCGCCGGTTCCTCTCATCGACGCACCGCGTGGTGGACCACCTGCTGGGCGGCTGGTCGGCCCAGGGAATCTATCAGGGCCAGAGCGGGCCGCCGATCGGCTTCGGCAACATCCTCTTCTATGGCCGCATCCAGGACATGGTGCTGCCCCGTGGCGAACGCCGGGTCGAGCGCTGGTTCAACACCGAGTCTGGCTTCGAGCGCGACACGCGCCAGCAGCTCGCCTCCAACCTGCGCGCCTTCCCGCTGCGGCTCACCGGCCTGCGCGCCGACGGCTACAACAACTGGGACCTCTCGCTGTTCAAGAACATCCGCCTGCGCGAGCGATTGACCTTCCAGTTGCGCGTCGAGGCGCAGGACGCGCTCAACCACGCCATGTTCGCCGCCCCCAACGCCGCCCCGGCCAACACCCTGTTCGGCCAGGTCAACTCCATCGTCGGCACCGAGCAGCGCCGCATCCAGGTCGGCGGCAAGCTGCACTGGTAAGGCAGGGCGGGCACTCGCCATCTACTCAATTTTGAGAACCACAAGAGTCTGATCATCCGTGAGCCGGTTCGCGCCCACGAACGTGTCAAAGTCCTTCCAGATAGCTTCCAGGATTGCGCGAGGCGAGTGGTGGTGACAGGACCTCAGAACCTCCTGGAGTCTCAGCTCGTAGCCGGCGGCGTCTATGCCCGCCTGCTCGGTAATCCCGTCACTGAACAGCAGCAAGACGTCTCCTGCTTTGGCCGGTGAACTCGAGCTTAGATAGCGGGCGTCCTTCGACAACCCCAACGGCAAACCCGGCTCGCCGGGTTTCTTCAGCGTCCGGCCGCGGAAGATCCTGGGAGCCACGTTGCCTGCATTGGCGACCCGGATCCGCCTGGCAGCGGGGTCCCAGCGAGCCACGACCAGCGTTGCGTACTCAGGCGTCAGGCCGGCTTCCGTCAGTCTGCGGTTAAGCTGCGTCAACAGAGTGGCCGGCGTCCGGATACGCTCAGCGAGCACACGAATCTGACCGAGGACAAGCGACCCAAGGATGCCCGCGGCGGTGCCCTTGCCCATCACGTCCCCCATGGCGATGAGAAGATCGTGCGGGCCAGGGAGCAGCGCGCAGAAGTCCCCGCTGATGACGTCAAAAGCTCGCATGGCAAAGGCCGCTTCGGCGCCATGTGCACAAAGGTGGTCGGGTTGCATCAGGCGCTTTTGCAGGTCGGCGCCCCTTTCACGGTCATCACCGATCCACTTGGTCCACTGCCTGCGCTCCTGGCTGATGCGATGTTCCATCCACCTAAGCACCGAGGGCGGGCGCGCAGTGAGCCTGGCAGCCGCCAGCAGCATGCTGCCCAGGATGTTCTTTACCAGGCGGTCCTCATCTGCCTTTGACAGCGTGCCCTTCCTGAGGTCAGGCAGCAGCAGCGAAACGACCCGCGCGAGCTCCCTGAAGGCATCCTCGACGCCGGACTTCATGGCTTCAATCACCCGCCAGAGGTACTCATCCAGTTCGTTGAGGTCCATGCAATCCCTAAATCGTACAACGTAGGGCCGTTTCATCGGTTGCCTTAGTCCTACGTAACGCGGCAGCGTGATGTAGAGTGATGGTAAGTTGGGGTGTAAGATGAAACACCCGGATGCACCTGGTGAACCCTCCGACTTGCTCGCGCGTCTCCGCAGCGGCGAAGAGAGCGCCTACCAGGCCTTTGTGCGCGAGTGGGCGGTGAAGTTCGAACGGTTCTTGCGCGAGCACGGGTTTTCCACCACCGATGCCTACGACGTTGGCTTCAGTTGCGCGACACATGTTCTGATGCAGGTGCGGCGCTTCCCGGGGCGCCCCGAAGGCTTTGAGTCCTGGGTCTGGAAGGTCGCGAGGAACTTCGCCGAGGATCACAGGCGGAGGCAGCACGGCATGCGCTACGTCCCTATCCCCGTCAGCATGGCAGCCAAAACACAGACGGGCGCCTCCGCCGACAGCAGAAGCCCCCTGATCCAAACCGCAGTTTCCGCCCTTGAAGAAGTGCTGAGCCAGCTCCCCGCCGAGGATTGCCGGATTATCCGCATGCGGTACTTCGAGGGATCGGCCGGTTTCAGAGAGATCGCTGCCGCTCTGGGTATCGAGGAAGGCGCTGTCCGGGTCCTCCACCACCGCATCCTCAACAAAATCAGGGACTTGCTGGCAGACGACTCGCGTATCCAAGCCCTTCTGTAACGGCCCTGCGTTGTACGGGTGAGGAGGAGGATGCGAGCATGTTACGCCTCGACTGGCAGAAGATCTCGGAGCAGGAGATCAGGGTACTGGTGAAAGGCGCCCTCCTCATCGGACCGGACGCCAGTCGCCTCCGCGAACTCCTGTCGATTCTGGTACCCGCATACCCGGACACCGTCGTGGACTTGGCCGGCCTGAACAAGATCGACTCCACAGGGGTCGGCCTTCTTGTGGAGAGCTACAGCCTGGCCCGGAAGCACCAGCACCGCCTCCGGTTGGTGAACGCCGCCGGACGTGTCCGCGAGGTCCTTCTGCTGGTGAAGCTGCTCACGGTCTTCGAGGAAGACGGCAAGACACGCGGTCAGGCAGCCTGACCGTTGGATTTGAAAGGGAGAACCCATGACTGACGATAGAACCAAGGGGACCAGCGAGCTGCGGCCGCCTGCGTGGCTCGAAAGACTACTCGCCGCTGCCTCTTCCGTGGAGCGCGAAAATCGCTGCCAGGAAGCAGGGACGTCGGCCTGGAAGGCGGTGCGTCTCCGGGAAGCCAACCGCCAGCGCGGATTCGAACGGGTGTCGCTCGCCGAACGCCTGGCCCGGCTCGCCCAGTCGCTCGGCATTGATCTGGCGCCCATTCTGAAGTGGTTTGGTGTGCCTACGCTGTCGCTGGCCGACCCGCCGGGCGACTTGGCGCGGTTCGGCCGGGAGTTGGACTTCCCAAAAGATGACCTGTACCTCTATATCGGCATCGGCGAGGCCTTGCACAAGAACCTGCCAGTCGCCGGACTGGCCCGTGGGGGGGCGAGGCAGGGCACGCTCGTCCAAAGCTGCGTAGCGGACCTGGACCGCCTGGAGTGGGATGCCGAGACCCGAACCCGTCTCGCCTCCTTGAAGGCGGCGATTGAGGATGAGTACAACAAACCCTAGTCCGAACTTCGGAGAGAGGCACAAAGGCGAGGCCAAGCTTGCCGTGGCAACTCTGTTGGAGCGGCTCGCCCACGGCTGGCGCGCCACAGCGGCCGATGTGGCGCGCGACTTTGTCCAACGCTGGGGCACCTCGCTGAAGTCCGAGGTGAGCGTCAAAGAATGCGGTGACTCTTTCTTGCGCTACTCCTCGGACCTCGGCGCCATCCGGTTCGCCGGCATGCACGACTGCGCCTGCCTGCTCGTGACCGGATCTCGGGAATCCGCGGGCGAGGTCGTTGGTGACTTCTGGCGAAAGGTGAACACGCCGGGACGGGCGGTGATTGTCATCGCCTTAAGCCGAGAAGCGGAGGAGGCCGCCAAGAGCGCGCTGCCGCCTGGACGAGCGACGCTGCTGGACCGCGATGCCGTTGCGACCCTCCTCGAATCCAGCGATCCACTGCCAGTCATAAAGGAGGCCATCCGGCGGCAGGTGTCGCTCCGGCGCCTGATTCCCTTCGATACCGAGCACCCCGTCGAACACCACATGTTCTGCGGCCGGACGAAGTTCCTGAACCGGCTTCTCGAGGAGGAGAACGTCAGTTACGCCATCGCCGGTCCCGGACGGATCGGCAAGACCTCTCTGATGAAGCGCTATTTGAACCTGGTGCTCCAGCGCAAGGATTCCAGCCGTGCCTCGAAGTTCTACATCGATCTCATGCGTTGTGCCGATCGTACTGCGGACGGGCTTGCGCGGTTCCTGGCCATGCAGATTGAAAGCAGCAGGAAGGTCTCCCGCCTGACCTGCGACCGCCTCGAACCGTTCCTCCTCTATTGGAAGGAACACTTCGCGAGGCCGGTGGATCTGCTGCTGGACGAAACTGATGACTTCGTGGGTCTGGAGACGTTCAGGTATCTCGGCAGCGCGGCGCGAAAAGGGCTCTGCCGGGTTGTGCTCGGGGGCCGGGGCAATCTCCTTAATACGGTGCTCGGTAAGGACTCACCCCTGCACCACCGAATTGAGCTTCTGCGTTTGGAGCCCCTCACCGACACAGAAGCCGGGATGCTTCTCTTGCGCCCCTTCGAAGACCTCGGCTATCCCATCATCGACCGGCAACGGGTCCTGGACCACGTGGCGCGCCTCACCGGGAAGCTCCCCCATCTTGTGCAGCATTACGGCCGCCGTCTGGCCGAGATCCTGGCGGATGGGGCATCCGACGTGGTGAATGATCCCCTCGTAATCCGGGTCCGGGACGAATACGACACAGCAAAGATCTTCGCCGACCCGATTTTTGAGGTCAAGAATCCGAAGACCCGGCTCGTCGCGCTCTCGCTTCTTGGCACCGGAGGCCGCCTGTTGAATCTTCCACAGATTCAAGGGGTGGTCCACAATCACGGTTTAGTGTTGCCCCTGGACGAGCTGTGGGAGATCGTCAACGAGCTGGTGGTTCAAAACGTTCTTGCCTGGAACAACGAACGATTTCAAATCGCCAACGAGTCCCTGGCCTACTACTCGCATACACAGGGCTTTTTCAGTGCAGCGATGAGAGAAGCTCGCACCTGCTTGCAAAAGGCGACCGCGGCCGATTAGCCATGACTCAGCCGTTTCATTACGTCTGTGTCGATCAGTCGCTGATCGAGGAGATCCTCACGCATCTGGAACAGGGCGTCAGCGTCGTCACCCTCGGATACCCACGCGCCGGTAAGGGCTTGCTGCGCCGCAAACTCCGGGAGGGGCTGGCCGCCGCCGGCCGGAGCCCGGTGGTAAACGTGAATTTCCTTACCGCAGAGCCGGTGCTCTCCGACGTGGCCGCGCGGAAAGCGATTGCAGACGCGGTTTCCGCCGCTGGCGGGACCCCGGAAAAGGGCGACGGGAGCGTGCTCGGAGCATTGGACGGATTCGAGAAGACGCCGATCCTGTTCGCAGCCAACGTGGATGCCCTAGCCCACCACGTTGCGCGCCGGCTCCTGCGGGAAGCGCGCGCGCGCGTTTCCGAAGGCCGGCTTGTGGCGCTGGTTTCCGGGGAATACGATCTGGGCGAACTGGTCCACGGGCCGGCCTCCGAGTTCAATATCGCCCGCCAGTACGTCATACAGGGCTTGGGGGAGGCTTGTTTTGCCGAGTTTCTCAACAGCTATCTGCACGCGGTGGGCCTGCGGCCCCCCGAACCGGGGGTGGGACACCAGCTTTGGGAGTTGACCGGCGGGAACGCCGACCTGCTGCTCACGATTCTGGGGCTGGCGATGGAGAAACACGCTCGACGTGGCGAGTCGTTGGATGAGTTCCTTGCTCCCGACAGCGTCAATGAGTTGATCGCGCGGTCGGCTGCCCTTGGCGTCTCTGACAGCTTTATTCTGCGGCATGCTCTGCACCTCCTCCCCTTGGATCCGAAGGTCTGGACCAATCTCCAGAAGCTGCTAAGAGGGGAACCCGCTCCGTTGCAGCGGCCCGCCGGGACTCCCGGCCCGCTGACGCTTTCCGGCATCGCGGTTCGCCGGGAGGGAGCGCTCCACCTCTCTTCGCCCTTAATGGTTCGCATCGCCAAGCGCTTTCTTGGCGATCGCTACTTTGGGGATTTGTATGCCCAAGCGGGACGCTGGGATGAGGCGGTCCGCTTCTATGAGAATCTCACCTGCGAGCAGAGGCTGCGGCCGGTGAATCGGGCTGATCGGCGACCCGCGAAAAACACGATCCGGGCGGCCGGATCTATGCTCCATCACCTTGCAGTCGAGGGCTCGTCTCCGGTGCGTCGTTTTTTTGCTCGCGCCTGCCGGCTCGTGCTGGGCTTTCCGGAGGTCTTCTTCTGGGAGAAAAGGAACGATTGGGTCCACGTTCCCGAAGGGGGCGCCTCTACATCGCTGGACGGCAAAAAAGCTGTCGGCGAAACCCTGCAACTGGCTGATGAAGCCGCCGTTGGAGAAATGGTCGTGCCGCAGCCTTGGGTCGGCGCTGCATTTGCCTTCAAGCTCCGCGGACCCCTCCGAGGCAGGGATATCGCTGCTTTTGTGGGCGATTTCGCGGCCCGCCAACCCGTGTGCAAGGATCGTGAAGACCTGTTTCGCGAGCTGGCAACGGCGTTTCTGGCCGCGCACGAGCACGCGGTTTCCGTGGAGCAGCAGGACCTGCGGCTCAAGTTCCGCAGGACACAGGACCAAATCGTCACCGAAATCCTGGATGGCCTCGGCCGAGACATCCTGGACGTGGGCGCCATGTTGAAGAGGGCGGCCGCGCATCTTCGGAAGCTCGGGTACCGGCGGATCGCCTTTGCCCTGGTTGACCCGGTACGTGAAGAGATCAAGTGCGTTCTTGACGATGCCGACGTAGATCTGTCCCAATTCCCACCCTGGCCCCTCAAGCAGCCGGGCTCCGGTGTCCACCCGTTTGTCATCGAATCCAAGAAGCCGCTGAAGATTCCCGACGCCCGGAATCACCCCCTCACACGGAAGGAGGCTGTGAAAACAGGCGGCATCGTCGCCTTTGCGGTGGTTCCGCTGCTCACATTCGACGGGCGCGCGATCGGGACCATCCACCTCGAGCGGGACGACCACGTGGTGCCGTCTGACGACGAGATTGAGGACTTCCTTTCGTTCGGCACCCAACTCGCGGCCCTGATCGAACACGGCGAGCGGCTGAACCTGCTCCAGACCGCTCTTGACAAGATCCCGGACCCGCTCATCATTTTCGACGCCCTGCAACGGCCCCGCTACGCCAACCAGAGGGCTTCGGAACTGCTGCCTGTGCAGCGAGGGTGGCGCTCGGACGTTCCATCCAAAGAGGAGGAGGAGCGGCTGGCTCCGATCTCGCTGGATGTCGCCTCCGCCCTTGACATTAGTCGTGCGGGCCGGAGGATTCAGCTTGCGGACGACTTCGTGGGTTCTCTGGTCGCAGGGAGGATCGAAAACTGGAGGGGACAAACCTCAGGCGCCTTCGTTAACGTAGAGGACCTCACTTTCCCCAGTCGGGTGATTGAAGCGCTTAATTGTGTTGCCAAGGCCCACGACCGGCCCTCAGCCCTGCGCGCCATCGTGGAAGCTACGAAGATACTGGGCCATAGATGGGCGAGGCTGTACCTCCTCGATGAACAATGCCCCACCCGACTGAAAGGCCATTTGCAGTTCGGCTTCGAACCAGGTTCGGAGGCGGCCCGGCAGTTTGAAAGCGGAGAGGTCGTCCTGGACCGGGCCGATCACGAGGGCGGCGAGCATTCCTGGACGTGCGTGGATGAAAACAAGGCCATGGTCTTCTGCTATACCGGTGACAACAAGCAATTCCGAACCAGGAATGGTCTGGAGGTTCAGGGAACCAGCAAGCCGTGCCGCGGCCCGCTCACGAAGAAGCAGGGGGAGTACTGGATCGACGGACCATTGGTCGCCGGAAACAAAACGCTCGGGAAGATAACGCTCCAATCCGAGAAGCATCTTCTGCCCGAGCAATTCGGCTTTTACGAAGTGTTCTTTGCCCTCGTTGCGACCCTTCTGGGAGTGCATATGGAACACGAAAGGGCTCAATCGAAGTTGCTCGAAATGGAGAGCGATCACGTGGCCCGGAGGACGCTCGGGGTGATTTCTCACAACCTCGCAACTCGCACGGCGGGGATCTCCCCGCTCATCCGCCTCTACGAGGACCTCGAGCCCAAGCTGGGTGACTTGGAGGACTTAAACCGGCTCTTTCGGCAGGGCTACGAGGGCATCCGCGCTGTCCTGGAGCGTGCGAAAGAAGTATTCTCAACCGCGCCACTCAAGCGCACCCCGACTGACTTGGACCAACTCGTCCAATCAACTTTGGGTGAACTGCTTTCCAAGGGACAGTGGCTCTTCCCAACGTCCGGGCCCGTGCCTGCGGACATCGACGCGCTCCAGTTCCAGAGCGCCCTGAAGGAGATCGTCAAGAACGCGATGGACTTTGCGGGCGAACTCAAACTGAAGGTGACACTGAGGGCTTTCCAACGGGAAGGAACGGAGTGGTTTCGCCTGGTGATTGAGGACAACGGTCCGGGCGTTCCCAGAGAGCTTAAGGAGCAGATTTTCAGAGAGTTCTTCACCAACCGGCCGGGACGAGAGCCGGGTACCGGCCTCGGCTTGGCGCTCGTGCGGCAGGTTGTCGCCGCGCACGGCGGCCGGGTGCGGGAGACCGGGGAGCCCGGGCAAGGCGCCCGGTTCGAGATCGAGATGCCCAGGTTCACGGACGTTTCGAACGAGACGGCGGTGGGGTAAGCGATGTATCGAATCCTGCTGGTGGAAGACCAGGAGCTGACAAGGGAGACTCTGCTCCGGCTCTTGCGGAAGTACTTCCCCGATGCGGAAGTCAAGGGCGTTGCCAACGAGGCAGCCGCAGGAGCAATCCTAAAGGAATGGGAAGACGACCGAATAGAGCTGGACGCGGCGGTTCTGGACCTGAAACTACCCCGCACAGAGGGCGGCACCGCCGTGGTGAGTGATCTCTGCGACCTGGTCGCACGGCTGCAACCCCGCGCGGTGGTAGGTCACATAACTGCCTATTTCCGCGACAAAGACGTAAACGACCACCTCGTTGATCTCCACGTGAAAAAAGCGCACAAGGCTGGCTTCACCGTGGACAAAACCGAGCAGAACTGGGAGGACGACCTCCTTCGCAAGCTCATGAACTACCGGGTTGAGCGCAAGTTGGACGAGGCCTTCGACACCGCTCCCGGCTTCCGGCGCCGGTCAGCCCGAGGCTGGGCCGGCCGGAGCAGCGCTACCTACCGGATCGCCTCGCTGGCAGACGACATCAGCCGCTACTGGAAACACCTCGAACCGCATTTGCAGGACCGGATCAGGAAGAACTTCGATGTGCAGGTGGAACAAGACAAAGTCTACGTCGGACTGGGGGGCATAAGTGGTACGGACCCGGCGTAATTTCACCGAGATCCAGAAGGCTCTCGACAAGCCGGAACCGGCTGGGGGTGCGTTCCTCATCCACTGGACGTCCCGGAACGAAAAAGACAGGCCTGGTTACGGCGCACTGGGGATCCGGGACCCCGCCGTGCTCGAGACTTACAAAGAGGAACTACTGTGGGCTTTCGACTTCCTGACGCAAACGCTGAGTCTGATTCAGCCGGCCGTGCTGCCCGTTGAGGTCTACGTTTTTGAGCCCGCAGAGGAGGACGGCGATTCCTCGCCACAGACGGTCCCGCGATTGGTCGGCGATCGCAAGACGCTCCTATCCGTCGTTCTGCCGAGCCGCACACCCGTGCCAAACCCCGAGTCCGAGCGGGCCTATCTTCGGGCGGCGGCCGTGCACGAGGTCGCACACGTGGTCTGCTTCGGTCAAGCTGCTTTCGGCTCGGCAATTTCGTTCCCCTGGGCCTGGTTTGCGGAAGGCACCGCCGAATGGCTGTGCCTCTATCGGCTGCGCCAGACCGACCCGAACAACGTGGCGACCTTTGAGTTTTTGCTGGATTGGGTCGATTATCCTGAGCTGTCCCTCAATCAGGAGCCTGACTGGTACACGGCGGCCATGTTCGTGGACTACCTGGTTCGGCGGTACAGCCTGGACGTGTTGGGAGCTATCTGGCGCCAGGCGAGTCCTGATAATGAGCCTTGGAGCGTTATCAAGCCGCTGACCGGCGCCAGTAACTTGTTTCTGGACTTCTGCCTGGACGCCTACGCGCTGAATGAGTCCGCCCCGGATCTCTTTGCGCGCTTCGGGCCACGAGGGCGGGAGTATACCCTGGCGGCGCTTGCTTCCCGCAGCGAAACGGTCTTCAAAGGCAAGGTCCGAAATTTCGGGTGCCGGTATTTCGCCATCGTGACCCAAACGGGAAGCCAGCGGTTCTCGGTCGCAGTTCAGACCCAGGAAGAGCGAGTCCGCGCCGCAGTGCTTGCAGTGAACAGCGACTACAAGCGTGTCGGGCCCACTCTTTTCCTTTCAGGACAGGATCAGGTCCTGGACCCTGCTGATTACCCCGGGCTGGACCACTTAGCGGTAGCCGTCACTACTGAACCCGAGCAATCGGACCCGGATCTCTCCGAGCAGCTTCGCTTCGAGCTTCGCTTCAAGGGACTATGAGCCGCTCCCTTCCCGCTGCGCCTCGCCCGCCTGCGCGCGTCGAGGCGCAGGACGCGCTCAACCACGCCATGTTCGCCGCCCCCAACGCCGCCCCGGCCAACACCCTGTTCGGCCAGGTCAACTCCATCGTCGGCACCGAGCAGCGCCGCATCCAGGTCGGCGGCAAGCTGCACTGGTAAGGCAGGGCGGTAAGCGGCTTGGGATCCCGATGAGGCCCGCTGCTTGCCGGTGTGCGCGCCGCTGAGTAGAATGGAACCAGAAAGCATGAGCGACCTGGAACGCCTCATCGAGATCGCACGGGTGTTGCCTTCAGCGAAGGTCCATGCGCTCCTCACTGTCGCGGAGCAGATGGCCGACTTCGTCTCTGACGAGGAGTTCCTGCGCAAGATCAATTCTGCGCCGCCGATCGAGGCCGACGAGCAGACCGCGACAGAGCTTCGCGCTGCCTTGGCTGAACGCGGTGAAACGATCAGCCATGAAGAACTGAAGCGCGAGCTGGGTCTCGCATGAAGCGCGCCCTCCGTTACGAGGGCAGGATTGTCAAGGATTTGAAACGGCTCGACGCGGAGAGCCGCGCGCGCGTTCTCTCCGCGCTTGAGCGCTTCGCTCGAACCGGGGAGGGCGACGTTCATCCGCTGAAAGGAGAGTTCGCCGGCTCGTACCGGCTTCGGGTCGGCAAGTGGCGAGTGTGCTTGCTCCCAGAAGGGCCCCAGATCATCGCCTATCAGATCGACAACCGCGGCGAAGCCTACTGAGTGCCGATCGCCCCAGCGACCGGTCGCCACCGAGCAGCGCGGCGTCCAGGTCCGCGGCAAGCTGCACTGGTGAGGCAGGGCAACTCTGGCGGGGAGGGCCGATAACCGCCTCCAGGAGCGAGGGGTTACTTTCCGGCAAAAATCCTTATTGCTTTTCCCCAAATTCGTGTTATTTTAATCTGATCCCGGCCCTTGCGGGCGCCGGGCCATGATTGCATGAGCAAGGTCGTCAAGTTTGACTGCTACCGCCGCCTGCTGGAGCGGAAGTGGGAAGAGGTGCGGCAGCGGCTCTCCACTACGCGGGCCGCCGAGATGGTGCAGCGCCCCGAGGGGCCGCTCGATTTCGGCGACTGGTGCCAGAAGAGCCTCCAGGAGTGGTTGTTCCTGAACGAGAACCGGCTGGAAGTGGCCCTGCTGCGCGAGATCCGCGCGGCGTTGGAGCGGCTCGACGGCGGCGTCTACGGGGTCTGCCAGCAGTGCGGCGAGCCGATCGACGGCAAGCGCCTCGACGCCCTTCCCTGGGCCGCATTCTGCGTGCCCTGCCAGGAGCGGCTGGCCGCGGCCAGCGCGAGGAGCTGAGACCACCCGCCACCGCCCGCCAGCCATTTGGTGTTACAATCGACTCACGCGGGGCGGCGCCAGCGTGGCAAGATCGCCCCAGGAAAGGGCCGGAGGAAGAAGAATGGAGAAGCCAGCGCAGAACATCCAGGAAGCCTTTCTGAACAATGCGCGCAAGGAGAAGACGCTGCTGACCATCTACCTGATGAGCGGGGTAAAGCTCTCCGGCCGCATAAGGAGCTTCGACAAGTACTCGCTGATCCTGGAGGCCAACAACCAGGAGCAGCTCATCTTCAAGCACGCCATTTCGACGGTGGTCCTCAGCAGGCCCAGCCATGCGTTTGCCGCGGCTTCCCACGCCGCCGCTCCGGCGGGGGGGACGGACATCCCGCCGGCAGCCGGCCCCAGCGATGCGGAGCCGCCGGACAGCTAGATCACCTGCCCAACGTGCCGCGGGAATGCGCCATCCTGGTGGGGCTGGGGCTGAAACAGCCCGGCGCCGGGCGCTCACTCGCGTGGGAGGGGACCGACTATTCCGCCGAGGAGTCGCTGGAAGAGCTGGCCATTCTGGCCGCCAGCGCCGGGGCGGAGGTCACCGGCCGCCTGCTCCAGACCCGCCCCAGTCCGGAGGCCGCCACCTTGATCGGCGCCGGCAAAGTGGAGGAGTTGGCGCGGCTGGCCGAAGCCGAGGGCGCCGATCTCGTCATCTTCGATCAGAACCTCACCCCCACCCAGCAGCGCAACCTCGAGCGCCTGCTGGCGCGCAGGGTCATTGATCGCACCCAGCTTATCCTGGACATTTTCGCCCGCCGCGCCCGCAGCCGTGAAGGGCAGCTTCAGGTGGAGCTGGCGCAACTGAACTACCTGCTGCCGCGGCTGGCCGGCCGGGGCGTCGAGATGTCGCGCCTGGGCGGCGGAATCGGAACGCGGGGGCCGGGCGAGACGCAGCTTGAGACCGACCGGCGCCGCATTTTCCGGCGCATACGGAAGCTCGAGGAACACCTGGAAGCGGTGCGGGCCGGCCGCGCGGTGCAGCGGCGCCAGCGCCAGGCGCTGCCGCTGGCCACCGCCGCCGTGGTCGGTTACACCAACGCCGGCAAATCAACCCTGTTCAACCGGCTCACCGGCGCCGCGGTGGCGGCCGATGCCCGCATGTTCGCCACCCTGGACCCCACCGTCCGCGCTATCACTCTGCCTTCGAACCGCCGCATCCTGCTGGGCGACACCGTGGGTTTCATCCGCAACCTGCCGGTGACGCTGGTGAAAGCCTTCCGCGCCACACTGGAAGAGGTGACCGAAGCCACTCTCATCCTGCACGTGGCTGACGCCTCCTCGCCGCACGCCGCTCAGCAGGTAGCCCACATCCACAAGGTGCTGGCCGAGATCGGCGCCGGCCAGATCCCTCAGGTGCTCGCGCTGAACAAAGTGGACCTGCTGCCGGAAGGCGATGGCGATGCGGCGGCCTGGAACAGCGGGGTTGCCGCCAGCGGCAACGGCGCCGCCCAGACGCGGGCGGTCGGCATTTCAGCCCGCACCGGCGCCGGCGTGGACCGGCTGCTGGCCCTGATCGACGAGGTCTTGCCCTTCGATCCGCTGACCCGCGCAACTTTCCGGTTCGCGCTCGGCGATGGCGCCCGGCTCCACCTCGTCCACCAGCTCGGCCGCGTCACCGCCAGGCGCTATGGCGAGGACTACTGCGAGGTGGAGGCCGAGGTTTCCCAGTCGCTGAAGAACCGGCTGGCCGCATACCTGGCGCCGGCGGGGTAGCCTATGAACATCCCCAACCTGCTGACGCTGCTGCGCATCTTTTTCGTGCCCCTGCTGGTTGCCGCCCTGGTCCAGAAGAACATGCGCATCGAGCTCGACAACCTGACCATCACCAACGAGCTGCTGGCGCTGATCATCTTCCTGGCGGCGGCGGCCACCGACCTGCTGGACGGCTGGCTGGCGCGCCGCTGGGGGCAGATAACGACGGTGGGCACGCTGCTGGACCCGATCGCCGACAAGCTGCTGATCTCGGCGGCGCTGATCGCCCTGGTTCAGGTACACGTGGTGGGGGCCTGGATCGTCATCCTGGTGGTCGGGCGTGAGTTCGCCGTCACCGGACTGCGCAGCATCGCCGCCGCCGCCGGCTATACCATCGAAGCCAGCGAGCTGGGCAAGACCAAGATGATCGCCCAGGTGGTGGCGGTCTCGCTCTACCTGCTGGCCATGCGCTGGCCGCACCTGATGGTCTGGGCCAACGCCTGGATGCTGGGCGTGGTGCTGTTCGCGCTGGTGTCGGCGGCCGACTACTTCCGCAAGTTCTGGCGCAAGGTGGACATCGGCATCAAGCTGCGCCGGCGCCGGGAGCTGCTGCGGAGCGAGCGTGAGCGGCGCCGCCGCGCCGCGCTTTGATCACGGTGGGGCAGAGGTGGGGCAGACCATCGTTTTCCGTGGTCTGCCCGAATGCCCTACGGCGTGCCCGGTTTCGCCGTTCGCGGCTTGGGAACGGTGATCACCGGCCCGGCGGCCGTCAGCTCCACCGCGCGCACCTGCCCCTCGGGCCCCACCGGTCCAATCGGCTTGCCGTTGAGCCGGATCTCCAGCCCGCCGGCGTTGCCGGTATACACCCGCACCGACTGGCTCGCCTGAAAAGTGCGGCCCGCCCCCGGCTGGAGAGTGGCCTCGTAAACTACGACGCCGTCGGAGGTGACGCGAATCCAGGCGGATCGCGTGGCGGTAACGTCCACCACCAGGGCTGCCTCGGTGGCCGGCGGCGGCTGCGGTGTGGGCTCCGCAGGAGCGGCCTCCGGGGGCAGCGTCTGGGCCGGACTGGCGGCAGGAGTCGTCGGCGCGGGCGCCGGCACGGCCACCGGCGCCGGCCTGATTTCCACCGGCCTTCGCGCGCTTTGCCACCAGAAGTAGACCGCTACGCCCGCCAGCGCCACTACCGCGAAGCCGGCAGCCCCGATCACGACGTTGCGCAGCAAATCGCCCGCCCAGGGCAGGGGCGGCTGCCCGGCTTCTCCGGCCAGCCGCGCGGGAGGCGCCTCCTCCACGGCCGGCGGCGCGCCAAACCGCTGCGCCAGCATCGTCTCGATTTCGCTCTCCTCCACTCCCAGCAGCCGGCCGTATTGCCGCACGAAGGCGCGGGCGAAGAACTCGCCCGGCAACTGGTCGAAATCGTCGGCCTCGATCGCCGCCAGCAAGCCGGCGCGGATCTTGATTTGCTCGGAGACTTGTGAGAGACTCACTCCCCGCCGTAGACGTTCCTGGCGCAGTCTCTCACCGATGGACATCATCTCGCAACGAAGGAAGGGCTCACCGCTATAATACAACAGACAGTGCCCGGCTTCGAGACCCCCGAGGTTTCCGTCATCGTGGCGAACTGGAACCGCCGCGAAATGCTGCGCGCCTGCCTGGCCTCCCTGGCGCGGCAGCGCGACGCCGCCTTCGAGACGATCGTGGTGGACAACGGCTCCGAGGACGGTTCGGTGGCGATGGTGCGGCGCGAGTTCGCCGGTCCGCCCCGCTTGCGGGTGCGGCTTATCGAGAACCGCGAGAACCGGGGATTCTGCGCCGCCAACAACCAGGGGATCGCCGCCGCGCGGGGCGCCTTCATCGCCCTGCTGAACAACGACGCCGAGGCCGATCCCGGCTGGCTGGCGGCGCTGCGGCGCGCTTTCGAGGGCCGGCCCGAAGTGGGGATGGCCGCCTCCAAGATCGTGGTCTGGGAAGAGCCGACCAAGATCGACAAGGCGGGCCACCTGATCTACCCCGACGGCCAGAACCGCGGCCGGGGCTCGGGCGAGACCGACCGGGGACAGTACGACCAACTCGAGGAAGTGCTGTGGCCGGACGGCTGCGCGGCCATGTACCGCCGGGAGATGCTGGACCAGATCGGCGGCTTTGACGAAGATTTCTTCGCCTACGGGGACGACGCCGAGCTGGGACTCCGCGCCCGCATCGCCGGGTGGCGATGCCTGTACGCGCCCGAGGCGCTGGTGCGGCACCGCCGCGGCGCGACGCTGGGGATTTCATCGGCGCGGCGGCTGGAGTTGATCGAGCGCAACCGCGTCCTGCTGGCGGCCAAGCTGTTCCCCTGGAGCCTGCTCTGGTTGAATGGCGTCTATTACCTGGCGCGGATCGGCGCCGGCTTGTGGGCGGCCGCCCGCAACCGCGGGGAGATCGCGCGCTTCCCCGGGGCGCGCGGCAAGCTCGGCGCGGCGCTGGCGCTGGTGCGGGGCGACCTGATGGCGCTGCGGATGCTGCCGCGAATGCTGCGGAAACGGCGCGAGGTGCGCCGCTTCCGTAAGCTCACCCCGGCCCAGGTGCGCCGGCTGATCCTGCGCCACCGCATCCCGCTGAAGATCCTGATGGAGCAGGCAGCGTGACAGCCAGCCAGTGCCCCGCCTGCGATCATGCCGGGTTCCGCAGCCTGTTCACCGCCTCCGACCGCCTCTACCGGACCACCCGCGAGAAGTTCGAAGTGGTCGAATGCCGCTCCTGCGGGCTCCTTCGCCTCCACCCGTGGCCCTCGCCCGAACAACTGCGGCGCTATTATCCGGCCGGCTACTGGTTCGCCTCGGAGAGCAATGCGGCCGACCGGCTGGAGGAAGCCTGGCGCCGCCTGGTGCTGTGCGACCATGTCGAGTTTGTCTGGCGCGCCCTCGGCGCCGCCGGAGAAGCCGGGCTGGTGCTGGATGCCGGCTGCGGGGGCGGGCTCTTTCTGCGCCTGCTGCGGGAGCGCGGCCTGGCGGTGATGGGCCTGGACGTATCGCCGGCGGCGGCGGCCATCGCCTGGAGGCGCAACGGCGTGCCCGCCGCCTGCGGGACGCTCGAGTCCGCTCCCCTGCCGCCTGGAAGCTGCGCCGCCGTCACCATGTTCCACCTGCTGGAGCACCTGGCGGACCCGCAGCGGCACCTGGAATCGGCCCACGCCCTGCTGCGGCCGCGGGGGCGGCTCATCGTTCAGGCGCCCAATGCCGCCTGCTGGCAGTTTCTCCTGTTGGGCGAGAACTGGAGCGGGCTGGACGTGCCGCGCCACCTCATCGACTATCGCGCCGGCGACCTGGAGCGCCTGCTCGACTGCTGCGGCTTTGAGGTGCTGCAGCGCAAGTACTTTTCCCTGCGCGACAACCCGACCGGCCTGGCCACCAGCCTGGCGCCCTGGCTCGACCCGATGGCGCGGCGCGTCCGCGGCCTGGGGGAAACTCCGGCGCGGCGGCTCTTCAAGAACCTGCTTTACGTGGCGCTGGTGGTGGCCGCCTTGCCGTTCACGCTGGTGGAAGCGGCTTGCCGCGCGGGTTCGACCATCATGGTGGAGGCGCGGAAGAAGTCATGACCTGCCGCGCACTCGAGCGGCGGCTGCCGCGCTTTCTGCGGCGGCGCGTGCTCTACTTCGAGGCGGCCATCGAGCAGGCGGTCGCCGCCCTGGCCGCGGAGCTTCCCGCTGGCGCGCGGGTGCTGGACGCCGGCGCCGGCGAGGGCCAGTATGCGCGCTTCTTTTCCGGACGCCGCTACCTGGGACTGGATCTGGGCATCGGCGATCCGCGGTGGAACTACCGGGGACTGGATGTGCTGGGGGACCTGGTGGCTTTGCCCTTCGGTTCCGGGTGCTTCGACGCCTGCCTCAACGTAGTCACGCTGGAGCACGTGCGGGAGCCGGCCAGCGCGCTCCGGGAGATCGCGCGGGTCCTGAAACCGGGGGGAAGCCTGCTGGTGGTCGTTCCGCACGAGTGGGAAGTGCACCAGGCGCCGCACGACTACTTCCGCTTCACCAGGTACGGCCTGAGCTACCTGCTGGAGACGGCGGGCTTCACCGCCATCCGCATCGAGCCGGTCGGCGGATACTTCCGCCTGCTCGCGCGCCGTCTGCTCAACGGGCTTGAGTTCTTCCCCGGCCTGGCTTTTCCGTTGGCGGCGCTGTTGCTGGCGCCGCCGGCGCTGGTGTTGCCGTGGCTCGATGGCCTCGACCGGGCGCGGAACTTCACTCTGGGATACGTATGCACTGCGCAAAAGCCGTAACTTGGCTTGTGGCTTGTGGCTTGTGGCTTGTGGGATGTGCCGCCACGGGCTACGAGCCACAAGCTACGGGCCAATTCAGCGGGACTTCGGCCCTCGAGTACACCCGCAAGGCGGTCTCGTTCGGCCCGCGGTCGGCCGGCTCGGAGGCCCTCGGGCGCCTGCGGGCTTACATCCATTCCGAGCTCAAGCTGAGCGGCTGCCAGGTGATCCGCGACCCGTTCACCGCCCGGACCCCGCTGGGCCCGGTGGCGATGGAGAACATCATCGCCCGTTTCCCCGGCACGTCGGGCCGCGCGGTGGCCGTCACCGGCCATTACGACACCAAGTCCATGCCGGGCATTTCCTTCGTGGGCGCCAACGACGGCGGCGCCTCCGCCGGGTTCCTGCTCGAGCTGGCGCGGGTCGTGGCCGGCCGCCCCCGCAAGAACGAGGTTCTGGTGGTCTGGTTCGACGGCGAGGAGGCCTTCGGCGAATGGTCCGAGACCGACGGCATCTACGGCAGCCGCCACCTGGCCGCCCGGTGGGCCGCCGACGGGACGCTGGCGCGGCTGAAGGCGCTTATCAACGTGGACATGATCGGCGACAAGGACCTGGGCATTCTCCAGGAGATGAACTCGTCGGCCCCGTTGCGCGCGCTGGTGTGGCAGACGGCGGCGCAGCTTGGCCTCGGGCGTCACTTCCTCGGCTGGCAGGCGGCCGTCGAGGACGACCACGTGCCCTTCCTCCGGCGCGGCGTCAATGCCGTCAACCTGATCGACTTCGATTACGGCCCGGCCAACTCCTGGTGGCACACCGAGCGCGACACCATGGACAAGCTCAGCCCCGCCAGCCTGGAGGCCGCCGGCCGGGTGGTGCTGGAGGTATTGCGCAAGCTGGATTAATCGGCCTGCGAATTTTCCCCCGCCAATCCCACTAAATTCCCTGAGGGTGTGGTGTGCCCGGGTTCGGCCCATGAGCGCCGTCGACGCCTACATTGCGGCCTGGCTGGTTCCGCTCGCCATCTGGCTGCTCGTCAGCGGCGCCGACGACCTGTTCGTGGACCTTGTTTACCTGGCCCACCGGATTCGCGAGCGGTTCTCCCGCGCCGGCGCCTTCACCGTCCCGGCCGCGGCGGAATTGGCGCAAGTCCCGGAGAAGCGAATCGCAGTGCTGGTGCCGCTGTGGCGCGAGCACCGGGTGATCGGACGCATGCTGGATCACAACCTCGCATCCACCAGGTACACGAACTACGATTTCTTTGTCGGCTGTTACCCCAACGACGCGCCGACGGTGGACGCCGTAGGCGAGGTCGCGGCGCGCGCAGGCAGGGTCCACGTCTCCGTCTGTCCTCACGATGGTCCGACCTCCAAGGCCGACTGCCTCAACTGGACCTGGCAACGGATGCTCCTTTACGAAGAACAGCGCGGCGTGCGCTTTGACCTCATCGTGACCCAAGACGCCGAAGACCTGATGCATCCCGAGTCGCTGCGGTGGATCAACTATTACGCGGACCGCTACGACATGGTCCAGCTCCCGGTGCTGCCGCTGCCCACAGGGTGGCGCCAGTTCACCCACGGCGTCTACTGCGACGAGTTCGCCGAATTCCAGACCAAGGACGTGCCGGTGCGCCAGTTGCTCGGCGGCTTCATTCCCTCCAACGGGGTGGGCACCGGTTACTCCCGTCGCGGGCTGGAGAAACTGGCCGCCGCCCATTCCAACTGCATCTTCGATCCCCTCTCGCTGACCGAGGACTATTTGAACGGGCTGCGGCTCAAACGGCTCGGCTGCACCCAGCTCTTCGTGCCGATCCG
>ERZ1292640.605-Hain-H43-02um-R1-605-length-29333-cov-44_pt1 | contig 29333 bp, 23 predicted proteins | sample MGYA00564404_ERZ1292640 | MGnify/ENA primary metagenome ERZ1292640 (study PRJEB36523, sample SAMEA6512636) | groundwater metagenome | collected 2019-01-08 | study: AquaDiva: Metagenomics assemblies of 32 groundwater samples | reverse complement strand
CATGAACGGCCGCTGGAGCCACGACTTCCTCAAGATCGCCCGCGAGCTGTGCGACCAGTTCAAGCTGCCGATGATGTGCCACATCAGCTTCGCGCCGCCGGAAACCGACCAGGTGATGGAGTTGATGCGCCCGGGCGATGTGGTCACGCACTGCTACAACACGCACACGCTGGGCACCCTGGACCAAGCGGGCAAGATAAAGGCCAGCGTGCTGGAGGCGCGCGCCCGCGGGGTGAAGTTCGACGTCGGCCACGGCCTGGGCAGCTTCAACTTCGCCGTCGCGCGCAAGGCGCTGGAGGCCGGCTTCCCGCCCGACGCCATCTCGACCGACGTCTACAACTCGAACGTGAACGGCCCGGTGTACGACATGCCGACCACCATGTCGAAGTTCCTGCACCTTGGCATGAGCTTCGACGATGTGCTGCTGCGCTCGACGGTAAACCCGGCGAGGATCATCGACCGCGTTCCGGGCCTCGGCACGCTGGCGGTGGGCGCGCCGGCCGACGTGGCGCTGCTGGCGATCGAGGAGGGCCAGTTCGAGCTGGTGGACTCGCAGAAGAACAAGGTCACCGCGAGCCGGCGGATCGTCAGTCGGCTGACGATCTGCCGGGGGAAGAGGATGAAAGCGTAGTGACAGAGTGAGAGGAGAGTCTAGTATGTCGAAGGGCAGTTTTCGCAGACAATTCCTGTCGGGGCTCGTCGCCGGCGTGGCCGCCGGCACGCCATCCGCCGCCGCCCAGCAGGTGGGAGGCCGGGGAACGCCATCGATGGCGCCGGCCGGGCTGGGCCAGCTCTTTCTGGCGCGCGAGGGAAAGCGCCGCCGGTCCTCGAGCTGGAACCGCACCGGCCAGAACGCGGACCGGGCGGTGGTGGATGCGGGCAAGACCGCGGTCATCGCGGACATCGCGGGCGCCGGCTGCGTACGCCACATCTGGATCACCATCAGGGACGATGAGCCGGACTACCTGCGGCGGCTGGTGCTGCGGGCTTACTGGGATGGAGAAGCGTCGCCCAGCGTCGAATCGCCGATCGGCGACTTTTTCGGGGTGGGCCACGCGCGGGTCTCCAACTACTGGTCGCTGCCGCTCAACATGGTGACCGGCGGGCCGCCGCAGGCCCAGGGGCGTGCGGCGATGAACTGCTTCTTCCCGATGCCGTTCGGGCGCGGCGCCCGCCTTGAGGTGGAGAATCAGGGCCGGCAGCCGGTCGGGGCGCTCTACTACTACGTGGATTACGAAGAGTACGCCGCTCTGCCGGCGGATGCGTTGCGCTTCCACGCCCAGTGGCGGCGCGAGAATCCCACCAGGCCGAGCATCGATCTCACCGATCGGAGAAGCGACTTTCCGAAGACCAACGAGATCGTCAACCTCGACGGGCGGCAGAACTACGTGATCATGGAGGCGACCGGCCGGGGCCACTACGTGGGCTGCAACCTGTCCATCGATCACTTGAACCCGATCCCCAACTTCGGCTGGTTCGGCGAAGGCGACGACATGATTTTCATCGACGGCGAAGCGGCGCCGTCGCTGGTGGGGACCGGCACGGAAGACTACTTCTGCGCGGCGTGGGGTTACCCCGGGGGCTTCAATTCGATGCCCTATCACGGCATCTCGCTGGCCGGGCCCACCGACGGGCCGGCCCCTTACTCGGGCAAGTGGACGATGTACCGCTATCACGTCGAAGACCCGGTGATGTTCACTAAGTCGATCAAGGTCACGATCGAACACGGCCACGGCAACGTGCACGCCAGCGACTACTCTTCGGTGGGCTACTGGTATCAGACCGAGCCCCACGCCGCGTTCCCGCCGCTGCCGCCGGTGGAGGGAAGGTTGCCCCTGCCGGACCGCGAGAGCCTCCGCCGCTTCTGGCGGACGTTCTGAACATGCGCCAGCCTGCCGTATGAGGTGGAAGACCTGCCCAAGATCGTGGTAGTATTGAAAGTGGATCTGCGTCCCGGCAGTAAGCCCGCCACACCAAATTCTGGCGCGGCCGAGACCGGGACGCTTTTGTTGTCTGAATGCCGACCGCTGTTCTCGTCGACGGGTCGTCTTTTCTGAAGCGATACCGGGCCGTATTCCCGGATCCTGGCGCATACACCGCACAGCAGGTGGCGCGAAATCTCTTCACCTGGGCCATCCGCCACTTGGAAGAGGACGAGAGGGATCGGCGCGAACCATACCGCATCTTCTTCTACGACTGTCCGCCTTTCGAGAAGAAGGCCCACAACCCGATTACAGGGCAAGCAATTGACTTCTCCAAGACGCCCGAGGCTGACTTTCGGCGCGAGTTGCACGCCGAGCTTAAGAAAACCCGCAAGCTGGCGCTGCGGCTGGGCCGTCTGGCGGAACACTCCGCCTGGGCGCTCCGCCCGGGGGTAACGAAGAAGCTCCTCGCTCGGGAGATTGCGCTGGAGGCGTTGTGTGAGGGCGACGTGGTTTACGATCTCCGTCAGAAGGGCGTGGACATGCGAATCGGTTTGGACATCGCATCATTGGCTTTCAAACGGCAGGTCGATCAGATCGTCTTGTTCGCAGGCGACGCTGACTTCGTACCCGCCGCCAAGCTGGCGCGGCGGGAAGGCATTGACTTCGTGCTGGATCCCATGTGGCAGTCGATCCCGCCGGATCTCCACGAGCACATTGACGGCCTGCGGTCCACGTGTCCCAGACCCCGGCCCCGCACACAGGGAACGGGGGCCGAGCCGTAAGCCCCCCGAGCCGTTACTACAACCCCAGCGCGCGCAGCGCCGCCAGGATCGCCGGGTCGCGCTGGGCTTCGATTTCGTGGCCCTTCTCCACGCCGAGGGACTGGTTGAAGATCTCGGTCTTGAGCCGTCAAGCCGAGCGGTCCAGCGGTTCCCCGCAGACCAACGAGCTCGTCAACCTCGACATCGATCAAGGTCACGATCGAACACGGCCACGGCAACGTGCACGCCAGCGACTACTCTTCGGTGGGCTACTGGTATCAGACCGAGCCCCACGCCGCGTTCCCGCCGCTGCCGCCGGTGGAGGGAAGGTTGCCCCTGCCGGACCGCGAGAGCCTCCGCCGCTTCTGGCGGACGTTTTGAGGGGATGGCTGCAGCCTACATTGCCGGGCGTCCGAGCCTTGCTCGGAACGACGAAGCGCGTTAGGCTAAAAGAGGTGCTATGGCTGAAGCCCTGACCACCGAGCAGATACCCCTCGTGACCGGCGCCGATGGCGTTTTGCGCGTGCGGGGCACGCGTGTCACGTTGGAGAGCGTGGTGGCCGCTTTCAAAGATGGGGCAACGGCGGAGGAGATCGCAGAGCAGTATCCGTCCGTCTCCCTTGCAGATGTCTATCAAGTTGTTGGGTATTATCTGCGGCACTCAACCGAACTTGAATCCTACTTCACGCAGCGGCGGCAGGAAATGTCCGCGGCCAGACGAACAAACGAGTCTTGCTGGCGGCCGGACGGCATCCGTGATCGTCTGCTCGCCAGGCGCCAGAGGTAGGCTTGCGCTGGCTGGCGGACGAGAACTTCAATAACGACATTCTTCGCGCCTTACGGCGTCGAGAGCCAACTCTCGACGTAATCCGCGCGCCGGATGCTGGCCTGACTGGAGTCGATGATGAAGTACTCCTGGCGTGGGCCGCCGAACATGAGCGAGTTCTTCTCACCCACGACGTATCAACGATGACAGCCCATGCATACGGGCGTGTGAAGAGAGGGGAGTCTATGCCGGGCGTCTTCGAGGTGAGCCGCGCAGTTCCGATCCAAACGGCTATTGAGGATATTCTCCTGCTGACGGAGTGCAGCAACCCTGGCGAATGGGAAGGTCAAATCCGATATCTACCCCTTCGCTGAGAAACCGCTGGTCCGGCCCGCGGGGGCAGTGGTCAGAACCCCAGCGCACGCAGCGCCGCCAGGATGACCGGATCGCGCTGGGCTTCGACCTCGTCGCCGGCCCGCGGGTGGGTTACGATTACGGAATGAAAGGCGGTGCGAGCTATGACCGTGAAAGACGAGCTTCACCGACTCATCGATCAGCTTCCGGAGGACCAGGCCAGGGAGCTGTTGGATGACCTGCGCGACGCCGCCGACGCTGACGGCGAGCCGCTCGATGCGGAGGCTCTGGCCTCGCTGGACCGCGGGCTGGCTGATATCGCGGCCGGGCGGGTCAAGCCGCTGGAGGACTACGAGCGCGAGCGGGGCCTGTGAGCTACCGCGTCAGCCTCACCCACGAGGTCGAGAAGCTGCTCGACCGCGGGGACAAGTTTACAGGCAGCGCTGAAGCCCGCCTCACTCGGCGCTCACCGCAACCCCAACTCCCGCAGCGCCGCCAGGATGACCGGGTCGCGCTGGGCTTCGATTTCGTCGCCTTTCTCCACGCCGAGAGACTGGTTGAAGATCTCGGCCTTGAGCCGGTTGGTGATCCAGGCGCGCTCGCGCGTCCATTCGGCGACACCGGGCTGGATCTTGCGCTGGGCGAGGTAGCCCTGCAACTCGTCCAGGAGATCCGGCGTAACTTCGAACTCCGCGGTGATCGGGTGACGGCGCGTGTACTCGGTGGCGAAGGAGGTGAAGGCGCCGCTGGCCTCCAGCACTGTGCGCAGCGGCGTGAGGGGTTCGAGATACACCACGCGGTCGGGCTGGATGCCGCCAGCGGAGCCGGGCGCGACCGCGCGCTCGAGCGAGCTGCCGGGCAGCGGGCGCTGGATTGAGCGCCCGCTCGGCGTGTGGTAATAGGCTGTGGTGAGCGCCAGCCCGGTGTTGTTCGAGAGCGGGTAGACGGACTCGACCAGCCCCTTGCCGAAGCTGGGCTCGCCCAGGATGAGGGCGCGGCGGTGGTCCTGGAGAGCGCCGGCGACGATCTCCGACGCGCTCGCGCTCTTGCCGTTCATCAGCACGGCCAAGGGGAAGCGGTAATGGCCGCCGGCTTCAGGCGTCTTCTCTTCCCTGGCCTGGACGGCGCGGCCGCGCACGCTGAGCAGCGTCTGGCCGGGCTTAAGGAACAGCGACGCGGTCTCGAGCGCCGCCGGCAGCATGCCGCCGGGGTTGTTGCGCAGATCGAGTACCAGGCCCTTCAGCGTGTTGCCGCCGAGCTTCTCGATGGCTTCCTTGATCTGGGCGCCGGTCTGGGTGTCGAAGCTCTCCACCCGCAGGTAGCCTGCGCCCGGGCGCAGCAAGAAGGCCCGCGCGACGCTGGGCGATTGCAGTTCTTCAGGCGTCAGCGTGAACTGTAGCAGCCCCGTGGCGCCGAGGCGCCGCACATCGAGCCGGGCCTCCTGCTGGCGCGACTGGCCGAGCAGAGCCACGAGCTGCTCCATTTCGAGCCGGTCCAGCGGAATCCCGTTGAGGGCCAGGATCTCATCGCCCGGCGCGATTCCGGCGCGGGCCGACGGGGTACCCGGCGCCGCCTGCAACACGACCACCCGCCCCGGCAGCACCGAGACGACGGTGCCGAAGCCTTTGCGCGTCGAGCGCTCCAGCTCCTTAAGCTGCTCGAACTGTCCGGGGTCAAAGAAGACCGAGTGCGGATCGAGCTGGCGCAGCATGCCCGGGATGGCGCCTTCGTAGATGGCCTTGCCGGGCTCGGGCCGCTCGGCCGCCTCGCGCTCGACGGCGGCGAAAACCTCCATGAAGCGCTTGAGCTGGGAAGGGAGGTCGTCGCCCGCGGCCGCAAACAACAAGGACAACAAACAGACCATCACATGCTGTACCGCGTCGCCCGGCGCACGGCGTGGCGTTCGAGCGCCAATTCGATCAGGCGGTCGATCAGCCGCGGATAGGGGAGCCCGGTCGCCTCCCACATCTTGGGGAACATGCTGATCGAGGTGAAGCCAGGAATGGTGTTGATCTCGTTGATGTAGATGACGCCGGTGGCGGCCTCCAGCAGAAAATCCACCCGCGCCATGCCCTCGCATTCTACGGCGCGGTAACAGGCGACCGCCAGCCGGCGGATCTCGTCGGTCTGGCCGGGTTCGAGGCCGGCGGGAACCACGGTAACGGCCTGGTCCAGGATGTACTTGTCCTGGTAGTCGTAAAACTCGCGCGAGGGGATGATCTCGCACGGCAGCGAGGCCTGGGGATCGTCGTTGCCGAGCACTGAGCATTCGAGTTCCCGCCCCGCGATGGCGCGCTCGACAATGACCTTGCGGTCGTACTGGGCGGCCAGCCGCAGCGCCCCGTCGAGCTCAGCGCGGTTCCCGGCTTTGCTGATGCCGACCGAGGAGCCAAGGTTGGCGGGCTTGACGAACAGCGGGTAGGCGAACTGCGCCTCAACCGCCGCCGCGTCGAGCGACTCGCGCAGCAGCGTCAGGTACTCGACCACTGGCAGGCCGGCGTCGCGGCAGAGGCGTTTCATGACGTCCTTGTCCATCGCGACCGAGGACGCCAGCACACCGCCGCCGACATACGGCAGATCGGCCAGCTCCAGCAGCCCCTGCACGGTGCCGTCCTCGCCGAAGGTGCCGTGCAGCACGGGGAAGACGACGTCGATGCCGGAATTGGCGCCCGGCTCGGGCACGATCGCGCGCGGTTCCCACCGGCCCTCCTTGGTGATGAACAGGCGGACGATCTCGTAGCGGGCGGGGTCCAGCGCAGCCATGATCGACTCGGCGGAGCGGATCGAGACCTCGTGTTCGCCGCTGCGGCCGCCGTAGAGGATTGCGACGCGGAGTCTCATAAGATTCTCTTCCCCAGTGCCGACATCACCAGCTCGACGGCCAGGATGGCGGTGCGGTTGGCCTCGTCGATCACCGGGTTGACCTCGACCACCTCCATCGAGACCATGCGCCCGGAGTCGCAGATCATCTCCATGGCGAGGTGGGCCTCGCGGTAGCTGAGCCCGCCGCGCACCGGCGTGCCGACGCCGGGGGCCTCGCGGGGATCGAGGCTGTCCATGTCGAGCGAGAGGTGAAAGCCCTCAGTGCCGGCGGCGGCGATCTCCAGCGCCTCGACCATCACCGCCCGCAGCCCGCGCTCATCGATGTCGCGCATGGTGAAGGCGCGCACGCCGGAGCTCTTCACGTGCGGCTTCTCCAGCGCATCCACGTCGCGGATGCCAACCAGCGCCACGTTCTTAGGATCCACTTTGGGCGCAAAACCGTGGATGTGAGTGAGCTGCCGCGGTCCCAGGCCGATCAGGCAAGCCAGCGGCATGCCATGCACGTTGCCGCTGGCGCTGGTCTGGGGCGTGTTCATGTCGGGGTGAGCGTCTATGCAGACCAGCCCGATGCGGGCCTTTCGCCGGCGGAAGTGACGGGCCATGCCCCCGACCGTGCCGATGGCGACCGAATGATCGCCGCCGAGCACCAGCGGCATTTGTCCCTGAGCCGCGGCCTTGCCGACCGCCAGCGCCAGCCGGGTGCAGGTGTGAGCGATCTGCGGCAGGTAGCGGGCTGTCTCCGAGCCGGGGGCGACGCGCTCCGGTTGCTCGACGTGCACGTTGCCCCAGTCCTCAACCTTGTAGCCGAGTGCGTCCAGCCGCTGGCCGAGACCGGCGAGCCGGATGGCCGACGGCCCCATGTCCACGCCACGGCGGCTGGCGCCGAGATCGAGCGGCGCGCCGATCACCGCGATGCGCGTCGGTGGCATGGCCGTCAGGGGCGCGTCCGGTAGAGCATGCGAGGGAAGGCGATGGTCTCCCGCACGTGCTCCAGGCCGCACAGCCACGCCACCGAGCGCTCGATGCCCATGCCGAAGCCGCCGTGCGGCACGCTGCCGAACTTGCGCAAGTCGATGTACCAATCGAAGGCCTCGCGGGGCAGCTTGTGCTCGTCGATCTTCTTCAGCAGCAGGTCGAGGTCGTGGATGCGCTGCCCGCCGCCGATGATCTCGCCGTAGCCTTCGGGGGCGAGCACGTCCACGCCGAGAGCCACCTCGGGGCGCTCGGGATCGGGCTGCATGTAGAAGGCCTTGATGGCGGTGGGGAAGCGGTCCACCATCAGGGGACGGTCGTGCCCCTCGCTGAGCAGCGTCTCGTCGGCGCCGCCGAAATCGCCGCCCCACTGGATCTCGCTGCCCTTGGCCTGGAGCCGAACCACCGCCTCGTCGTAGCTGATGCGCGGGAAGGGCGCCTGCACCGCTTCGAGTCTGGAGACATCGCGCTCGAGCGTCTGGAGCTCAGCGCGGCGGTTTTCGAGCACCCGCCCCACCATGTAGACGATCAGCTCCTCGGCCACCTGCTTGACGTCCTCCAGCGTAGCGTAGGCCATCTCCGGCTCGACCATCCAGAACTCGGTGAGGTGGCGGCGCGTCTTGGAGCGCTCGGCGCGGAAGGTGGGGCCGAAGCAGTAGACTTTGCCGAAGGCCATGGCAGTGGCCTCGTTGTAGAGCTGGCCCGATTGCGTCAGGTACACCTTCTCGTCGTCGAAGTAGTTCACCTCGAACAGGGTGGTGGTGCCCTCGCAGGCGGCTGGGGTGAAGATGGGCGTATCGACCAGCGTGAAGCCGCGCGAGTCGAAGTAGTCGCGCACGGCGCGGATCACCTCGTGGCGGACGCGGATGACGGCGTGCTGGCGCCGGCTGCGCAGCCAGAGGTGCCGGCGGTCCATCAGGAACTCGATGCCGTGCTCCTTCGGGGTGATGGGGTAGGGATCGCTTTCGGGAACGCGCTGGAGCACGTCGATAGCCTCAAGGTCCATCTCGTAGCCGCCGGGCGCGCGCCGTTCGGCCCGCACCTTGCCGGTGACGATGATCGACGACTCCTGGGTGAGTTCCTTTACGGCCGCGAAGACCGGCTCCGGCAGCGCGCTCCTGACGGCCACGCACTGCATGATGCCGGTGCCGTCGCGCACCAGCGGGAACGCGATCTTGCCCGACTCGCGCAGGTTATAGAGCCAGCCGGCAATGCGCACCGTCTCATCCGTGTGCTGGGCGGCTTCGGCAATGGTGATGCGCGGCGGGGCGGACATCTACTGCTCCTCCAGTCTCCGGAACACTTCGCCAACCGCCTCCAGCGGGTTCTTTACGTCAGGCGCTTCCCTGAGCTCCAGCATCAGCGGGTATTGATCCGGGCGCGAGCGCAGCAGTTCCATCGTCTTCTTCCAGTCGGTCGAGCCGCCTTGGGCCAGCATCGGGAACAGGTGGCTGTCGGACTTGCCGTCGTTGTCGTGGACGTGGGTAGAGCGGATGCGGTCCTTCATCCGCTCGAAGGCGGCCGGGACACCCTCGCCCAGGTGGGCGTGGCCGGTGTCGAAGCAGAAGCCCAGCTTCAAGTGGGTGGTCGCGAGGAAATACATCAGCCGCTCGGCGCTGGAGAGCGCGTTGGGGATGTTCTCCAGCAGGACCTCGATCTCGCGCTGGCGGGCGAACACGCTCAGCTCGTCGAGCGAGCAGAAGGCCGCCTCGATCTTGCGGTCGTCGTACTCCTCGCCGGTCACGCCCAGGTGCTGGACCAGGTAACGGAAGGGCACGTAGTCGGCGATTTCAATGGCGCGCTTGATCTCATCGACCATCTCGATGCGCCGGGACTTGACCGGCTCGGTGATGGTGAGGACGGCGTTGGGCCCGGAGCGGCCCCAGACGTCGTCGCTATACATCGGAGCGTGGAGCGAGAACAGCTTCAGCTCCGAGTCGCGGAACCAGTGGCTGAGCTCGGTGAGCTGGGCGCGATTGCGGTAGTCCAGGTGCTGCCGGGCGCAGAACATCTCCACCGCCGGGATGCCCGCATTCTGGATCTTCTCCAGCAAGGCGGTGGTCAGCCGGTGATTGACGAACAAGTGAGTGGAAATGGCGCGAAGCATCTTGATCAGTATCCCGCGGCCTTGCCCTCGGCGCGCGAATCGGCGGCGCCGTGGAGCCAGCCGCCGTCGGAGAGGATGGCGGCCACCTCGCCGATGGAGCGCACCTTCTCCAGCTTGAAGCCGCGCGCTTCCAGCAGCCGCAGCGTGTCGGGCGAGAAACCCGGTTCCACGCGGAGTGTGTCAGGCAGCCACTGGTGGTGGCAGCGCGGCCAGTCCACCGCCTCCTGCACGTTCATGCCGAAGTCGATGACGTTGACGATCACCTGGAGCACGGTGTTGATGATGGTCGGCCCGCCGGGCGAGCCTACGATCAGCCAGGGCCGGCCTTCGCGCAGCACGATGGTGGGCGTCATCGAGGAGAGCGGCCGCTTGCGCGGCTGGATGGCGTTGGCTTCGCCCTGGACGAGCCCGTAGTAGTTGGGCGCGCCGGGCTTGGCCGCGAAGTCGTCCATCTCGTTGTTGAGCAGGAAGCCGAGACCGGGGACGGTGACGCCGCTGCCGTAGCCGCCGTTCAGCGTATAAGTGACCGCGACCGCGTTGCCTTCGCGATCCACGATGGAATAGTGCGTGGTCTCGGAGCTTTCCAGCGCCGCGGGGCTGCCGGGACGCACCTGTTCGCTGGGCGTGGCGCGCTCGGGGTCTATCGACTGGCGCAGCCTCGCAATATAACGCTTGTCGAGCAGGCCGGCCACCGGGACCCGCACGAAGTCCGGATCGCCCATGTGCTCACTGCGGTCGGCGAAGTAGCGGCGCATCGCTTCGGCCAGGTAGTGGATGGTGGCGGCGGAGCCCGCCCCCGATTTATCGTAGCCGGAGCCTTCCAGCACGCCGAGCATTTGCAGCACGCCGACGCCGCCGGAGCTGGGCGGCGGCGCGGTCAGTATCTCATGGCCGCGATAACTTCCCGCCAGCGGTTTGCGCTCGACCACGGCGTAGCTCTTCAGGTCCTCGAGCGCGATCAGGCCGCCGTGCTCGCTCATGGCGGCGGCGAGCCGGCGGGCGGTCTCGCCTTCGTAGAAGTCGGCGGCGCCGTGGCGCGCGATGCGCTCCAGCGTCCGGGCCAGCTCCGGCTGAACGAGCGGCTCGTCCGGCTCGTAGTGGCGGCCCTCGCGCTGAAAGGCGCGGCGAGACTCGGGGAACTGCGCGAGCAGCTTACTCGCGGCGAGGCTGCGCGCCAGCCCGTAGGAAACGGGGAAGCCCTTGGCGGCCAGCGCGACGGCGGGCGCCAGCACCTCGGGCCAGGGTTTGCGGCCGTACTTCTTGGCGGCGTATTCGAGGCCGCGCACCGTGCCGGGAACGCCGGGGGCGCGCCAGCCGGCGAGGCTGTCGCGTGTGGGCTTGCCGTCGGGGCCCAGGTACATGTCGCGCGTGGCCCGGCCGGGAGCGCGCTCGCGGAAGTCGAGGAAGGTCGAGCGGCCATCGGCGAACCGGATCAGCATGAAACCGCCGCCGCCGATGTTGCCGGCCGAAGGGTGCGTCACCGCCAGCGCGAAGCCGACGGCCACGGCCGCGTCCACCGCGTTGCCGCCGGCGCGCAGCACGGCAACCCCGGCGTCGGTGGCGTGCGGCTCGCGGCTCACGACCATCGCGTTGCGTGCCCGCACCGGCTGCCGGGCCAGCAGCACGCATTCGAAACCCAGCGACAGAAAGACCGCGATGAGCGGCAAAAATCGCATCTGGGAACGATTGTACTATGCGGCTGGAGTGCGCCGTCGCTTCCACTCGAACAGCACGATCGCGGCGGCGACGGAGACGTTCAGCGAGGAGATTTTGCCGGCCAGCGGAATGCGGACGAGGAAATCGCAGCGGTTGCGGACCTGCTGGTGAAGCCCTTTGCCCTCGCCGCCGAGCACGAGGGCGGCGGGCGAGGAGTAATCGACGCGGTCGTAGGCGTGCTCGCCGCGCTCGTCCAGGCCGTAAATCCAGAAGCCGCGCTGCTTGAGCTCGTCGAGCGCCCGGTTGAGGTTGGCGGCGCGCGCGACCGGCAGGTACTCCAGCGCGCCGGCCGCGGCCTTGGCCACTGTCTCGGTCAGGCCGGCGGCGCGCCGCTCCGGCACCACCACCGCGTCGGCGCCGGCGGCGTGCGCGGTGCGGATGATCGCGCCGAGGTTGTGCGGGTCCTCGACGCCGTCGAGAATAACGAGCATGCGGGCGCCGGCGGCGACGTCGTCCAGCTCGGCGTAGGTGTGCGGCGCGCCCAGCGCCACCACGCCCTGGTGCGGCACGGCCCCGGCCAGGCGGTCGAGCGCTTCGCGGGATTCAAAGCGGATGGGAATGGAGAGCCGGCGGCAGAGGTCGATGATTTCCTGAAGGCGGGGCCCGGCGGCGCCTTTGGCGACGACGACGCGCTCCAGCGGCCGCCGCGCGCGCAGCGCCTCCAGCACCGGATGTATCCCGCTGCGGACTTCCACGAACGATCATGATAGCGCGGGGGCGGCCTGGTATATACTCAAAAGGACCACAGATCCATGCGAGGCGCGGCCGCAATCTTACTGACAGCTCTGCTGCTCCTCGTCTCTTCTCAGGCGCCGTTTCTGCACGACCACCCGAGCGACCCTGGCCACCGCCATGCACGGGGCATCACGCATGCGCATCTGACAAAGGCCGCCGGAGCGGGCCCAGCCCTGGCAGCCCACGACGATGAGGTCGCTGCGCGCTGGCTGGATTGGGTGGTCTCGGCAAATGATCGCCGGGATCCGCCGGCAGCCATCGCTGAGCCGGCAGTTGGCGCCCGGGTAACGCCGGCGGCAGCGGGAGCGGCTCCCGAGGTAGTCGTACGGTCTCACGGTCCGCCGCCGCGCTGTCATCGCCAGCCCCGCGCCCCGCCTGCTTAGTCGCTTCCCCGCACTATCCGTGTGTTTGCTCACGCCGTTTGCGGCCGAGAGCACAAATCCTTTGGGAGGTTGGGAGATGCCATCGCTGAGACTCATACCCGCCCTTGTGGCCGTGGTCGGGAGCGGCGGACTGCCGGCGCAGGTCTGGACGGAGAGGGCGGTGCTGGAGTTATTCGAGTCGCAAACCGCGGTGAAGAAGGAGATCCGCGCCTCCGTGGCCGCAACCGTGGAGGAACTCCGCGGCCGGGCGTTGTATGCCAACCCGCGGGCCGTTTACGCGCGCGAAGCGGCCGGCCTGACCGAGTTCTATCAGGCGGAACAGGCGCTGCCGGTTTCGGGTCGCATCGGTTACCTGCGCCGCGCGGCCGCGTTCGGACAGGAAGCCGGGGAAGCAGACGGCGCGGCCAGGCTCTGGGACCTGCGCAGTTCACTCCGCCAGGCGTACTACCGCACGCTCGCGATGCAGCTCCTCGACGAGATCTTCACCGGCTCGATCGCCGAGGTCGAGCGGATCGCGCGCATCGTGCGAGTGCGGGAAGAGACCGGCGAGAGCAGCCGGTACGACCGTTTGCGGCTGGAGCGCGAGCTGGCCGAGCTGCGAACGGACCGGCTCGCGACGCGGGCGCGGTTCGAGCAGGAACGGGCGGTCCTGCTCGCTTTTCTGCCGCGCGGCGCCCGAATCGATCGTCTCGAGGATTCCATCCAGCCGGCCACGCTGCGCGACTCGCTCGACGAGCTGGTTCGCCTGGCCTTGGATCAGCGCGCCGAGTTCCGCGCTGGGGCGCGCCGGCTGGATCAGCTCCGCGCCGAGCAGCAGGCGGCGGAGCGGCTGAGAGTTCCGGAGCCGGTGCTGGCCGCGGGCTTGAAGCGGGCCGAGGTGCTGCCCAACCGGATCGGTCATGGCGTCGCCTTCGCGATCTCGGTTCCATTACCAGTGTTCAACCGCGGGCGGACCGAGGTCGCCCGGCTCACTGCCGAACAGGAGCGCGCACGGGCGCGCTTGGAACTCGTGGCGCAACAGGTCAGCGCTTCCGTCGAAGGCGTTTATCGAACCTACGAGGCGCGGCGCAAAGCCTGGCTGGATTTCCGCGATCAGGCCGCGGCGATGAGCCCTGATCTTCTGCGGATGGCCGCCGCGGGCTACCAGGAAGGCGAGTTGGGGATCCTTGAGCTTCTCGACGCCTACCGCGTGAGCCGCACGGCGCGGTTCCGGCTGGCGGACCTGGGGGCGAGCGTGAAAGAAGCCGAGATTGAATTGTCCCGGGCGGTGGGAACGGAGGTGACGCGATGAGAAAGGCCAGCGGAATCATTCTGCTTGCAGCCATGCTGGCGGGTTGCGGGCGCCGGGGCGCGCCCGCTCCTCAGGCGGCCGCGGGACCGGAGCCGCAGCCGGAGAGGGTCACCCTCTGGAGCCCGCGCACCGAGTTGTTCCTGGAGTATCCGCCCCTGGTCGCGGGCAAGGTCAGCCGCTTCGCAATACATCTCACCCGTCTGGACAACTTCAAGCCCGCCACGAGCGGCCGGTGCCAAGTGCAGGTCAGCTACGCTTCCGGCGGCGCCGGGACTTTCTCCACGGATGGCCCTTCCCGCCCGGGGATCTTCGGCGTCGATGTGCGGCCTTCCCGCGCGGGAAAGGTCCTAATCAGGATTCAGCTCACCAACGCATCGTTGACTGACGCGCATCTGATCGAAGACGTGACCGTGTGGGCCGACGAAAGGTCCGCGGTCCGCCAGCACGCAGAGGAGTCCGAAGAGACCATCTCCTTCCTGAAGGAACAGCAATGGACTCTCGACTTCGCCACCCAGGTCGTGGAAGCGCGCGGCATGCGGGAGAGCCTTCTCGCGCCCGCCGAAGTGCTGCCCCGCTCCGGAGGAGAAGCCGAAGTCACCGCGGCTGTCGAGGGCCGCATTCTGGCGGGGAACCTGCCGGGAATCGGCGCGAGCGTCGCCAAGGGAGAGGTTCTGGCCAGGATTCTGCCGCCGACGCCTAGCCCGAATGACCTGGCGTTGCTCGATCTCGCCCAGGCCGAGGCGCTGACGTCGTTGGAGCAGGCGCGCCGCGACCGCCAGCGGGCCCAGCGCCTGGTGGAGGCCGGAGCGGCGCCGGCGAGGCGCCTGGAGGAAGCGCGGGCGCTGGAAGCGACGCTGCTGGCCCGCCTCAAGGCGGCCGAAGCCCGGCTCAAGCAGTACGCGGCCACCAGGAACGCCGAGGGAGACGATCCGGCCGCCGGCTTCGCCGTTCGCGCGCCCATCGGCGGGATGATCACGGAAGTCCGCGTTCCCGCGAACGCCAACGTGCCCCCCGGACAGGCCCTCTTTAAGATCGTTGACATCGACCGCGTGTATGTGCGGGCCTCCGTTCCGGAGGCGGAGCTTCAACGCGTGCGCGCCCTCACCGGAGCGGAACTGGAGATCCCCGGCCTCGATCGAACGCGCCCGGCCGGCAGGTTGGTGATGATGGGCGCGCTGGTCGATCCGGCAGCGCGGACCTTCCCGGTGATCTTTGAGGCCGCCAACTCCGATCGCAGGCTGGCTATCAACCAGACTCTCTCGGTCCGGCTCTTCTTGTCCGCAAGCCGGCAGGCGGCGGCCGTCCCGGAATCGGCGCTGGTGGACGACGGCGGAAGGCCCGTGGTCTTCCTGCAAAAGGAAGGGGAGTCGTTCGCGCGGCAGCCGGTGAAGACGGGCCTCCGGCAGGGCGGTTACGTCGAGATCCTCGAAGGCGTCCGGACCGGCGACCGGGTCGTGACCCGAGGCGCGTACCTGATCCGGCTGTCCTCTCTGTCGTCGCAGATCCCGGCGCAGGGTCACGTTCACTAGGGGGCGCCGGTGCTGGATTCCTTGATTCTATGGTCCCTCAAGTACCGCGCGGCCGTGGTTTTTCTCGCGGCCGCCTTCCTGTTCTGGGGCGGCTACGCGCTGATCGAAGTCCCGCTCGACGTTCTTCCCGACCTGACCGCGCCGACCGTGACCGTGCTGGTCGAAGGCCGCGGAATGGCGCCCGCGGAGATGGAAGCGCTGGTGACCTTGCCCATCGAGTCGGCGTTGAATGGCGCCTCCGGCGTTCGCCGCGTCCGCTCGGCGACCGCGGTCGGCATCTCGATCGTTTGGGTGGAGTTCGAGTGGGGGCAGGAGATCCACCGCGCCCGCCAGATCGTGACCGAGAAGCTGGCGCAGGTCTCAACCTCCCTGCCGCCGGGTGTGGACCCACCGTTCCTGGCGCCCGTCTCCTCGATCATGGGCGAGATTCTGTTCATCACGCTCGAATCGGATCGCCACTCCGCGCTGGAGCTGCGCACCGTCGCCGACACCCTGTTACGGCGGCGGCTTCTGGCCGTGCCGGGCGTGTCGCAGGTCGCGCCTACGGGCGGCGGGCAGAAACAGTACCAGGTGCTGGTGAATCCGGCCAGCCTGCGGGCCCGCAACCTGTCGCTCAAACAGGTGGAGGAGGCGCTGCGACAAGCGAGCCAGAACTCCTCGGCGGGGTTCCGCGTGGCCGGCGGGCAGGAGTATCTCATCCAGGGCATCGGGCGCGTGCACAACGAAGAGGAGATCGGCGCGGTGGTGGTGGAGGCGCGCAACGCCCGGCCCATCCTCGTCCGGGATGTGGCCGAGGTGCGTATCGGCGCCGCCTTGAAACGCGGGGAGGGCTCGCATAACGCCCAACCGGCCGTCGTGCTGGGAATTCAGAAACAGCCCGGGGCGAACACGCTCGAGCTCACCCGGGTCCTGGACCGGACGCTGGACGAGTTGCAGAAATCCCTGCCGGCCGGGATGCGGATTGACCGGCAGGTCTTCCGGCAGGCCGATTTCATCGAGCGCGCGATCGAGAATCTCACCAGGGCTCTGAGGGACGGCGCGCTGCTGGTGGTCCTCATCGTGGTGCTGTTCCTGTTCAACGCGCGGGCCGCCGCCATCACGCTGCTGGCGCTGCCGCTGTCGGTGCTGGCGGCCATCGTGGTCATGCGCTGGTTCGGGCTCACCATTAACAGCATGACGCTCGGCGGCCTGGCGATCGCCATCGGCGAGCTGGTGGACGACGCCATCATCGACGTAGAGAACGTCGTCCGGCGCTTGCGCGAAAACGCCGCCAGGCCGGAGGCGGAGAGGCGCCCGGCCCTGGAAGTGGTCTACCGCGCGTCGAGCGAGATCCGAACCTCGGTGGTTTTCGGGACGCTGATCATCATCCTGGTCTTCCTGCCGCTGTTCGCCCTGACGAGCATCGAAGGACGCCTGCTGAAACCGCTGGGCTTCGCTTACATCGTAAGTCTGGCGGCGTCGCTCGTGGTGGCGCTCACGGTCACTCCCGCCCTGTGCTCGTACCTTCTGCCGCGATCCCGCTCGATCCTGCGGGGTTCGGAGCCGTGGCTGGTGCGCCGGCTGAAACAGATCTACCGGCCGGTGCTGGGCTGGGCGTTGGCGCATCCGGGGGCCGTCATCTTCGGTTCACTGGCGCTGATCGTGTGCGCCGGCTTTGGGTTCACCCGCATGGGCCGCGCTTTCCTGCCCGACTTCAATGAGGGCACACTGAGCATCAGCGCGGTGACGATTCCCGGCACCAGCCTGGCCGAGTCCGACGCGCTGGGGGCGGCCCTGGAGCGAATCCTGCTCTCGGTGCCGGAGGTGACTTCGACCGCGCGGCGCACGGGCCGCGCCGAGCTCGACGAACACGTCCAGGGTGTCGAGTCGGCCGAGATCGACGTCAACCTCAAGATGGGAGAGCGAACCAAAGAACAGGTCCTCGCCGAAATTCGCCGAAAGGTCACGCTCCTGCCCGGCATGAACGTCACCCTGGGCCAGCCCATCTCGCACCGGATTGACCACATGCTATCCGGCACGCGCGCCAACATCGCGGTGAAGATCTTCGGCGACGATCTGGCAACCTTGCGCAGCCTGGCGAGGAAAGTGCGCGACGCCATGGATGGGACTCCAGGGGTGGTGGACCTGGCCATCGAACCGCAGACCCAGATTCCGACGCTTCGCGTGAAGGCGGATGCGGCGGCCGCGGCCCGCTACGGGCTGAGAACGGGGGAGGTGTCCGAGGCCGTCCAGACGGCATTTCTCGGCAAGGAGGTCACGCGGATCATCGAAGGTCAACTGAGCTTTCCGCTGGTGGTGCGCTACGCGGAACAGGACTTCGCGGACCTTGATGCCGTCCGCCGCACGCTGATCGATACTCCCGGCGGCGCCCGGGTCCCGCTGGGGGCCCTGGCCGAGATCCGCGAGGACCGCGGGCCGAATTACATCTCGCGCGAGTCGGTTCAGCGGAAGATTGTCGTGCAGTGCAACGTGGCCGGTCGCGACCTTCGCGGTGTCGTGGAAGACATAGAGCAGCGCGTTCGGCGGTCGGTGCGGCCCCCGCAGGGCTACCGGATCGAGTACGGCGGGCAGTTTGAGAGCGAAGCCCAGGCGATGCGCCGGCTGCTGATCCTCGGCTTGCTCGTGATCCTGGCGATGGTGGTCGTGCTGGCCACCGCCTTCCGCTCGCTGGGCGACGCGCTGGTGATCCTGCTGAATTTGCCCCTGGCGCTGGTCGGGGGCGTGGCCGGCGTCTTCGTGGGCGGCGGCGTGTTGTCGGTGGCCTCGCTGATCGGGTTCATTACGCTGTTCGGCATCGCGAGCCGCAACGGCATCATGCTCATCTCCCACATCCGGCGCCTGGTAGAAGAAGAAGGCGAGGCGGAGTGGCGAAGCGCCGTGTTCCGCGGCGCGCTGGAGCGCCTGGCGCCGATATTGATGACCGCTCTGGCGGCCGGCCTTGCGCTGGTGCCCATCGCGGCCGGTCTGGGCAGGCCGGGCAGCGAGATTCAGGCTCCGATGGCTCTGGTCATCTTGTTCGGCTTGCTCACCTCCACTGTCCTCAACATGATCGTGGTGCCGTCCGTGTATCTCCTGGCGAGGAGAGGATCTTCCGATCCCTGAGCTGGTGGCCACCAGTTGTCCCCCAGGGTGCCTTGAGGTATCGGCCTCTTCTGCTTCAATGATTGGCACAGGGGCGGCGGCGGGCTGCCTCCGGCCGGCGCGATCCGATTGAAAACTCAGGCAATATATTCCGGCCGGTGGAGTGAACGCCGCCCCGTAGGATAAGTCTCCCGACTTGTCGCGGGCCGTCGCGGCTGGTTGGACAAGCCGTACAAGCCAGGAGGCTTATCCTACTCAGTGCTAAGATGGCACCATGGATTCACGGCGCAGTTTCATCGGCAGAGTCGCCACCGGACTGGCCGGCACGCTGGCCACGCCGGCGGGCGTATTGGGCGCGAACGAGCGCATCCGGCTGGGCATCATCGGGCCGGGCGACCGCGGGATGCAGATTGTCCGCGAGGCGCTGGCCTGCTCCAACACCGAGTTCGTCGCCTTCGCCGACGTGTACACCCGCCGGCTGGAAGAGGCCAAGAAGGTCGCGCCCGGCGCCAAGACGTACCTCGATTACCGCTATCTGCTCGATGACAAGACGATCGACGCGGTCCTGATCGCCACCCCGCAGCACCTGCACTGCGAGCACTTCGTGGCCGCGCTGGACGCCGGCAAGCACGTCTACCAGGAAAAGACCATGGCCTTCACCGTCGAGCACGCCAAGCGCATGCGGGCCGCCTATCAGCGGGCCGGCAAGCGCGTCGTCTCCATCGGCCACCAGGGCTGCTCCGGCGGCCAGGTCACCGACGCGGTGAATTTCCTCAAGACCGGCTACGTCGGCAAGATCACCGCCATCCACGCGCACATGTACCGCAACACGCCACACGGCAAGCCGCAGTGGTCGCGGCCCACCTTTCCGGACATGACCCAGGAAAACATCATCTGGAAGTCGTTCCTGGGCGAGGCGCCGGAGCGCGCCTTTGATGCCCACCGGTTCGCCAACTGGCGGTTTTTCTGGGACTACTCCGGCGGCAACTACTACGAGAACATGTGCCACCAGCTCGCCTTCTGGTACAAGGTGCTCAATCTTCAGATCCCGAAGGCGGTGACCTCGGTGGGCGGCGTCTACCTGTGGAAGGACGGCCGCGAGGTGCCGGACACGATGAACGTGGCCATGGAGCACCCCGAGGAAATCCTGGTCAGTTGGGACTCCGGCTTCGGCAACAACCATTTCGGCTCGACCGAGGACGTGCTGGGCACCGACGGCACCATCTCGAAGGGCCAGCAGCTCCGCTACCTGCCGCAGAAGGTCAACCGACCCGACGGCACGGAGATTGTCGGCCAGAGCAAGTCGGGGCCGCGCGCCCACATGCAGAACTTCCTGGACTGCGTGCGCTCGGGCCAGGAACCGAACTGCCCGTTCGAGGTGGGCTTCCGCGTTTCGATCGCCTGCCGGATGACGGTCGATAGCTACCGCCAGGGCCGCACCCTGCGCTGGGACCCGGTCAAGGAAGAGATCGTCTAGCCCTGATGCAAGACTGGGCCGAGAGAATCCTCGCCGGCGACCCGCGCGCGCTGGCCCGCGCGGCCACGGCGGTGGAGAACGGCCGTCCGGAGGCCGCGGCGCTGCTCGGCGAACTCGCGCCACACACCGGGCGGGCGACGCTGATCGGGATCACCGGGGCGCCGGGCACGGGCAAGAGCACGCTGGCCGATCAACTGGCGCGGGCGCTGCGCCGCCAGGGGCGTACGGTGGGGATCGTCGCGGTCGATCCGAGCAGCCCTTACACCGGCGGGGCCATCCTGGGCGATCGCATCCGCATGCAGGACCACCACGGCGATGCGGGCGTCTTCATCCGCTCGATGGCCAGCCGCGGCGCGCCGGGCGGGCTGGCCGCCGCCACCGCCGCGGTAGCGCTGCTGTTCGACGCCGCCGGACGCCAGGACGTTCTTATTGAAACCGTCGGAGTCGGGCAGGACCAAGTGGAAGTGGCGTGGCTGGCCGACGTCACCGTGCTCGTGCTGGCGCCTGGCATGGGCGACGAGGTGCAGACGCTGAAGGCCGGCCTGATGGAGATCGCCGACATCTTTGTCATCAACAAGGCCGACCACGCCGGCGCGGACCGCCTGGAGCGCGAGCTTCAACAGGCGGCGGACCTCGTCCGCCACCGTAGCGAGTGGAGACCGCCGGTGCTGCGCACGGTGGCCACCGAGGGCCAGGGCGTCGAGGAACTGCTCGCGGCCATACGCGGCTTCGAGCAGGCGGGACCGGTCAGCGAGCGCCGCGCCCGGCGGCGCGAGCGAATCGCGGCCGCGCCCGCGGGGTATAGAATAGACCACTTCGGCATCGCCGTCCGCTCCCTGGACGAGGCGCTGGAGTTCTGGGAGGGCCGGCTCGGAATGCGGGTGAGCGGGCGCGAGCCAGTCCCGGGAGAGAAAGTGAACGTGGCCATGCTGCCGGCAGGCGGGCCGCGGCTGGAATTGCTGGAGCCGACCGCGCCGGATTCGGTGATCGCTCGGTTCCTGGAAAAGCGCGGCCCGGGGTTGCATCACGTCGCGCTCAGCGTGCCGGATCTGGAGGCGGCCATGGCGCGGCTCACCGCGGCCGGAGCGCGGGTGCTCGGCGAGCCGCGCCGCGGCGCCGGCGGCCGCGTCTACGTCTTTGTTCATCCCGCCTCGACGGGCGGCGTGCTACTTGAGTTAGTGCAGGAGCAGACAGGTTGAAAGCACAGATCGGAGTCATCGGCGGCAGCGGGATGTATTCGATGCCCGGCTTTGAAGCACACGAGGAGGCGCGGATCGACACGCCGTGGGGGGCGCCGTCGGACAGCTTCATCGTCGGCGCGCTGGCCGGCCGCGAGGTGGCTTTCCTGGCGCGGCACGGCCGCGGGCACCGCCTCCTGCCCTCGGAGCTGAACTTCCGCGCCAACATTTACGGCTTCAAGTCGCTGGGCGTGGAGCGCATCGTCTCGCTGAGCGCGGTGGGGTCGCTGAAAGAAGAGCACCGGCCGCTGGATTTTGTCCTGCCCGACCAGTTCTTCGACCGCACCCGCGGGCGCGCCTCGACCTTCTTCGGAGAGGGGCTGGCGGCGCACATCAGCTTCGCGGACCCCATCTGCCCGCAGCTTGCCGAGGTGGTGTTCCAGGCCTGCCTGGCCGAAGGCGTGCACGCCAGGAAGGGCGGCACCTACCTGTGCATGGAAGGCCCGGCGTTTTCCACCAAGGCCGAGTCGAACGTCTACCGGAGCTGGGGCATGGACGTGATCGGCATGACCAACCTCCAGGAGGCAAAACTGGCCCGCGAGGCCGAGACCTGCTATGTCACCGTGGCCATGGTGACCGATTACGATTGCTGGCACCCCGATCACGACGCGGTCACCGTGAACGAGATCATCGATCACCTCATCCGGAACGCCGGCAACGCCCAGAAGGTGGTGGCCCGGGTGGTGGCGTCGATGCCGGCAGCCCGCGAGTGCAAGTGCGGCTCGGCGCTGGCCCACGCCATCATTACCGACCCCAAGGCGGTGCCGGAGGCCACCCGCAAGAAGCTGGAGCTGATCGTTGGGAAGTACCTCCCCTGACGCTCTGGCGCTGGAGATCTTGGACGCCTCCCTCGGTGGCGCAGGCCTCCGGCCTGTGCTGCCCGCGTTCCGCGAGCTGGTGGAGGCCGCCTGCGACTCGGCCGAGGCGAGCCGGGCCTTGTTCGGTATCCTCGCCGAAGGCCTGTCGGATAGGTTCGAGCCGCGCCTGGTCGAAGCCTACGCCGGTCTGTTCGCGGAAGCGATAGCGTTCGCGTTGCCGCAATGCAAGGCCGCCGATCTGTTGGCGCGCTACGAGCGGGTGAGACGACCGCGGCGGTTCGAGGGCCGGGCGGAGCGGGTTCGCAACGTGTTTGTCTTGTCCCGCGTGACGCTCGGCGCCGACATCGCGGTCACCAGCCTGGTGCTGGATGCGGTCAAACGGCGGTTCCCCGAGGCGCGCGTCTTCCTGGTCGGGAGCGAGAAGAACTGGCAACTGTTCGCCGCCGACGCGCGTGTCGGATGCGTGCCTGTCACTTACGGCCGCTCTTTGCGGGAGCGGCTGGCCGCCGGCCTCGAGTTGCAGGCGAGGCTATCACAAGCCGGCAGCGTGGTCATCGACCCTGACTCGCGCCTTACCCAGCTCGGATTGCTCCCGGTGTGCCCCGAGGAGGACTACTTCTTTTTCGAGAGCCGCGGCTACGGCGGCGATGGTGAGGAATCCCTGGCCGAGCTCACGCGGCGCTGGCTCGACCAGACCTTCGGCGTGGCGGACGCCTGGCCCTGGATCGCACCCGCTGTCGAAGGCGAAGGCGCGCACGTTGCGATCAGCTTCGGCGTCGGCGACAACCCGGCCAAGCGCATCCCCGATCCTTTCGAGGAGGAGTTGCTGCGGGGCCTGTCCCGGCGGGGCCTCGAAGCGCTGGTGGACAAGGGCGCCGGCGGGGAGGAAGCGGCGCGGGTGGAGCGCGCCGTGGCGGGCTCGGGTCAAGTCCGGATGTTCGAGGGATCGTTCGCCGCCTTCGCCACACGGATCATGCGCAGCCGCTTGTACGTGGGCTACGATTCGGCCGGCCAGCACGCGGCCGCCGCCGCCGGCGTCCCGCTGGTCACGGTGTTCGCCGGCTTCCCTTCACCGCGTTTCTTCGCCCGCTGGCAGCCGACCGGCCCGGGGCCGAAGGTCGTGATCCGCGTTGACGATCCCGATCCCGCCGCAGTGCTCCGGCAGACGCTGGAGGCGGTTATGTCTCTTCCACCGTCAGGACCCGGATGAACTCGGCGATCGCCTGGAACTCGTCCGGGCTCAGCTCCAGCGTGGGAAATTCGGGGTTGAGCGGCTCAAGCGTCACCGTGGCGTGGCGCCAGCCCTCTTCGGTGACGTCCTTCTCGCTCTGGTAACGCTTGACGGTGAACTCGCCGCCGGTTTCCGAAGTGGCGCGATGGCTGACCAGCACCAGCTTGCCCTGGCGCGAACCGGCCGGGATGGCGCGGAACAGGCAGAGGCTGCCGTCGGGAATGCGCGGCTCCATCGAGCGGCCAACCACCTGGGCGGCGAAAAGCTCCGGGCCGGCGCGCAGGTCCTCGGGCGCTTTGACCCAGTCTTCCGGCTCCGGCTCGACTTCCATGTCGGCGCCGAACTTGCCGGCGGCGGCGCGCAGCGAGTACACCGGGACATGAGTCACGAAGGGCAGGATCTTGGCGGGTTCGCGCAGGCCCAGCACCTGCCGCTCGAAGAGGCGCTCCACGGCGCGGTCCAGGTCGCCGGCCACCACCGCCTGGCGCCCGGTGATCCGAAGGGTGTTCGACAGGCTGTCTTCCAGCATTGCCAGCAACCGGGCGGCGCCCAGATCCTCCGCCTGGCGCGCGAGGTCCTCTTCCAGGCAGGCGGCCAGCTCGGCGTCTTCGGGATCAGCCAGGCCGGACCAATCCTGGCGCAGCTTGACGCGGAGCTGATCCGCCGCCGGGTCAAACAGGAGCACGCCGGCCCGGGCTAGCGGCCGGCCCGGCAGCGCCAGCTCGAGCAACAGGTACTCGGCCTTGCGCGGCGGCGGCAGGGCGACCGGAGTCATGGTGGCACCGACACTACGTCACTCTAAATCATCGGCCGCCGGTAAGCAAGGCTTTACGGGTTTGCCGCGTAATATCCCTTGCGGGCGCGGACCTTCACGTTGGGCAGGCTGACCTTGACCTCGATGGAGCGGTACGGCCTGGCGGAGTCGGCGGCGCTGGGAACATAGCGCATGACGTACTGGGTGGTGACCTCGCCGGCCACGTTGGCCACCGCCTTGAAAATGCCGCCGGCGATCTCGGCGGCGTACCCGCCGGTGCCCACCTTCAGCGCATAATTGCCCTCGTCGGAAGGCGTGGAGAGGTAGCCCGATACGTTGGAGTACAGCCCCTGCAACGGGTATTCAACCCGCCCGCCGGTCTCCTCGGCCAGCCGCTGGAGGTTCTTGTCGCCCTCGCTGGTGAAGCCGAAGGCCACCGTGCTGACGCCGTAAATCGTAACCAGGTTGCGCTGGGCGATCTCCAGAACCTCCTGGAGGCCCCGCTTGCTGGCGTTGTCGTTGCCGTCCCCGATGATGATCAGCACGCGCCGCGGCTCGATCGGCTCGCCCTTTACCAGGCTGCGGCGGGTGCAAGCCATCCAGATGGCGTCGAACAGGGCCGCGCCCCCGCCGGGCTTCAGCTTGCGGACCTTCTCGGTGATCTTCTCGGAATCGTGGCTGGTGTTGACCGCCAGCTCGGCCTCGTTGGCGTAAGTGATCAGGTAGCCGCTGAACCGCTTGTCGCCCGGCAGCAGGTTCCAGACCAGCTCCAGCGTCGCTTCCTGGAAGGTCTTCCAGTGCAGCCGGGTGGTGTTGCTCATGTCGAGCAGAAAGCCGACGACCACCGGCTGGCCCTGCTCGCGGCTGAAGTAGATGATCTTCTGTTCTTTGCCCTCTTCCAGGACCTGGAAGTCCTTGACGTCCAGGTTGGAGACAAAGCGGCCCTTCTCGTCGGTGACGGTGACCGGCACGACGACCTCCTGCACCTGGACGCGGATGGGCTGCTGCGGGGCGGCCTTGGTCTGAGCCGCCTGCGCCGCCAGCGCCACCGTCAACAGGAACCAGCCCCGCATGAAAAGCTACCTGTCAAGATTATAACTCCTGGGGGCCGCGGGTCAGCGCTCGACCCGGCCCGAGCCGCCGCCTTTGAGCAGGCCGTTCACCTCGGCGACGCTGAAGCGGCTGAAGTCGCCGGGGACGGAGTGCTTCAGGCAGGAGGCGGCCACCGCGAATTCCAGCGCGTCCTTATGCGTGGCGAGCGAGAGCAGCCCGCAGATCAGGCCGCCGGCGAAGCAGTCGCCCGAGCCGACGCGGTCCACGATGTGGGTGATCTCGTAGTGGCGGCTGGCGAGGAACTCGCGGCCGTCGTTCAGGCAGGCCGACCAGCCGTTGTGCGAGGCGCTCTTGGACTCCCGCAGCGTGATGGCCATTATCTTCAGGTTCGGGAACTCCGCCAGCACCTTCTCGGTGAGCCGGCGGTACTGGGAGACGTCGAGCGTGCCGGCGTGCACGTCCACCTCCGCCTGGATGCCCAGCGCCATCTGGCAGTCCTCTTCATTGGCGATGCCGACGTCCACGAACTTGACCAGCTCGCGCATCACCTCGGGCGCCGTCTTGCCGTAGCGCCAGAGGTTCTTGCGGAAGTTGAGGTCGCAGGAGACGGTGAGGCCCTTCTCGCGCGCCTTGCGGACGCTTTCCAGCGCGAGATTGGCCGCGCCCTGGCTGATGGCCGGCGTGATGCCGGTGACGTGGAACCAGCCGGCGCCATCCAGCGCCCCGTCCCAGTCGATCGCGCCCGGCCTGGCCAGCGCGATGGCGCTCGAGTCGCGGTCGTAGACCACCTTCGAGGGCCGCTGGTTGGCGCCGCTCTCGACGTAGTAGACGCCCATGCGTCCCTTGGCGCGCGCGATCGCCGAGGTATCGACGCCGAACCCGCGCAACTGGCTCACGACGGCGTCGGCGATGGGGTGGGCGGGCGGCAGCACGGTGATGTAGCGGGCGGGCACGCCGAAGCCGGCCAGGGCCACGGCCACGTTGGCCTCGCCGCCGCCGAAGGTGGCCACGAACTGCGGCGATTGCAGGAAGCGCTCGAAGCCCGGCGGCGCCAGGCGCAACATGATTTCTCCGAAGGTCACGACGGTCTCGGGCATGGCGGTACTCCTGTCGAACAATAACTCATTGGCGCGGGCCGGCGGGCGCCGCCTGCGGCATCACCGCGATCACGTCCACGCCGAAGGAGGCGTCCAGCGAGGGCAGGCCCTCGAAGGGCAGCATGGTGCTGGCCGGCGGCGTCTCGCGGCTGTAGAATTCCGTACGCACCCGGCGCACCAGCTCGCCCATCGACGCCGACAGCGGGTAGATCGAGGACATGGCCACACGGTCGAACGACGTGCCGGCCGTTTCCAGCGTACGGCCGAGCCGCTGGAAGGCCAGCCGCGCATCTTCTTCCGTGTAGCGAAAGCCGAGTTGCGTGCCGGTGAGGGCGAGCCGCCCCGGCCCCACCAGCGCCAGTTGCGAGTAGAAACGCGACCCGGGCAGCCCCGGCGGGTTGGCGAACCGCAGGGGCGCCGGCGGCGGGGCCCCCAGGCGCGCCACCGCCTCGCATTCGACCAGGGCGCGCGACGGCGCGCGCTGCGGCTGCACAATGTTGAAGGCCGCGCGCGGATACTCGGAGGCCACCCGCCGCCGCACCTCAATCCAGTCATCGAGCGCCGTCAGATAGCAGGTGACCCGGAGCACGCCGCCGGGCTGGGCGTTGGCCGCCCCCACCGCCGCGCGCAGGTCGGCCAGCGACTTCTCCACCAGCGGCCCGAGCCGGGCCAGCGGATTGTCGTCCGAGGCAGCCTGGCCGGAGATGAACGCCAGCCCGTGCGGATTGACGGCTTTCCGTTCCACCGCAGTCGCCTCCAGCACGACTTGCGCGCCCACCAGCGGCAGGCCGCCCACCTGTGCCACGCTCAGCGCCGGCAGCGGCAGGCGCCGGCCGGTGAAGGACTCGCTCACCACCGCCTGCACCCGGCGCAAATCGCCGGTGCCGGCCACGAACGCGCGCAGCTTTACGATGGCCGCGCCGCGCACCTGCCGGAACAGCGATCGCAGCGCGTCGCGGACCTGCGGGGAGAGCAGGCCCTGGCCCGACAGCGGCGAGACGTGAAAACTGAGCCGCTGGCTCTCGGCGATCACCGTGGCCGGGGGCTCCTTTGGCAGTGCCAAGACCTGGGTGATCTCCTCGGGCTCTTTCTTCTGTCTCCTTTTCTTCTTCTTCTCGGCGGGTTCCTGGACGGCGGCGGCCAAGATGAACAACGGGATCAGGAGCAGGGCGGGCGCCGTTCGCAGCATCAGGTTTCGGAGACGATTGTAGCAGATCAGGGCGGTGGCGGAATGGCTTGCCGCCAGCCATCCAATATGGTAGATTGAGCTTGACCGGAATGTTCCCGAAGATCAGCGTGGATTCCAGCTCGGACACGCCCATTTACCGCCAACTCTCGTCGCGGATCAAGGAGTTAGTGCAGTCCGGCAAGCTGGTCAAGGGGGACCGGCTGCCAGCCACCAGGGAATTGGCTGGCCTGCTTGGACTGAACCGCACCACCGTCTCCGCCGCCTACGAGCTGTTGGAAACCGAGGGCCTGATCCGCGGGCATGTCGGGCGCGGCAGCTTCGTGAGTACCGAGGCGGGGGCCGGTCTGGCGAGCATCGTCTGGGACGACATCCTGCCGGCGTCGGAGGCGGCGACGGCCCCGCCGCCGGCGCACGCGCCCGATCTGATCAGCTTCGCCACCTCGCGGCCGGCCGAGGAGTTGTTCCCGCTGGCGGCGTTCCGGCAGACCTGCGAGGAAGTGCTGAGCGGTCCTCAGGCGGCCGCGGTCCTGCAACTGGGTTCGCCGGCGGGCTATGCCCCCTTGCGCGAGTTCCTGCTGGAGAAGGCGCGCCGCGAGGGCGTGGCCCGCGCGAGCGACGATGTGATCATCACCAACGGATGCCAGCAGGCGCTGGACCTGATCCAGCGCGTGCTGGTGCGGCCGGGCGATACGGTGCTGGTGGAGGACCCGGTCTATCCGGGGCTGAAGAACCTGTTCCCGCGCGCCGGCGCGCAGTTGATCGGAGCCGCGGTAGGCCCGGATGGCCTCGACATCGAAGAACTGGAGCGGCTGCTCGCCCGGCACAGGGCGCGGCTGCTGATCGCGACGGCGAATTTCCAGAACCCGACCGGGGCGACGCTGCCGGTGGCCGAGCGGCTGGCTCTGCTGCGGCTGGCGCGGGCGGCCGGCGCGGTGGTAGTCGAGAACGACATCTACGGCGAGCTGCGCTACGAAGGGGCGCCGGCGCCGCCGATCAAGCAGCTCGACCAGAGCGGGGACACGGTCCTGTTGCGCAGCTTCTCCAAGGTGACGTTCCCCGGCCTGCGGGTAGGCTGGATCATCGGCCCGCGGCCGCTGGTGGCGCGGCTGGCCGAGGCCAAGCAGTCCTGCGACCTGCACACCGATCAGTTGTCGCAGGCGGTCCTGCTGCGGTTCGCCGAATCGGGCCGGCTGGAGGCGCACCGGGCGCGGGTGGTGGCGGCCGGCGCCGAGCGGCTGCGGGCGGTGCTGGCGGCCTGCGAGCGCCAGCTTCCGCCGGGGACGTTTTTCACCCGGCCGCGCGGCGGCATGAATCTATGGGTACGGCTGCCCGAGCCGCTCGACGCCGCGGAACTGCTGTCCCGCGCGCAACGCGAGGGCGTGGCGTATCTCCCGGGGAGGTACTTCGAGATCTCTCACCACCACCCGGGAGCGCTGCGGTTGAGCTTTGCCGGGCTGGCGCCGGAGAAGATCCGCGCCGGGCTGAAGATTCTGGGCAGGATATTCGCGGGGGAATTGGAACAGGCGCGGGCTCGCGTTCGCTACGAGCCGGCGCCGGCGATGGTTTGAAGGAGGTTTCACGCATGTATTTGGACGACACTTTCCGTGTCAAAGTCGGCCTGGCCGAGATGCTCAAGGGCGGCGTCATCATGGACGTCACCAACGCCGAGCAGGCGCTGATCGCCGAAAAGGCGGGGGCGACGGCGGTGATGGCTCTGGAGCGGGTGCCGGCCGATATCCGCAAGGAAGGCGGGGTGGCGCGCATGGCGCCGATCCGCAAGATCCGCGAGATCATGGAGGCGGTCTCGATCCCGGTGATGGCCAAGTGCCGCATCGGCCACTTCATGGAGGCGCGGGTGCTGGAGGCGCTCGCGGTCGATTACATCGACGAGAGCGAAGTGCTCACCCCGGCCGACGAGGAGCACCACGTCGATAAGCGCGACTTCAAGGTTCCCTTCGTCTGCGGGGCGCGCAACCTCGGCGAGGCGCTGCGGCGCATCGCCGAGGGCGCGGCCATGATCCGCACCAAGGGCG
>ERZ1292640.604-Hain-H43-02um-R1-604-length-29371-cov-21_pt1 | contig 29371 bp, 29 predicted proteins | sample MGYA00564404_ERZ1292640 | MGnify/ENA primary metagenome ERZ1292640 (study PRJEB36523, sample SAMEA6512636) | groundwater metagenome | collected 2019-01-08 | study: AquaDiva: Metagenomics assemblies of 32 groundwater samples | reverse complement strand
CGGAGGGGGTGGGGCGAGTGGGAGGTGGTGATTAGTTAATGGAGGGTTCGCATAGTGGTCTAGTGCGCACGCTTGGAAAGCGTGTGTGGAGCAATCCACCGAGGGTTCGAATCCCTCACCCTCCGCCAGTGATCTGTACCCCATAAAGTGGACACACTTATGAAACTGATCTTTATGCTTGACTTTCATCATTGATTTGATAGTATATCAGTATACCTTCTGTCGCTTCGGTGGCAGAACGCGAAACCGCAATCTTGTATTGCGGTTTCTGCATTATAAGGATATTCTATTATAATGAAATTATATATTTATATTGACGGATTTAATCTATATTATGGTTGCCTTAAAGGTACCCCACACAAATGGCTTGATGTATTCAAACTGTGCAAGTACCTTTTTCCGCATGACGAGATTGTAAAGATTAAATATTTTACGGCACCTATAAGAAATCGGGAAAACGATATCGACAGTGAACGCCCAAATAGACAACAGATTTATTTTCGTGCCCTGAGAACTATTAAAAATCTAGAAATCATTGAAGGAATGTTTTTGTCACATAATGTGAGTATGAAACTAGCAACTGGGAGAGGATTTGCAACTGTGATTAAAAGTGAAGAAAAAGGAACTGATGTGAATATCGCAACTCATCTAATTCATGACGCGCACAATAAGAAATTTGAGAAAGCAGTTGTAATATCAAATGATTCTGATCTGGTAACTCCTATTCGTATTGTGACTAAAGAGATCACCAGTCTTGTGACTGTGATCAGTCCATTCAAAAGAAATAATATAGAATTGATGGAGGCAGCAACAAATATTAAAAAGATAAGGCGCGGAGTTCTCGGTGTTAGCCAATTTCCTTATAGACTGAATGATGCTATAGGAGAATTTTTTATACCTGAAAAGTGGATTCCAAAAGACCAATTAAAAGTGAAGGCAATTCTCTTCGACTTTATGGGTGTTTTGTTATTTCCTCGGAAAGATTATAGGTCAGACAAAATATGTGTTTAAATAATTCGGTTATCCTAAAATACATAGTTAACTAAAAAATGTTAAAATAGCGGAATGCATCTCAATAGCTTTCGAAGAAGCTTTGAAAGTCGTCAAATAATATTATAAAATGCCTTTTGAATATCTATTTTCAAATATCGTGAATTATATAGAAATCGGAGCTACGCATGGTGGCTATGTGTTTCTTTTCTTAATATCAATAATCGAAGCTGTTCCGCTTATTGGCGCGACAGTGCCAGGGCATACCGCGGTTATTATTTCCGGGTTTCTGGCGAGAATTGGTATATTCAATATCTGGATTGTAATAATTCTCGCGTCTCTTGGAGCCATTATCGGAGATATGATCGGTTTCCATTTGGGTAAAAAGTACGGCATGTCTCTTATAGATAGATTCAAATCAAGATTCTTCATAAGCGAGAAACATATCGAGAAGACACGAAGTCTTATAAATAAGCATACCGGCAAAGCTCTTATTATCGGCAGGTTCAATCCGCTTACGCGTCCACTTATGCCTTTTATCGTCGGGACAAGCCATGTGAGAACGGGAACTTTTTGGATATATAATATTATTGGAGGAATATTGTGGGCGACATCGTCGGTAATGATCGGATACATTTTCGGCTCGGGATATCGCGCGGCCGCGCAATATGCCGGTAAAGGCATTGTCGTGGCTATTTTGGCGACACTACTGATAATATGGGGATACAGATTTGTCAATATGCGTTTTCATATATTTAGGCGATATGAATTATTTGCTTTGATACTGAACATTCTTTCATTTTGGGCATTGGCAAAAACAATGGAAGACGCGTGGGCGGTTCAATCATTCATGGCGCAATTTGATATTTGGGTGAATCAATTCATGGCAAGTTTGACTATTAATATTATGCCAATTGAGGGTACGATTGCGGGTTTTGTAAGCGCGATTGGTGGTACGAAAGCGGTTATTGCCGCCGGCACTCTCATTAGCGTCATATTTATTTTAAGAAAGAGGTGGAGATCCGCGGTCATAATGATATTATCTATTGGTTCTACGGGATTCATAATAGAGCTTATGAAGACATTCTTCATGCGCGCCAGACCTGAAAATGCTCTTCAAATCTTGAATGACTATAGTTTTCCCAGCGGGCATGCGGCTCTGGCGGCGGCGTTTTTCATTGTTATCGCCTATCTCTTCACGCCGAAGATTCATTCTTGGGTCAAGAGGGAATTGTTTATAGTTATTTGCGTATTAGTCATTATATTGATTGGCGTAAGTCGAATTGTCTTGAATGTGCACTGGGTCTCCGATGTTATCGCCGGCTGGTCGCTGGGCATATTCTGCGCTACGGCGACAATACTTCTTGTTCGTTATGTTGGCGCGTTAGTCACGCGGAAGGGATTAAAAGAAATTTAATTTATTATATTTATGCGTAAATTAGTTCTGATCAGGCATGGCGAGAGTATATATAACAAAGAGAAGATTTTTTGCGGTTGGACTGATGTTGAGCTGACGGAAAATGGCATTGAAGAGGCTCACCACGCGGGACAATTATTGAAGAAAGAGGGGTATTCGTTTGATATAGCGTTCGCTTCTGTCTTGAAAAGAGCCATTGATACTCTGAGTATCATTCTTGAAGAAATGAATGAGGAGAATATACCGATTGAATATTCATGGAGATTGAATGAAAGGCATTATGGAGCTTTGCAAGGTTTGAAGCATGAACAAATGGCGAATGAATACGGAGCCGAGCAGGTGAGGTTGTGGCGCAGGAGTTACAAAGTGAAGCCACCGCTTCTGAAACTCGATGATTCGCGATATCCCGGAAATGATGTGAAGTACAAAGATTTGGACAAGAATGCTCTACCGCGCGGGGAATCATTGGAAGACACGGTAAAGAGAGTATTGCCTTATTGGGATGGGGAAATCGCGCCGAAAATTCTTGAAGGAAAAAGTGTTATAGTTTCCGCGAGCGGCAATAGTCTGCGCGCCCTCATTAAACATATTGATGGAATGGATGATGATGAGATAGTTCGTTTGGAAATAAAAATGGGCGTGCCGCTAGTATATGAGCTTGAAGATGATGGTTTGAAACCGATACGACATTATTATTTAGGGTAGTTATTTGTTATTTCTGCTTCGTTTGTCATTCCCGCGAAAGCGGGAATGACATTTGTGTCGTAATATTTGAACAAATTACATCATAGCTGGCGAGTTAGTGAATAAGCCATTATTTCAGAATTGTTTTTGACTACAAGTCAATTTTATTGAATCAAATGGTAAGTAGTTGACGGAGGAGTATAATAGTCCGAGCGAGAGTTAATCAACTCGCCTAATAATATGGCAGAACCAGTCAAGAAGCCGGTTCCTCCGGTACCGCCACAGCCGACAACACCGCCTGCAGAGGCGTAGTTTTCGGTAGAAGGAAGCCCCATACGGGGTTTTCTTTTTACCTAAAAAGTCTGGACTTTTTCTATAGTGGAATATTTCGCGTCCTCACCAAGCTCCTCCTCAATGCGTAATAGCTGATTGTACTTCGCGACGCGATCTGTTCGGCACAGTGAACCGGTTTTAATCTGGCCAACGCCCGTGCCGACGGCGAAATCGGCGATAGTCGTGTCTTCTGTTTCACCGGAGCGGTGAGAGATAATGCAAGAATAACTAGCCTTTTTCGCCATCTTTATGGTATCAATAGTTTCCGATACCGTGCCGATTTGATTAAGTTTAATCAGTATTGAATTCGCAACGCTTTTCTCAATGCCTATGGCGAGTCTTTCAATATTCGTTACGAATAAATCATCACCAACTAATTGGATTTTTGAGCCAAGCTTTTCCGTTAATAGTTTGTAACCATCCCAATCATCTTCCGCCAAACCATCTTCTATGGAAATAATAGGGAATTTACCGACAAGTTCCTCATACCAAGCGATCATCTCTTCCGCCGTCTTTGATTTATTTTCACTGGCGAGAATGTATTTGTTCTCTTTGTATAATTCCGTGGCCGCCACATCCAAAGCCAAAGATATTTCTTTGCCAGCTTTGTATCCGGCTTTTTCAATCGCTTTCATAATAAGCTCGAGCGCGCTTTCATTGGAAGAAAGCGTTGGAGCAAAACCGCCTTCATCTCCAACCGTCGTGGACAAATTCATGCCTTTCAAAATACTCTTCAAGGCATGGAATATTTCAACACCTGCCCGCAAGGCTTCCTTGAAAGTATTAAAACCATGAGGAACTATCATAAACTCCTGAATATCGGTCGAATTTTCCGCGTGTTTGCCGCCGTTCATGATATTCATCATTGGCACGGGGATTTGGACTGGACTGCCAATCTCTCCAATTCTGTTGAAATATAAATATAAAGGTTCTTTGGCGCTATTAGCCGAAGCGCGAGAAAATGCCAATGAAACGCCGAGAATAGCATTGGCTCCAAGCTTACTTTTATTCTTTGTGCCATCGAGTGCTATTAGAGTATTGTCGAGAGTTCGTTGGTCGAATTCTTTATCTTGAATCGCTTCTCTAATAATCGTATTCACATTTTGCACCGCAATCTCTACGCCCATGCCGCCATATCTTTTTGGGTCATTGTCACGAAGTTCAACCGCTTCATGGCTTCCAGTGGACGCGCCACTCGGCACGGAAGCTCGGCCAAATGAACTGTCGGAAAGCGCAAGTTCGACTTCCACCGTTGGATTGCCTCTGGAATCAAGAATCTCTCGCGCGTGAATATTTTTTATTTTTTGCATGAATTTTGAAAGCGGTTATTAAATGAATGTATAGTGATTTCATTATATGCTATTCTTCTAATTATGAAAACTAATAAAACTTCATGGGGCAATGTGGCCGAATGGTATGATGACTTGCTTTCGCAATCGTCGGATTCATATCAAGAGAAAGTAATCTTGCCGAATTTACTTCGTATTATTGAGCCTAAGGGGGGTATGACGGTTGTTGACATCGCTTGTGGCCAAGGATATTTCTCCAGAGTTATTCAAGAAAAAGGCGCTAAAGTTATCGGTTGTGATATTTCGAAAGAATTGATTGATTTGGCAAAAGCTCATTCTCCAAAGGAAATTGAATATCACACCGCGTCCGCGGATAATCTATCATTTATAAAAGACGCGACCGCCGATGTGGTCGTAATAATCCTTTCTATCCAAAATATTGAGAATATTGACGGTGTCTTCATTGAATGCACTCGAATCCTTAAATCAGACGGACGATTGGTTCTGGTTTTAAATCATCCGGCTTTTCGCATACCGAAAAGGTCGAGTTGGGAATGGGCTATTCAGCCAATTAGTTCATCAATAACTGGTGCGCCGAAGATTGGTTTACCGAAAGAGATCAATTTCCGTAGAATTGACGGCTATATGTCGGAAAGCCGCATTGAAATTGACATGACTCCTGGGGAGACAGACATTAAAAAGAAAAAAATAACAATTTCATTTCATAGATCGCTCCAAACATATTTCAAGTCCATGAATAAATCCGGATTTGCCATAACTCACCTCGAGGAATGGATTTCCCATAAAAAAAGTGAGAAAGGAAAGCGGGCGCAGGAGGAAGATAGGATGAGGAAAGAAATACCGATATTTTTGTGTTTGGAGGGGAGGAATATGCCATGAGTGCCTAACTTTCGCGAAAATGCCAAAAAGCATAATTGCGATTGCGAGTAGTGCGCCTAAAATATAGGCAAATAATATATTTGTATCCATAATTATTTATCACCCTGCCGTATCTTTGCGATCAATCCAACTACTCCAAAACCGATAACAACAATACCAGCTAGAATATATACTTCTATTAAGTTTAATTGCATAACTACATTCTAGGCAAAATTTGATTGAAGTCAATATTTACTGGTCAAAACATTCATGATAATATTACCTATCGTGATCCAACCCGGACAAAAGCATCATCTCGGAGACAAAGCGCTTTTCTTCATGCTCCTCCAGAATATTAGCCCGGCAATATTTTTACTTTTTGTTGTCTTCATAATCGCCATCGCATGGGACACATTGAGCCAAGGGCTCGCAAATACCGGGGATGTTTTAGGGCAATTTCCATTTCTGGCAGGTTCCAGCATTGCCTCTCTAATGCCTTCTTTTATTTTGATAATAATATTCCTCGCAATAATTCTCGGCTGTATCGGCGCTCTCATCGCTCTATTAAAGTACCGTTTTTTTACTTTTACCATCGAAGAGTTCGATTTGCGGTTAAAAAAAGGTATTTTTAATATTGAAGAGATCACCATACCGTATCGCCAAATGCAAAATGTCGATGTTGTTCGAAACATTTTATATCGAATATTCGGTATTAGTAAATTGGTAATAATGTCCGCCGGACATGACGAAGACCCGACGGACGAAGCGACGACCAGCACGGTTTTCAACCCAATTGCTCGCGATCTGGCAGAGGAAATACGGACTTTATTGGAAAGGCGTATTGGTATTCAGATTATTGAACATATTGAGAAAGCAGATAAAGAAGAACAAGTTAATTCGTATCTTTGATTGTTAAGGTTGGATATAGGGCTAATAAAGAGATGACGCCAATCACAATAAACATATACTGATTCGTCGTGAATAAAAGTCCAATCATAGTTATAGCAGGCGCGATGAAATAGGAAACTGGACGAGTAATGCGGAAAATCCCGAGGGCCGCCGAATCACGCGAAGAAACCGTCTTGAAGAAATATGTTTCCATCATCACTTCAGCGGTAGCCGCGCCGACCCTTGTCACAAACAAAACCAGAGCCCAAAGGGCGATATTAGGCACTTTAATGAAAGCCAGAACTATAGTGGCAAGACCCATCAAGGCAAAACCCATAGCCATCATTTCTTTTTCACCGTATTTCTTGTCCGCTAGTTTGCCGAGAGGATATTGAATAAGGGGGAATGGCAAAAGCATGATTGTGAGGATAATGCCGATACTTTCCCAACCAAAACCCATAGTTTTATTCAGATAAATAGGGCTATAAACGGTCATCCAAGCGTAGAAAACTTGAAGTATCGTATTCGCGGTGAATAATCTCACCCAATTTTTGTTATGGCCGATATGTTTGACAAGTTGCCATGGCGAGAGATGCATATAATTCGGGTCTTTGAATTTAGGGAAATTACGGTATATGAGATATAGAAGCGGGAAAAGCATTGCCAATGCGGCTATATAAGTATTTCGAAAATTATTCGTATTACCGATAAGCATAGTGCCTATTAGAGGGGCAATTATCCATGAAGCATTGAGCGTGGCCGTGTACATTCCGCGGACTGTGCCAACATGAGCGCTGTCGGTATAAACTTCCAGGAAAATATCCAATGTAAGTCCAATCAATGATATAATGGCGCTTTGTAGAATAAACAATATCGCGATAGTTGTACTAGATGTAGCGGTAATTAGTCCATAAAATATGGCGATTTGCGCCATTACCAAAAACATCGCTATTCTATAATTGCCCCAGCGCCTTATGAATGACGGCGCGAACAGGAAAGCGAAAATCGAAACCGCCGCTCCGGCCATGTAGATGTATCCAAGGAGAGTTTCATCGGCGAATAGGCTTAGGAAACTGGAATTCGAATACATCGGCAAAACCAAATGCATTGTATAGATAAAGCCAATAATCGCGATAGTATATATAGTATGGCTTTTCGGCAAAGATCTTGGTTCTGTGTTCATGATATTTAATTATATGTTCAATTATTATAGCAGATGCTATAATAATCCCATACTAATAACCAATATTTCTCTATGTCATACGATTTTTCCACATTCAAGAAACAGTTAGCACAAATAGAAGAATGGCAGAAGAAGGAGTTTCAGCAGATGCGCACCGGTCAAGCCTCGCCGGCAATTCTCGATGGCGTGCGCGTGGAATCCTTCGGCGCGCAAATGTCAATCCGAGAAATAGCCAGTGTGACAATAGAGGGGGCGAGAACCATAAGGATATCTCCTTGGGACAAAGGCCAAGTAAAAGAAATAGAAAAAGCGATTTCTTTGGCGAATCTGGGAGTATCAATTGTTGTTGATGAACAAGGTTTGCGCGTCAATTTTCCGGAATTAACTTCCGAAAGGCGCGAGCTCATAGTGAAGCTCGCCAAGGAAAAGCTTGAGGAGGCGCGCAGGCAGATTCGCCAGCATCGCGATACCGTGATAAAGGATTTACAAGTAAAAGAGAAAGCGGGTGGTATGGGTAAAGACGAGATTTTCAGATTGAAGAATGAGACGCAGAAAATAGTTGATGAACTGAATAAAAAGCTGGAGGAAGTTTATTCCAAGAAAGAAAAGGAAATACTTAGTTAGTAGAAGTTAAACAAAATAATAATTGTGGCTACCGTAATAATATTTCTCATAGTTCTCGCCGTACTCATATTCGTCCATGAATTGGGGCATTTTCTCGCCGCTAAGTTATTTGGTATCCGCGTGGACGCTTTTGCCGTCGGTTTTGGACCGAAAATTATTTCATGGAAAAGAGGAGAGACGGTCTATTCGCTACGGCTTATTCCATTTGGCGGCTATGTGAAAATATTCGGCGAGAATCCGGATACGGCATCTATTTCCGGCCCAGATTCGAAAAGGAGTATTGCGAATAAACCGAGATGGCAACAGGCGATAGTTCTGGTGGCTGGAATTACCTTCAATTTTATTTTCGCCTGGCTATTGTATATTACAATCTTCACGGCTGGAGTTACGGCAACTACGGATGGTTTTGAACAATACGCGAATCAGTTTACCAATTCAAGAATAATGATAACGCAAATTTTGCCGGGTTCGCCGGCAGATAAGGCAGATATTAGAGTTGGGGATATTATCTCGTCCATTGGCAATGTTAATGGGAATGACACGGTTGAAAACATACAACAATTTATAAATTCAAAAGGCGGCAATACGATCGGAATGCGACTTATAAGGAATAATGAATCGAAGAATATTGATGTGATTCCAGTTCAGGGTATCGTTGAAAATAAATACGCCATAGGCATAGCCATGCAAAATGTCGCAGATTTAAAATTACCATTTTTTACCGCGATTTATGAAGGATTGCATTATACAATCATAATGATAAAAGACACGGCTGTGGGTCTTTTTAGTTTCTTCTCGAATATTTTCCAAGGCACGGCTAACTTCGCCGATGTTGCCGGACCAATCGGTATCGCGGGTATTATCGGTAATGCCGCCGAGCTCGGTTTCACCTATCTTATGATGATTACCGCGATAATCTCAATTAATCTTGGCATAATAAATCTGATTCCATTCCCGGCGCTTGATGGCGGCCGTATTCTTTTTGTTGCTATTGAAGGTATCATTCGTCGCCGTATTCCGGAGAAGTTTTTCAATATCGTGAATACGGTTGGATTCACGCTTCTCATGGCGCTTATGGTACTTGTAACTTATAAGGATATTGTTAAACTATTCAAATGAAGCAATCCGAACTGTTCACAAAAACTCGCCGAGAAGCGCCCAAGGACGAGGTGGCGAAGAACGCCCAGTTACTTATTCGCGCCGGATTTATTCATAAAGAAATGGCGGGAGTTTATTCATATTTACCCCTAGGGCTTCGGGTTATGAACAAGATAGTTGGAATAATCAGAGAGGAAATGAACGCGATCGGCGGTCAAGAAGTTCATTTGACGGCTTTGCAGGACAAGAAACTTTGGGAGGCGACTGGCCGATGGGATGATAATGTTCTCGATATTTGGTTCAAGACAAAATTCAAGAATGACACGGAAGTAGGACTTGGTATTACTCATGAAGAACCGTTAACGGCTTTGATGAAAGCTCATATTCATTCGTACAAGGACTTGCCAGTTGCCGTCTACCAATTTCAGACAAAGTTTAGAAATGAAACACGGGCAAAGTCTGGCATTATGCGAGGACGCGAGTTTCTGATGAAAGATTTGTATTCTTTTAATGTAGACGCGAAAGCACATGAAATTTTCTATGAAAAAGCCAAACAGGCGTATGTCAATATTTTCAATCGTTTAGGGATTGGTGATAGAACTTATATTACTTTTGCCAGTGGCGGCTCATTCTCAAAATATTCTCATGAATTCCAGACCCTGACGGATGCCGGCGAAGATACTATCTTCGTTCATGAAGGTAAGAAAATAGCGATTAACAAAGAAGTCTTGAATGATGAAGTGCTCAAGGATTTAGATGTGAAAAGGTCCGACCTTATCGAGAAAAAAGCTGTTGAAGTGGGCAATATTTTCAATCTGGGCACGAAGTTTTCTGATGCGCTTGGTTTAAATTATAAGGATGAAAAAGGGGAAACAAAATCAGTCTATATGGGTTGTTATGGTATTGGTCCGGGGCGAGTCATGGGCACTATCGCCGAGATTTATTCTGATGAGAAAGGTCTCGTTTGGCCGGAATCCGTGGCGCCGTTTTCTGTTCATTTGATTGCTTTGTTTGGTAAAGATGGAAAAGTAAAAATAGCGGCGGATGCTCTATATGAAAAACTTTCCAAGAAGGGAATAGAAGTCCTCTATGATGACCGTGATATGAGCGCCGGAGAAAAATTCTCCGACGCGGATTTGCTGGGGATTCCAAAGAGATATGTTATAAGCGAAAAAACTCTCGCTAGTGATTCTGTGGAGGTGAAGGATAGGAAGACGGGGGAGGTGGGGAGAACGACTAAAGATGATATACTTGCGTAATGTTACCGAAAAAAGAAACTCAGAATAAACCATTAGTCTCAAACTCAGTCTATGTCTTTATAGACGCGTCAAATCTCTGGCAAGCTCAAAAATCGAAGGGACGTTTTCTTGATTATGAGAAGACAATAGAATACATCAAGAATATCTATTCTGGAACTTCTGTAAAAGTCTACTATTACACTGCCTATCCAGCAACTGGTACGAGGACATATAGTCTTGATGGTAAGCATAAATTCTATACATTTCTGAAGAAAGGCCTAAAATTTGAAGTCAGGAAGAAAAAATTAAAAAGAATAAGTGTAATTGATGAGCATGGAGAAGCTATTCAAGAAAAGGGAAATATGGATGTGGAAATGACAATAGATGCGGTATATTTTGCGAAGAAGTACGATACAGCAGTTCTATTTTCAGGAGATTCAGATTTCTTAGCTCTTGTAAATTATCTGAAGAAAGGAGGAAAAAAGATTTACATATTCTCATCGAAAAATAATATTTCACAGGAGTTACGAACTGGCGCGGATGGTTATACTGATGTGCTCACAATTAAATCTGATATTATATGGGGCAGAGAATTGAAACGACGGGAAGAAATAAATAATAACGAAAGCAGCCCTCCGCGAGGAGGACTGCTCTAGGATGTAATACCCTATCAGTTATGGTTAACCGATAGACAGTGACTAGTATATATGGTTTCAATAATAAATCAAGGTATAGCTCTGGGGATAACAAAGTAATACACAGGGACATATCATATCAAAAATCTATCAAATTTTTCGTTTCCAAACCGAGCGCGTCCGCTATTTTGCGCAAATTCATCAAAGTAATATTCTTCTCCGCGCGCTCAATCATGCCGATATAAGTCCTATGGAGTTTGGCTAACTCTCCGAGCTTTTCTTGTGATAATCCTCGCGCCACGCGTTCTTTTCTGATCTTTGCCCCGAGAAATATCAAGATTTTTTTGTCTAGAGTTTTTATGACTACAGTATGTAGTGTAGTCAAGTCTTGCATTTGGTACTACAGACTATAGTTAGCATTATATTTCTTGTGTTGAAATGTGCCTCGCGTGTCATTGACAATGTATTCATATATCTGGTAGATTTTACGTCAATTGAAATATTATTATTTACCATGGGTCATTTTTAGATTTTGTCAAGTAATTATCAGCTATTTATCAATTATGTCAATAAAACATAACAAAACACTTCTCAAATCATTTGTAGGAACGGTCGTAGTAATTCTGGGTGTTATGAGTGTTGCAAGTGCAAATATGAATGATAGTATCATGACAACCTCAACTAAACCCTATATGACTCCTCAAGCGCAAACTACGCCACTTACTCAATTTCAAACTACGGAATTTACGGAAACGGCCACAACCACAATAACTACTCCGTTTAAGCTAACCAATGAAAGTGGCAATGATGCTGGCACAGAAATCAACACTACAGAGACAAATTCAAATATTTCACTAGCTGGAATGTTATATGCTGGACCAGCTCAAAGTCGTTCTATTGTATTTCCACGAGCGAATTATGTTGGTCAACATGTTTATCATCAACTATTCGAGACTGTAAACGATTTTACTGCTTTAGGCGGAACAATAGCGATTGATACAGTGAATGTCTTGGCTGGCATTTCATCAATTGCTTTCACTGGAACGATTGGAACTTCAAGATATATTGATATTGCAGGGTTAGATCTTGACTTAGAAGGAACGCAAGGAATGTTAAGAGTTTATATTCCAGCTGGAAACGGTACGACTGCTTATTCGACTATAAGTAAGATTTGGATAAGACTCATCAATAATAATGGAACATCATATCTTTATAATCTATGGAGTCCTGCGAATACAGCAGAAGCAGGTTGGTACGAATTACCCTTTCTTCCTGACGCAGATTATAGAAGTATACCAGCACAGTATATACCAAAAATAACCAATATTACTGAAATTAGAATAGGCTATGATGTTTCTAGTGCCAGTAATGTTCCGGTGGTCAATTTTGATGAATTACTATTTTTCGAATCCAGAAATAAGAAACCACTTTTACTTCTGTATGCTGATGGCACTTATAGAAGACAAAATGATTTAGCTAATTATTATCGAAGTCTGAATCTTGCTAGCACTACTGTTTCAGGAAAACCGACATTTGTTTTTGCTACTTCTCCTGGTCACACGGACTCATCTATAGGAATGACTTTTATGACACTTGGTCAATTACAAGAACAAATCAAGGCTGGCAATCAAAATGCTATTTATGCTGATATTGGATATCCTACTCAATGGGTTGGTTATAGTACAACGCAGAAAACAAATAATGTCGCAACTATACAAGATTGGTGGCAATCAAATGGATTTCCTACTCCTAAATCACTTTCAATTTCAGGTGTAAATGGCGTGCTTTCAAGCGATAATCTTGCTTTCTGGGGAAGATATATCAATCTAGTATTAGGAGGAAATTCGTATGCTGGTGAACGATGGGTTAATACTTTATATAATCCTAGTTATAATCGGATTACTCAATTTACAGATGTAAATGGAATGATGCAATCAACCGCTGAATTTGACCCGACTTCAGGAATCGTAAAAATTAGCGGAAGCGGAGACGCATATTGGTCCGTAATGTATCCTGTAAAGTTTACATCAACAGGGACTTTGCCTACCAGCGTTCCCCAGATTACCTCCAGCACGATTTATTGGTTCAGGAATATTGATCAGATGTGGGGTCGCATTTATCCCACGGCGACTGACGCAATGAATAAAACCAATCAAATTACCTTTTCTAATATTGGAACTGGTTCGCATTATATTGTCACAAAAAAACAAAATAATGATGAAGATTTTGGTATAAAAGTCGTCTCTTGGTTGAAAGCAAAAGGTGTATGGGTTCAAGCTATGCACATAAATAGCGATGATGAATTAGTTGTTGGAAAGTTTGAGGCAGATGTATTCGCTAATATGGCAAATGCTGGAGAAATACAATTTGCTAATACTGATGAATATATCTCTGGAGCTGGAGTCATTGAAGATACAACTTCTTGCGGTACGGGATTGGATTGTACTGAAACGAGCAATGGCATAATGATTGCTGGAGATAGTGCACAAGCAGATGGTTTAACTAAAGGATTAGCGACATTCAATTCAACTAATTTTTCTGATAATGGAAGTGGCGTGATAAATACGGTACAAAATATTGATCAGTCATCTAATCTAGTTTTAGGTGGATTGAGTCTCCGTGCAATTTCTCCACCAAGTTCGGCACCAAAAGCAACAACGATGTCAAATATTGCTCAAAATCACAGTTTTGAACTTGCCAGTTCTGCCAATTGGGGACAGACTTTTGCTTCATGGTATAATCAAGCCGGTAATGGAACGATTACAGATGAGACATCTTTTGTCCATTTCGGTAGTCATGCGGCAAAATTAACGACTAACACTGGAGCATCTGATATTTATTTTAAGACTGTTATTGAACCGGGGACAACTTATTACTGGTCATTCTACACTAGAGGAGATGGAACATATCAGGGTAGATACAAAATCTATGACCAAACAAATGGTGCCGATATTGTTAGTACGACAAATACTGGTGTTACGGAAACATCTTATACTAGAGTCTCGGGTTCATTTGTCGCTTCTGTCGGAAGCAGAGTAATATATTTCATATTTTATTCTCCTTCTGGAACTTCTGGTCCTCGAGTAGCTTATTTTGACGATGTGTATATCGGGACACATCCATCAGGAAATATTGCCGATGGCACATATTATTATACTGTAACTGCGTTAAATGGTTCAAACGAATCGGCTACGAGCACGGAAAGTCCTGCGATTACTTTATCGAATATAGGAGGTAATGGTATGATTCTTCTTTCGTGGGCAACAACAACTGGGGCAACATCATACAAAGTTTATCGCACGACAACATCACAATCCTATGGGGCCACATCATATTTAGGTAATCCTTCAACTACATATTATGAAGATAGTTCAGTTTCTCCTACAGCGGGAATGCCACCGTTGACGCCAACAGATTTTATTTCGCTTAGCGGAACCGCCACAAGTACATTCGGGAATGGTATAAATTTATCTGCTGGATGTTTTGCGATAAATAATGTTTGTATAAGCGGTGGCAGTGGTAGTAATCTCGTCGTAAATCTCGGAGTAACCGGAATAAGCGCGGTGCAAACATTTGCCTCTGCGGATAATACTTTTGAAAACGGTTGGAAATGGGTTTTTGATGTTACTGTTCCGACAAATAAAACTGCTTTGAAAATGAAATTCGCCGACTGGACGAAAGGTTCGGATGTTATTCCAGCCGAAGGTAATATTCGTATTTATTCGGCGCAATCTTCAAATGCCTATGATTCTCTCCATGCGATCACTATAAATACTGCCGGTACATACAGTGATGAAATGGATCTCAATCCTAATATTGATCTCGATGCGATTTCAAAATCAGGCAGACAAATCCAAATAATTGTTGAAGCGCGTGTTCCAGAAAGCTCTGCCGGCGGATCTTATTCTACGAGTTATGGAATAAAATCTATTCCTGACACTATTGTGCCAGTCATAACATGGGTAGATCCGGCACCAATTTCAGGAGGAACTGCTCTCTCAAGTACCCAATTAAATGCGATAGCGTCTGTTGATGGAACATTTTCCTACACTCCAGCTAAGGGGACAATTCTACCAGTAGGCTCAAACGAACTTTCAGTTGGATTTACTCCTGCGGATAGCATAAATTACTCTTCTGTTAGTAAGAAAGTTACAATTGATGTTATTCTCAACATCTATGGATGGTGAATAAATAATATATTTTAATTATTCCATGACAAGAATTACATTAAAAACATCAATACTACTTTCATTATTTATAAGTATTAATATTACATATGCCTCTGAAGTCACCGGCACCCTAACTACTGGCATTAGCGCCAGTGTTGGTACGGCTATGAACGGGGTAGTTATCAGTATTCCTATCGCAAATCCATCTACTGGAGTCTATATCTCAGCGCAAAGCGTAACTTTGAGTGCGGAAGGGTCATCTAATATTCATTACACAACTGATGGAGCAACACCGACATGTACAACCGGAAATATTTATTCAAGCCCCATTTTGGTTAATTCGTCATTGGTAATTGAAGCTATCTCGTGCTATCCGAGTAACAGAACTTCAACAGTAGTATCATATTTGTACGGAATAAATATCCCGACAAGTTCTTCATTTTTAAGTTCGAGTAGTGGTGGAAGCGGCGAAAGCTCAAGTAGTGGTAGTGGAGGAGGTAGCGGTAATACCATTCAAATCATAGGTAAAGTTGATACCAGTAACGATGGCAAAGTTAATATTCTTGATTTTGTTACTCTAATGGCAAATTGGAATAGGACCGGTTCGAACAATATTGCTGATTTTAATAGCGATGGCAAAGTAGATATATTAGATTTTGTACTGTTAATGGCGAATTGGACGAAATAAATAATATGAAAAATAACACCCAAAAATTAGTGATAGCAAGTATTACCGCTATTATTGGCGCATTAATGTTCGTTGCGCCGGTCTTGGCCGCGACGACGGCAACGCTTTCACCCGCTACAGTAAATGTAACAGCGGGAAGGCAGTTCAGCATAGCTGTATCGGTCAATCCGCAGGGAACCGCTAATTATGCCGAAAAAATAGAGATTAATTATCCAGCCAGCATATTGGAAGTAAAGTCATTTACTCTTGGAAATAACTGGATGGCCCTAACGCAACCCGGCTATGATTCTACCGATAATATTAATGGCATATTGATCAGAACAGCTGGATATCCCGCGGGACTTTCAAGTGCTACTGCATTTGGAACTGTAACTTTCTACGCCAAAAAATCAGGAAATGGAACAATTAAAATAGGGAGTAACTCTCTTGCATTTCAAGCAAGCGCGCAAAGCGCTGTAATCGGAAATGCCATAGTATTCACTGTAACCGCGCCAGTGGTAGCTCCTAAACCATCAACAATTGTAGAAAACACACCGGTTACTTTAGAGACAGAACAGGCAGTAGTAGAAGAATCAGCCCTATCAACAGAGCCGACAAATCAAGTTGAACCAATATCTCAAGTTGCCGCGGTCAGTACCGCAGTACCACAGGGAAATGGAAACACATGGATTTGGATTCTGGTCGTAATTACAATTCTCGCAATCATAGGTTGGGGAATATATGTATCACGTAAGAATAGAGAGAACTAAACAAAAGAGAAGAAAAACTCGAGAATATATTGTCTCGAGTTTTTCTTTTTGTATTTGCTGAAAATTATGGTAAGGTACAGCTATGCTTACCTTCAAGGAAAGAAAAGACAATATTCTCGGGCGTTTTTCTAATGATATCGGCATAGACCTTGGCACCGCGAACACGCTGGTTTATGTGCGTGGCAAGGGTATTGTCGTGAATGAGCCGTCGGTCGTGGCGGTCAATCAGAAAACCGGACAGGTTGTCGCCGTCGGCAAAACCGCGAAAGATATGCTGGGGAGAACGCCGGCGCATATCGTCGCCGTGCGTCCGCTCGTGGATGGAGTAATCTCCGACTTCGAAGTGACGGAGGAAATGCTTTCATATTTTATGAGGCGCGCCGGCGAATTTATGCCGAAAAAGTTTTTGGGGCCGAGAGTGGTGGTGGGCGTGCCGTCGGGCGTGACGAATGTGGAAGTTAGAGCCGTGCGCGACGCCACGAAGAACGCGGGCGCGCGCGAAGTCTATATTATCGAACAGCCGATGGCCGGCGCCATTGGAATCCGTTTGCCGGTGCATGACCCGGTGGGTAGTATGATTATAGATATCGGCGGCGGCACGACTGATATTGCCGTTATTTCCCTTGGCGGCATTGTCCGTTCCAAGAATCTGAAAATCGCTGGCGATAAGCTCGACAATGATATAATTTCCTATATCCGCAATGAATTCAAGATTCTGATCGGGGAGACAACCGCCGAGCAAGTGAAAATGGAAGTCGGTTTGGTTATCGCCGGCGAACCGGTGGAGACCACCATTCGAGGCCGAGACCTCATCACCGGCTTGCCGCGCGAAGTTGTCATCACTGATTCCGATATTCGCGAAGCGATGGAGCAATCTATAAATTCAATCATAGAATCAACGAAAGAAGTATTGGAGATGACGCCGCCGGAAATACTTTCCGATATTATGAAACGGGGAATACATTTGGTCGGCGGCGGAGCTCTCATTCAAGGGCTCGATCAACTACTTCGTGAAATGATAAAAATCCCCATAACTATTGCCGATGACCCTCTGTCAGCCGTTGCGCGCGGTGCTGGAATTATTTTGGAAGATTTGGATAAATTTCGAATTGTTCTCATAGAAAGCGAAGATGATATACCTTCAGCAAAATAATCACGCGAAGAGAAACAGAAAGCGGATAATAGCGGGCATATTCGCCTTTCTGGTCGCAATCGTTATTCTGATTCAAATATTCTTTTCTCACTTTTTCCCTGCTTTGATAACGAGTGTCGCGCGCCCATTTTGGCGCGCTGAATTTTCCGTGGCAAGCGGTTCACTTGAATCCCCGCAATCATTATTAGCTGAGAATGAAAGTCTGAAACTTCAACTCGAGGAAGCGAATATTCGTTTACAGGCAATTGGCGCGATAGAATTGGAAAATTTGGAGCTCAAATCATTTTTTGGCAAGAATATAAGCGCCACATCGACGATAAAAAACAAAAGAATATTAGCTCCGGTTTTGATGCGGCCTGGCGCGGGACCTTATGATGAATTAATAATAGATGGGGGGAAGAATCTTGGCTTTACTATCGGTAACAAGGCATATGCCCCGGGCGATGTGTTAATCGGCGCGATATCGGATGTTCTTCCGGAGACTTCCAAAGTCTCTCTGTTTTCTTCTTCCGGAAATATCTTAAATGTGCTTATCGGTCCATCGAACGCCCCCGCGACAGCTGTTGGCCGTGGCGGCGGACAATATACCGCGCAATTGCCTCGCGCCGTGAAAATTTCCGCCGGCGATTTTGTTATCGTGCCATCAATCGACGATAAGCCTTTCGGCATAGTTTCCGCGGTCGAGAGCGACTCCGCGCAATCATTCGAGATAATATTATTCGCTCCGCCCGTGAATATTTACCAGCTAAGGTGGGTTCTGGTAGAGCATATATGAAATTACGAATAATAACTGACCTAATAATATTCATAGCGATAATTCACGGCTGGTGGTTTGTCGCCTTACCGATTGCCGCCGCTGGTTGCTGGTTTTTCCCGTATTATATTGAGATAATAATCGGTGGTTTTGTTTATGACGCGTTATTCGGGATGATTCCCGGGACAGGTTTCACGGCTTATTTGGGGATAATAATATCTATTATCATATTCGCGGGCATAGCGACAATAAAACAAAACATAAGAAGATGAATAAAAAATACGCCGAGATAGACCCGGATGAAATACTTTTGGATTCCAGCAATATACCCAAATATGATTCATATCAGTTTGAAGGCCGATTGGAGAAACCGATTTCTAAGATGGCGCTAGTCGCGACGGGCGCTTTCTTCGCCCTAATAGCGGCTGTTTTCGCTATCCGCGCGTGGAACATTCAAATAACTAATGGTGAAGCATACAAAAATAGAAGCGAGAGAAACTTGCTTCGGCCCGCGCCTATATTCGCGGGAAGAGGAGTTATTTTCGATAGAAACGGCGTAGAACTCGCTTGGAATGCCCCAGCGGAAATATCAACAAACGCATCGGCTGCGGCTTCTGCGAACATAGGGGATATTGTGGCGCGCCGAATGTACGCGACGACAACAGGTATGGCTCATGTGCTCGGTTATGTTCGGTATCCCACGAAGGATAATAACGGTTTCTATTATCGCGAGGACTTCGAAGGAGTTGATGGGGCGGAAAAATATTTTAATGAAAATCTGCGTGGCGCGAATGGTTCGCGATTGGTTGAGGTTGACGCGAAAGGAAATATTTTTTCGGAGAATATCGCGCGTTCGCCGGAGCAGGGCGGGAACATCACGCTTTCCATAGATAGCCGCGCGCAGTCGGCGCTTTACAATAATATAAAAGATGTGGCTGATAGCGTTGGCTTTGCCGGAGGCGCCGGGGTTATCATGGATATTTCTACCGGAGAAATTATAGCCATAACCAGCTATCCGGAATATAGTCCTCAAATTATATCCGATAGGGCCGATTCATCGGCAATAAAGAAAATGCTAAATGATTCGAATTTACCATTCTTGGATAGGGCGATTGACGGGCTCTATACCCCCGGTTCAATCGTGAAGCCGTATATAGCTCTGGGTGTTTTGAATGAAAATATCATAGACCCGTCTGCTATCATTGTGACTAACGGTTCCATATCTTTGCCGAATCCATATGATTCGGCGAAATCTACCGTCTTCAGGGATTGGAAAAATAACGGTTCTCTTGATTTGCGCCGCGCTATCGCGATGTCTTCCGACGCGTATTTCTATATTGTTGGCGGCGGTTACAAAGACCAGAAAGGTTTGGGTATCGCCAAGATTGACCAGTATTTGAGGATGTTTGGATTTGGAACCGCTATTCCGGCTTCTTTCGTGTCTGGCAAAAGCGGGACTATTCCCACGCCGGAATGGAAGAAATCAACTTTTAATGAAGAGTGGTATGTTGGAAACACATATCATACCGCCATAGGACAATACGGATTCCAGGTTACGCTTGTGCAAATAGTTCGCGCCATGGCGGCTATCGCGAATAACGGCGTCATGCTTGTTCCGACTATATTGAAAGACTCCGTTTTGCCTATAGATCGCGTTATCGATATAATTCCCGAAAAGGATTATCAAATAGTTCGCGAGGGTATGCGTCTCGGCGTTACGGAAGGAACGAGTAAGGCTCTAAATGTTCCATATGTCACGGTAGCGGGGAAGTCCGGTACGGCTGAACTTGGGGTGAGTAAAGAGAAAGTAAATTCATGGATGACCGGTTTCTTCCCTTATGAGAACCCGCGATATGCTTTTGCCGTGATGTTGGAAAAAGGCTCAGTTCGCAATATGATCGGCGCGGCGAGGGTAATGAGAAAGCAACTTGATTGGATGAATGTTAATACGCCCGAGTATTTCAAGTAGTCATTCCCGCGAAAGCGGGAATCTATTGAATATTGCGCTTTTCCTTGCTATTATGTAAATCTAATAAAAAGATAATCACAAATACCACAATGTCCAATGAAACCCAATATCTTACCAAAGAGAAGTTAGCGGAACTAAAAAAAGAACTGGAATATTTGAAATCTGAAAAAAGGAAAGAAGTCGCTGAACATCTCGAGTATTCAAAGAAGTTGGGTGACTTGTCCGAAAATGCCGAATATCATCAGGCGCGCGAAGACCAGGCGGAAGTTGAGGATCGCATTGGCCGCCTCGAAACGCTTCTCCAGAACGCGATAATAATAGATGCGCCTACTGGGGATATAATTACCGTCGGCACAACTCTGCGAATAGAGAGAAACGGCGATAATAAGTCATATCTTTACACGATTGTCGGTTCTGAAGAGGCGGATATGTCCCATGGTAAAATCTCAAATCTTTCCCCGCTTGGTTCCGCTCTTATCGGTCGCAAAAAAGGAGAATCTATCGAAGTGCCGACCCCGAAAGGCGTGATGAAGTACACGATTATGATGATAAAATAATATGTCCTCGCTTTTAGAATTAAAACAAACCCGTCTTGGCAAATTGGAGCTTTTGAAAAAAGCCGGTATGGATGCTTATCCAGTTTCGGTTCCAAGAGATTTCTGTTTATCGGAAGCGCGCGCTAAATTCACCGAATTTGAAAAAAGTGGCAAGACAGTTTCACTTTCAGGAAGAATCATGGCGATTCGCGGGCAAGGCGCTATTCTTTTCTTAGTTCTTGACGATGGTACCGCCACATTTCAGGCGGTTATCAAAAAGGATACTTTGAAACCTGAATTATTCAAACTCCTTAATCAGACTATTGATATTGGAGATATTATAAGCGTGACTGGCGCGTTCTTTTCGACGAACAAGGGAGAACAAAGCATCCTCGTATCTTCATGGACAATGGCGGCAAAGTCGCTTTTGCCATTACCGGAAAAATGGCATGGCTTGGCTGATCTTGATGAGAAATTCCGCAAACGATATCTCGATTTTATCATGGAGCCGGAAACTAGAGCTCTTTTCTTCAGAAAAGCTAAATTTTGGCGGCTGGCTCGAGCTTTTATGGAAAAGGAAGGGTTTCTGGAAGTTGAAACGCCCACCCTCGAGACAACCACCGGCGGAGCGGAGGCAAATCCATTCAAAACTCATCATAATGATTATGATATGGATGTATATTTGCGTATCTCTATTGGCGAATTATGGCAAAAGCGCCTGATGGCGGCTGGATTCAACAAAACTTTCGAAATTGGCAGGGCTTATAGAAATGAAGGCTCAAGCCCGGAGCATGTTCAAGAATTCACGAATCTTGAATATTATTGGGCATACGCGAACTATGAAGACGGCATGAATTTCACCGTTAGACTTTATCGGTATTTGGCGCAGGAAGTTTTTGGAACGACGAAATTCACTTACAAAGATTATAGTTTTGATTTGGCAGATGAATGGAAAAAGATTGACTATACGGAAGAGATAAAGAAGCAAACGGGAATTGATATTATTGAAGTTAAAGATACGGATATCAAGAAAGAGTTGGATAATTTGAAGATTTCTTATGAAGGAACAAATCGCGAAAGACTTGTTGATACTCTGTGGAAATATTGCAGGAAAAATATTACCGGTCCAGCATTCGTGGTAAATCATCCAGTACTTGTTGCGCCACTGGCAAAGAGCGTTCCCGGCAATTCTTCTATTGTGCAAATGTTCCAACCGATTATCGCCGGAAGCGAGATTGGCCGTGGTTATTCGGAGCTGAATGACCCGATAGACCAGCGCAAGCGTTTCGAAGAACAACAAAAATTGATTGATAAAGGTGATAAAGAGGCTATGATGCCTGATATGGAATTCGTGGAAATGCTCGAACACGGCATGCCGCCGACATGCGGTTTCGGCTTCGGCGAACGCTTGTTTTCTATTCTTGCCGGTAAGCCTTTGCGCGAGACGCAACTGTTTCCGCTCATGAGGCCGAAGAAATAATCTTTTATTTTGTTGACTTCGCGGACTAACTTTGTGAGAATGTGACGGTGGAACATCTTTCAAAACAACAAATAGTCTTACTCACATTGCTCGTTTCCTTTGTCACGGCTCTCGCGACCGGAATTTTCACCGTCTCGCTCATGAATCAGGCGCCGGAAAGCGTCGGGCAAACGATCGGCCGTGTCATTGAGAGAACTATCGAAGCGGCAGTGCCACAGAGCGCGTCGGTTTCGGATATTTTCACATTCGAAGACCGTATAGCGAATGCCGTGGAGAAAGTCGCTTCAAGCACGGTTCAGATAAAAAGTAAAGATGACGACGCCATTGTCGGCATGGGACTTATTGTTTCGAGAGAAGGCGTTATCGTCACGGACAAATCGGCGGTCGCGCGAGCGCGCGGATATTTCGCGGTATTTCGTGATGGCAAACAAGTTCCCGTGGCTATCATACAATCGCAGATAGATGGCGACATTGTTTTCTTGGCGCCATTTCCTCCGGATATTTTCCTAAACCGGCTGATAACGCCGATTACTTTCGCGGTATTACCGAAGTTGGGACAAACAATTTTGTCGCTTTCTGGCACATCAACCCAAATTCTTGGCCAAGGGATAGTCACCGAAACTTCAGCGACGATTATTCAGACTTCGATTCCGCGGTCAAAAGTAATGATTGGAGGGCCTATTTTCACCGTGAATGGGGAAGTAATTGGAATCAACCTATTATCGATAAATTCCGGAAATGAGATAAACTCTTATTCCATAAACGCGCTCAAAGATGTGATTCCGGTTATTAGGAAATAGTTTCACCCAAACGGCGAGTATATTCATTTTCTGAAGCCTGCGAGACTCATGTCGTTAAATTGCAAGAAATATTGGCTCCTAACGGTGGAGCCAATATTTCTAAGCAATTTATACTCCATTCAGACAAAATTCTCGGCTTCAGAAAATGAATATACTCGCCGTTTGGGTGGGGAATTCATCCTTTTTTGAGACTTTTTTTATCCTTTTTTCATTGTTTTTTTATCGAAATTTCATACTTTTTTGAACATTTCTTCATAACTCATTTCGTATGATATATGTATTATCAGTTTAATCCATATATTTCTATGCCCTTAGAACAAAAAGATTTGGAACTCATTGAGCATTTGCTTTACAAGAATAGCGATGAAATCGGCATCGCCATCGGTCGAAGTTTCGAGCGTCTAGAGGAACGAATGGACTGCATAGAGTCTCGGACTTACGCGCGGTTGGCGGAATTAGAGGAAAAGATTGAAGATGTTAGACAAAGCGTAACCGATATATTAGAGGCGATGCGTGAGGATATTCGTGAGATGGGTAAAGTCGAGCTGGAATAAAAGAACTTATAAATGTTTGATTCCAAACCCGGCTTCGGTATCCATCACGGTAAATCCTCGACTCTCGATTTCTTTTCGCAGAGCATCCGCCTTTTTCCATTCTTTATTTTTGCGTGCTTCCTTTCTCGCTTCCGCCAAAGCTGTAACTTCAGCCGGGATTTTCTCTTCCTCAATATTTCTGACCGCGTCCAAATTCAAGCCGAAAATCCGGTCGAAATCTAGAATAGTGGCGCGCTTATCGGCATCCGAATATTTATCATCTTTGAGTAAATCCCACGAAAGGGCAACAGCTTTTGGTAAGTCCAAATCATCGTTGATATAAGCCAGAAAACGCTCATTATAGGCAGGAATAATGGCTCCATCCTCCGGATACCCGCTGAGCGTGGAAATAAGCCGTATCAGGGCATTTTGGGCGGCTCTGACGGCAGAATAGGTGAAGTCTATAGGCGAACGGTATTGAGCTGTTAATAGCCAATAGCGGTAAGATAAGGGAGAGATAGTTTCGTTCTCGAAATTCTCCAATTTGATAATATTACCCTTGGATTTCGACATCTTATCTTCACTCATAGTCATAAATGCTCCATGCATCCAATAATCCACGAATTTCTTGCCAGTCGCGCTTTCCGATTGGGCTATTTCATTTGTATGATGGGGGAATATGAGATCCGCCCCACCTGTATGAATATCAATAGTCGGACCCAGCTCTTTCATCGCCATAGCCGAACATTCTATATGCCAGCCCGGCCTACCTTCTCCGAAAGGTGCTTTCCAATAATTTTCGCCGTCATTTTCCGATTTGAATTTCCACAAAGCAAAATCTCTAGTGTTATTCTTATCATATTCATCATTTACGATACGTTCTTTGCTAAAACTTCCTTCCTTTGTAAGGTCTATGCCTGCCAATTTTCCGTAATTTTTGACCTTCTCAATCGACATATATATTCCATCATCTGCCTTATATGCCGAACCATTTTTTAATAATATTTCTACGAGGTCAATCATCTCTTGAATATTATCCGTAGCTCTCAACAGTTTATGGGGTAATAGAATATTAAGTGATTTCAAGCCATCGATAAATAATTTCTCATACTTTTCTGTAATTTCTTTCAGTGGAACACCTTCATCACTACTTCTCTTTATAGTCTTATCATCAACATCCGTTATATTCATGATTTGAGTAACGGAATAATCGTTATATTCGAATACGCGACGCAAAAGGTCATTCATTACGAATGTGCGATAATTGCCGATATGTGGCGTATCATAAACTGTCGGTCCGCAACTATACATCGAAACCGCGCCTTCTTTTAGAGGTTTGAATATCTCTATTTTCTTTGAAAGGGTATTGTAAAGTTTAATTTCCATATTCATATCCATCTTTTCTTCTTGAACCACCACCACATTAGAGATGAGCAAGCTATCATTATAAGAAGGACGATATTCCATCCTTGCGAAATATTTATAATCGGTACGGATAAAGCTGGAATCGTGAAAAGGGCGGCGATGAATGATAAAGGATAGAAGATACAAGCAATCAAGGTCAAAGTCTTGATGATTTCATTTTGCTTCGTGCTCAAAAGTGAATCGTTCGTTTCGCGCAAATCAGCTAATAATTCCCGGCAATTGCCGACCAATTCATGGACATGATTGAACTCATCGCGCATATCGCGCGCGTATGGCAGAAATTCCTTACCTAGAGGATTATTATCGGATGAATCAATCAGATTGTCCCAAATATCACGGTGAATACGAGATGTTTGCCTGAAATCGATAAGTTCGCGACTGACATTCGACAAAACTCTAACCATATTCCTTTCATCGCCGTTGAATATGCTTGTTTCGGCCGTGAGAAGCGCGTCTTTGATATTTTCCAAATCTTCATTCATGCCGGCATACAGTCTCTTCACCATATAGTAGAACATATGCCCGGCATGCTCAATCTGCTCATCTTTTCCTAGAATGGAATTGGCTTCAAATATTTTGGCAAAATATTCAATCTGTTCGATGGTATCGAAACGCGAAGTTATGAGAAAGGTTTTACCGATAACAAAATCAATCTCTCTATCAACGACGGTGTAATTATTTCCTTGTTTAACTCTTACCGGTAGGGTCAAAACTACAAGAATATAATCCGCGTAAAAATCAATCTTCGCCAAAGCGGAAGAGCTTTTCAATTCCTCGCCGACTAATGGGTGCAAGCCATATCTGCGTACCAACCCCGTGATTTCATTGTCGTTGGGGGATTCGAGGTCTATCCAAGCGATACCGCGATATGAATGGGTTGTTGTCATGGAAACATTATAGCAAAAACTTGGTAAAAAAAGCGAGATATGTAATAATAGTTGTTAATGAATTCACAAATCAAAAGCACTTATTATCTAATCGGCGTTATTATTGTTGTTATCGCGTTTATGGCCGGACTTTCCATAGGGGAGGGGAGATCTCCTGCATCGCTGGCGAGCGCCAAACTAACAGACCTAAAAGAGGTGAGTTCCGACCAATTTTCTCCTTTTTGGAAGGCATGGCAAGTCTTGAATGATAAATCTGTTTTCGCGGCTAGTACGACTGCTCAAGAAAAAATTTATGGCGCCATAAGCGGCTTAGCTTCTTCGTACAAAGACCCTTATACGGTATTTTTCCCGCCTGTTGAGTCAAAAATGTTCCAAGACGATATTTCCGGTGATTTCGAAGGAGTTGGCATGGAAATCGGGATAAAAAATAAACAACTTCAAGTTGTATCACCCGTCAAAGACAGTCCCGCGTATAAAGCCGGCGTCAAATCGGGAGATTTTATCTTGAAAATAGGGGATAAGGATACAGTCGATATGCCCACAGACCAGGCCGTGAAGCTTATTCGAGGACCGAAAGGCAGTGTTGTGAAGATTACTTTCTTCACTCCCGGCGGCGCGAACGCGAAACCCGTGGAAAAATCCATTACGCGCGATATAATAAATATTCCAACAATAGAAATGAGTGAAAAGCCCGGCGATATATATCTTATTCGTCTTTTTAGCTTTACCGCGACTTCACCGGATTTATTCCGTAATGCTCTTCGTCAATTCGTCTTATCCGGCGATCGTAAATTAATTCTTGATTTACGAGGCAATCCCGGTGGCTATCTAGATGCCGCTTGGGATATGGCTTCATGGTTCTTGCCGTCTGGCGCCGTCGTTGTTACGGAAGATTTCGGCAAAAATGGCTCTCCAAAAATCTATTACAGTAAAGGATACGATATTTTCACCAAGAATTTGAAAATGCTAATACTTGTCGATAACGGTTCCGCTTCAGCTTCGGAAATTCTAGCCGGAGCATTGAAAGAGAATGGTGTCGCGAAACTTGTCGGCATGAAAACATTTGGTAAAGGTTCAGTACAAGAATTGGTACAGCTTACTTCGGATACTTCCTTGAAAGTAACTATCGCCAGATGGCTCACCCCGAAAGGCACGAATTTGTCCGAAAATGGCATTGTTCCCGATTATCCGGTAGAGTTGACGGATAAGAACACGGCAAATGGCAAAGACCCGATAATGGAGAAAGCGATGGAGTTATTATCAGTACAACAGTGATATGTCATTCCCGCGAAAGCGGGAATCTAGGGTATTACAAACAAAAACATGAAAATCATTTTACTCAAAGATGTCGCGAAACTAGGCAGGAAGTTCGATGTCAAAGATGTTAGTTCCGGTCATGCTACCAATCTGCTGATTCCTAATGGTTTGGCAATTCCCGCCACAAAGGACGCGTTGAAGCGTTTTGAACTGGAAAGAGCCAAGGCTGAAGGGGAGAGGAAAGTTCAAGATGAACTTCTTATGAATAATATTAAGAGTCTTGATGGTATCACTTTGAATATTTCTGGTAAAGCGAATGAAAAAGGTCATCTATTTGCAGGAGTTCACAAGGAAGGAATTGCCAAGGAATTGGATGCACAATTACATCTTTCTGTTGACCCAGCATCTATTATATTAGAACATCCCATTAAAGAAGTTGGTGAACATACTATTGAAGTGAAAGCGGAAGGGAAGTCGGCGAAGTTTAAAGTCGTCATCACAGCGATTAAATAGAATAGTTTTTCAGAAGATTACAGACACTAACAAAAAGAGGGAAGTTACTCCTCTTTTTATTATAACACATGTGCTATTTTTTTTCGTAAAATATCATTATTGAAACCGGTCTTTCTTTTTGTTCCGAATTTGACGATGCCATTTCTAAGAGCAAAAAGGGTATAGTCTTTGCCCATTCCGACATTCTGGCCTGGCAAAACCTCCGTGCCGCGCTGGCGAACAATGATATTACCGGTCAAAATACGCTGGCCATGATTAATCTTCACCCCCAAATATTTGGGATTTGAATCGCGACCATTTTTCGTTGAGCCTGCCGCTTTCTTATGTGCCATATAGTTAAATTAAAATGTAAAAATAAAAAAGTAAAAAGGGGAACATAAAATAGCTTAACATAGAGCACTTTTTAATGCAATAGCTAAAATATGGCTCAGAATAAGGGTTTTTTACACCTACAATATGGCTCTGTAGAGCCATATTACGCCCATGGGAGTGTTGACTTATCTTGACAGGGATGCTAGACTGGTCATACAAATGAGCCAAAGTGAGCACCATGCTTACCAAGCTCGTTTTTTAATTATGATTGAATTTACAACTGGCGTCGCGTTCCTCATGTCGTCTCTATATGGTGCCGGACAAGCTGATAGCCATGTTGCGAATATCGCGGCTGTGGCACAGTCCGGAAGATCAGAACAGGCGATCACGAGTCAAGTTATCGGTGTTCGTCCCTTGAAAAACGAGAAAGATATCGAAGCATATATGCGCAAGCAGTACGCAAACGAGCCAATACTCGTCAATATCGCTTGGTGCGAGTCTAGATTCCATCAATTCAACGGAGATGGTACTGTTGTTCGCGGTGAGAAAAACAAAGCTGATATTGGCATCATGCAGATCAATGAAAAATATCACTCTGATGCGGCTGACAAGCTGAATCTAGACATATACACGGCGGAAGGTAATATTATCTTTGCAAAATATCTCTATGGTAAGTACGGCACTAAGCCATGGTCAGCTTCGTCAAAATGTTGGTCGCAAGAGTTGGCGAAGAAGTAAAGAAGCGGTTGGTTGCAAGAAAATTATAAGTGTCTAATAACAGGGGACCCCGTAAAACGGGGTCTTTTGTTTATTATAAGTCCTGATATTTTCAACACTCTTTGTTTGATATACCATGTCGCACAATATATCTTTTTGCATTAAGACCCC
>ERZ1292640.603-Hain-H43-02um-R1-603-length-29373-cov-9_pt1 | contig 29373 bp, 29 predicted proteins | sample MGYA00564404_ERZ1292640 | MGnify/ENA primary metagenome ERZ1292640 (study PRJEB36523, sample SAMEA6512636) | groundwater metagenome | collected 2019-01-08 | study: AquaDiva: Metagenomics assemblies of 32 groundwater samples | reverse complement strand
GAATATTGAACAGCAGCGACATCTTGGGGGCCAGCGCCTTCTGCCCGAACATGAATGCCTGGAACGGGTGGAAGAGCAACTCAGTCGACAACCGCGTCAGCAGCCGGTGGACACGACCATTAGGCGTCATCAGATAATTGTCGTGCCCGGCATGAATCCATGCTTGAAAGTTTTTCCAGCCCCACTCCGTATAGACATGCGGCGCCCACGTCACGGTCAGCGGGTGCATTCCATACTTGGTTTTCAGCATGTGCGAGGCATAAAAACTGTCTTTTCCTCCAGAACCGGGAACGATGCAGTCGTAGGAGCCATCGCTCTTGCGATGCCGGTCGCAGAGCTCGCTCAACTGTTTTTCACGCTCAACCCAGTCGATGCTGTGACGTTTGCGCTCGGCAAAATTACAGGCATCACAGACGCCATTCTCATCAAAATGAATCGTGGCTTTCTTGGTGTCCTTGGTGTGCTTGTACTCAACGGCCGAGTTCGGTCGTTGATTAGAGATCACACACTTCTTGCAATAGACAACGTCAGAGGGCAAACCATAAAACGCTTTGGGATTCGGCGCTTCTTTGGCATAGAGACTCAGATCAACCGGCCCGGGATACTTAATTTTTTCCATACTCGTTTCAACTAAAACTTTTTCAGAATCTTCTCACGCATTCGCAAGGCTCAGATCATCCGGCCGCCCCACATCCAGCCAAGGCTCGTGCATGGGGTAAGCCACCGTTCTTTTCATTTTTGCCTGGAGGCGCTCGAACAAAGTCGGCATATCGCAAGGCGCCCCCTCTTCCAGGACACTCAGAGCGTCCGGCTCAAGGACGTAGACACCTGCGTTAATGTGCGTTCGGGCAATGGGCTTTTCTTCAAAGCCGACGATTTCCACGCCTTTTGTCTGCACCACACCAAATGGATGCTGCCATTCATGCAGTCGCACAGCCATCGTCGCCGAGGCATTGTGGCGCATATGGAAATCGAGCAATTCTCCATAACGTATGTCCGTCAGGACATCGCCATTCGTCACGACAAACGAAGCATCCGGTCGCGGCTTTAGAAGGCCCAGGGCGCCGGCTGTCCCCAAGGGAGATTGTTCGCGCAAGTAGTCGATCCGCACCCCCAGACGATCACCATCCCCAAAGTAATCCTCAATCATGTGTCCCAGGTAGTGAATGGCGAGCACAAAGTGGCGGAAGCCTTCCAGTTTGCCACGCTCAATGATGTGCTCCAGCATCGGCTTGCCGGCGACCAGGACCAGAGGCTTTGGACAGTTTTCCGTGAAGGGGCGCAGACGAACGCCCTTGCCACCCGCCATGATCACCATCAGATTGGAGCGCACGGGCGGGGTAGAGATTTCATCCCAGAGGTGCAGACCAACAACCTGTTGGCGCTCATCAACCACCGGAATCTGCTGAATCTTGTTGACCCTCATCAACTGCATGACCGTCTCACGCCCCAAGGCCGGCGGCACCACCAAGGCATTGCGATGAATGATGCTTTCGATCGGACTATTGAAATCCAGGCCCTTCAGCAGGCCCCGTCGTATATCGCCATCCGAAATCGTCCCCTCCAGTTCGCCACGCGCATTGACCACGACGATGATCTTCATCGAGGACTCATTCAGATTACGAATGGCCTGCTGAATGGTGGAGTCGATCGGCAAAATAACTTGCCGCCAGATATCTTCAGGAGTTCTCATGGGTTATTGAGGGGATACGGATAGATCATGAAACACCTTCTTGACGATGTGAGTCAAGTCCTGGTTTTTCAATGCACTCACCACTTTCTCGCTTGCACCGCCCTCGCCATAAGGATTGCTCACCTGGCGCAAGCTGGCTTGAAACGCCTGGGAGTAAAGCTTGTCCAAGGCTTCGGCAATGCACCACCGATCGGGTTGGCAATTGATCACGCTTGCCGCCTGCACCCGCCCCCGTTGGCGATCGCCGATATTAATGGTTCCCTTTTTGAGACTTGGCGCTTCGAGCAGTCCGCTGGAGGAATTGCCGATCACGCCATCGACATGGGCGAGGCATGACAAATAACGCAGTTGACCAAGCGAGCTGTAAGCGCGCGCGTTGGCATGCTGCGCGACAAATTGCTCAACCATCTTGATCAGCAACCTGCCGTCGGCATCCGCATTGGGCATGGTGAAGACGAGATTGGTGTCCGGCAATGCGCTCAAGGCCGCCAGCAGTTCTTCCATTTGCTTGGCCGCCGTGGCCGACTCAAGCGTCACCGGGTGAAAAGTGATGAGCAGGTTCTTGGGACCGAGTTTGAAATCAAGCGAGGCCTCCAGCTCCGTGCGATCCAGGAGCTTGAGCCGCTTGATGTTGTCAATGCCGAGCCCCCCAACCAGAAACACCCGCTCCGACTGTTCCCCCAGCTGGATCACGCGCCGCCGGTATTCCTCCGTCGCCACGAAATGCAGGTGCGACATCTTCGTGATCGAATGGCGAAGCGCTTCATCGAAAGCCCCTTCTGTCGTCTCACCGCCATGCAAATGGGCCACCGGAATGCGGGCGACCAGAGCGGCCGAGACCGCCGAGAAAATTTCAAACCTGTCGCCGAGCACCACCATCAAATCCGGCTGCAGCTCACTCAAGGCGTCTGCAAACCCGATCAACCCCAGGCCCATGGATTTGGCAATGCCGACCGTGCTGTCTGAGCTCACCAGCATTTCGAGCTTGTGGTCGATGCAGAAACCGTCATCCTCAATCGCTAGATAAGTGAGACCAAACTCCGGGGACAGATGCATGCCGGTGGCGATGACCTGGAGCGTCAGCTCGGGATCGTCCTTGATACCTTGCATGACCCAGCGCAACAAACCATAGTCGGCTCGCGTACCTGTGACGACACAAATCTTGCGTTTCATAGTTCAATCAACTCGTCTTCCGCAAAATCACGCGGCGCGATACGACCTATGACCTCGTCCCAACGCATTGGAGAGATGCCTGTACCAGGCCGCTTGGCCGTCAGGTTCTGCTCACCAAAGACATCGCCCGCCTTGATCTGCTGCTTCGCCACCAAGGACTTCCGTGCAACAGGCTTGTTCTTCGCCTCGCTCGGCGTCAGCCGTTTGATGCCATCGCCCAGAGCGATTTCAATGCTCCGAATGGCGGCGACCATGGCCTTGAGCTCTTCTGGCTCCAGACTGGCCTTGTGATCGGGGCCGGGCAAATCACGATCCACAGTGAAGTGCTTCTCGATGACCGAAGCGCCCATGGCTGCCGCAGCAATTGCCACCTCAATACCAGGCGTATGGTCCGAATAGCCAACGGCCACCCCAAAAGCGGCGTGAATGCTCTGCATGGCACGCAGGTTCACTTCGTTCATGGGCGTGGGGTACTCGGTCGTGCAATGCAGAACTGTCAGTTTGGTGCGCGGCGTGCCGGCTTGCTCGAGCACCTCGATTGCAGCCTCGATCTCTCCCAAAGTCGCCATGCCAGTAGAGAGGATGACATCACCACCAAACTGTCCAATATGACGTAAATACGGCAGGTTGGTGATCTCCCCGGACGGAATCTTGAAGAGATTCTGGCCGAGGCCTCGCAACAGATCGACACTTTCTACATCAAATCCGGTGGACAGAAAGCCGATGTTGCGCGCCGCACAGTGCGCGATGAGCTCTCGATGCATCTCGACGCTGAGCTCCAGGCGGCGAAGCATCTCATGCTGGGACTCCGTGCTGTCCGTGGTCTTGATCTGGTAATCAGCTTTCTGGGCAACACGCGTGACTTGGCGGTCGGCCCTGAAGGTCTGGAACTTGACGCAATCGGCACCGGCCTCGGCCGCCACGTCGATCAGGCGCTTGGCGAGCTTCAGGTCTCCGTTATGGTTGACGCCTGCTTCAGCAATGATGAGGGTGCGAGTTGTCATGTTTTATTTTCACCCACAAATCGAGCATGGTCCACCTGGTCATGACGCAGGGAGAGACCCATCCCCACAAGACATCCACGCCCGATGACGACGCCCTCCTTGATGACAGAACCACTCCCTACATAGCTGCTTTCGCCAACGCAGACATTGCCATTCAGGATGGCTCCGGTGGAGATATGACAGTGGTCACCGACGATCGCATCATGCTCGACAAGTGCCCGCGTATTGAGGATGCAGTTGTCACCCACCCTGGCGCCCGCATTGACAACCGCACCGTGCATCACAATGCTGCCCGCGCCAACGGTTGCGTGGCGGGAAACATGAGCGAAGGGCGAAACGATCGTCGGCAATTGAAACCCGAGCTCAAGGAGCTGCCGATGCAGCCGGATCCGGTGATCTGGCGACTGGATCTGACCGACGGCAACGAACGCGTACCGATAGGTCTTGGCCAGCTCCGGCAAATCGCTGTCTGTTCCAATGACTGCGTAGCCAAGGTGCTGGGCATGCATCTCCTCCTGCATGCCGATCAGCCCCGCAATCTGATATTGACCGCACAGCTCGATGACATCGATGCACGCATGGGCATGTCCTCCAGCCCCGATCAAAATCAAATCTGGCTTGCTCATGAAACCAACCCCGCGCTGCTCGGAATATTGATCAGACACTGCGACAACGACTGCGCATTCGCCAGGTCCATGCGCGGACAATCCTTAAATGGCAGCAACTGATGCATCAGGATCCAGGCAGGCCGCGTCATGTAACCCGCGGCATTGGTTGCCTTCAGAACGGCGTCCCGCAGGGAGGACTCCGTCGCATCCAGCAAAAGTGTCTGCAGCCAATAGTTACTTTGGCACCGTTCGGGTTCAGGTACCAGTCTGACACCTGCCACCGAAGCAAATGCCGCCTGGTAATGCTGGAACAATCTCCTTTTTGAAGCCAGCATCATGGGCAACTGCTCCAGTTGGGCGCACCCCAAGGCAGCGTTCAGATTGGGCAGGCGATAGTTGTAACCGACTTCGTCATGCCTGTATTCCCACGCATGCGGCAACTTGGCGGTGGTCGTCAGGTGCTTGGCATGGCGCGCCAGCTCTGCGTCGTTGGTCAGGATAGCGCCGCCGCCACCGGTGGTAATGGTCTTGTTGCCATTGAAGCTCAAAGTACCCATCCGCCCGAAGGTGCCGGTGTGCTGACCGCCGTAGTAGCTCCCCAAGGATTCGGCCGCATCTTCGACCAGAACAAGATTGAAATCCTGGGCCACCGCCAGCAGTCGCTCAAGATCAACCGGGTGGCCGAAGGTGTGCATGGGCACGATGGCCCGAATGACGCGCCCGGTCGCGCGATTGATGCACTGCCCGGAACGCTGTTCGGTGTGGCCAGCCAGATAGTCACGAAGTTTTTCGGCATCCACGCCCATCGTCGGCATGCTGCTGTCGACAAAATGCGGTGTGGCGCCACAATAAGCCACGGCATTGGCCGTGGCGACGAAGGTGAGCGCCGGGATCAATACTTCATCGTCGGCCTTGACGCCAGCGAGCTTCAGGGCAATGTGCAGTGCAGCCGTTCCATTGACGACGGCAACCGCGTGCTTGGCACCGGTGAAGGCAGCCAAATCAGCCTCGAAGCGGTCGACAAACTTCCCCACGGAAGAAACAAAGGTGGAATCCAGGCACTCCTTCAAATAGCGCCATTCGTTGCCGGTAAAACTGGGCTCGTGCAGCGCTACAGGCCCCGAACCCACAACGGCACGAATGGCTGCAACGATTTGCTCAGGAAGCGCGGTCACGGTGCTCATAGGTTATAGATATCGGCCTTGTACCCACGCAGATTCTCCGGCTGCGCGAACCATTCAGCCGTCTCTGCCAAGCCTCGCTTGAACCCCTCTCGACCGCCATAGCTTGGTTGCCAGCCGAAAAGCTGATTGGCCTTGGCATTGCTGGCCCACAAACGCTCTACCTCCGAGTTTTCCGGGCGCAAACGGGCCTCATCCGTGATGATTTCAATCTCGGCATTCATGGCTTCAGCAATCAGCTGCGCCGTGTCACCGATAGAAATCTCAAAGTTGCTGCCCAAATTAACCACCTCACCCAAGCCCTGGTCCGAATTCAGCACCGCGATGAAGCCGGCAACCGTATCCTGCACAAAATTGAAATCACGCGTAGGCGACACCGCGCCGAGCTTGATCTGTCGCCGGCCATTGGCGATCTGGGTAATGATGGTCGGGATCACCGCGCGCGCCGACTGGCGCGGCCCATAGGTGTTGAAAGGGCGAACGATGACGACGGGCAGGCCAAATGATGCATAGAAGGAATAGGCCAACTGATCCGCCGCGATTTTGGTAGCGGAGTAGGGGGATTGCCCCTGCAGCGGGTGCTCCTCGGTGATCGGCACAAAACGCGCGGTACCATAGACCTCGCTGGTCGAGGTGTGAATCACCCTCCTGACACCAAGCTCCCGCGCCGCCTGCAGCACATTCAATGTGCCTTTGACATTGGTATCGACGTAGGTGTCAGGTGAATGATATGAGTATGGGATCGCAATCAGCGCAGCCAGATGCAACACCGCATCGCAGCCTCGCATCGCCTCTTTGACGCCGTGCGGATCGCGGATATCCCCGGCGAAGACCTCAAAACCGCCCTTTACGTCGGCCCCGCAGTGGTCAAGCCATCCCCAGGAATTGAAAGAGTTATAGAGGGCAAAAGCCTTGACCTCGTGCCCTGCGCGCACGAGCGCTTCGACAAGATGCGAGCCGATGAAGCCATCGGCACCGGTGACCAGAATTTTCATATTTTCAATTCCCTGCGCAATTTTGATGCTTCACTGAAACAGGGGCAAACCACTTTATGCGGCACCACCGACGATTTCCTGATAGGTGCCGCTCCGTTTGACACGTCCATCTGCCAGTTCGATCACCTGTGTGCAATTTTTTAACGTGCTCAGCCGATGGGCAACGATGATGACGGTAAGTTCCTCGCCCAGCCCCTCAATCGCCTCCATCACAGCCCGCTCGGTCTCGTTATCCAGTGCGCTGGTGGCCTCGTCAAACACAATGAAATCGGCCTGTTTATAGAGCGCTCGAGCAATGCCGATGCGCTGACGCTGGCCTCCCGAAAGGCGAATGCCGCGTTCACCCACCAAGGTGTTGTATTGATGCTCCCAGGATTCGATCGTTTGAGCAATTTGTGCCTTCTGTGCGGCTTGGCGCACACGGGCATGATCGATTTGATCCGGAGGTACGCCAAAGGCGATGTTCTCAGCAATGGATGTATCAGTGAGAAAGATGGCTTGCGGTACATGCGCAATGTGGGCCTGCCAAGAGCGATGATTTGCCGAGGTGATGGCAACCCCATCAATGGCCAAGCTACCTTCCGTTGGCTGTAGCAATCCCATAATCACATCAAGCAAGGTGCTCTTACCACTACCGGTAGCACCAATAAAGCCAATGCGACCACTTTTGGGTAGATTTATGCTCAAACCTCGCAAAATCCACGGCGCCTGCTCAGCATAACGGAACGCCACCTGATTCAAAGTAATTGAATGTTGAAACAATATCGGCTCGGGCAAGGGCTCATCTGCATGCGCCGGCAAGGGCTGATCCAAAAGGTCGAGGACATCCAATAGCGTCGCCTGACTGCCGCGGATGGTAGTCCAGCTCGAGTATGCTTGTTGAAGTGCCGGCAAGAGTCGCTGAGCGCCAAGCGCCAACGCGCCAAGTACGGGAATCACACTGGCAATCCCATGCTGCCTCCCAGCCAGCGCAAATGCCAACGCGGTGATGAGCACCATCCCCATCGCCTCCACCCCGAAACGCGGGCTGTTGCCAATAATTAGCATGTTTGCCTGCGCGCGGCGCAAAGAAAAATCAGCGCGGCGATAGAACTCACAGAAAGTAGCTTGCGTGCCATCGATCAATATATCGCGAACACCACTTAACCCCTCCTGCAAGGCTTTTACAACATTGACCTGCTCTCGGTTGACGCGCTCACCGTAAGCAAGCATTCTTTTTTTTGTCAGCACAATAACAATTGTGTAAATAAGCCCAAAACCAATAAATGCCGACAATGCCACAGTTGGCTCGATATAAATCAAGACCAACATAATGGCAATCAATATGAAGAAGGAGCTCAGGACAACCAGAAATGGCAATAATGTTTGATAGACAACTATAGTTGTCTTATTCGAAATGGCAGCAACAATCTCACTACTATTTCTGGCTACATGCACAGCATAAGGTTGATAAAGCGTTCTCCTGAAAATACTAATGCTGCAATCCGTACCAATGGCACTGCTGTATCGCGTCTGCGACCAGAGAAGCATAAGCCGCATCGCCCCGGCGAAAAGCGCTGCGGCGGCAAAAATCACAGTTAAAGGCAGAAGAAGCTGTCCAGCCTCGGTAATCCCGAGCATTCGAACCAGAGGTTGTGCAACTGGATGATGGAAACCTTTTTCCGGCTCGGCAAGCACCCCGAGGAACGGGAGAACAGCACCGATACTAAAAACCTCGGCGATCGAGGTGAGTATCATTAGAATCAACAACAAAACGAACTGCAGGCGACGCCGCCGATCCAAATGAATCCAGAGACGATGCAATGATTCAATCATAAAATTAAACGTCTAGCTTTCATATATATAGAAAAACCAACAGAACACCTAATTGCAACTTTTAAAATTCAACCGATTTGAATGTCGTCACACTTCAAATATGAGATCAGATCCAAGTTGACAGCAGGATTTGAACTCTCGGCCATCTGCATAATTTTACCCTGCACTTTCATTTCAACATCCTCACGAGACGATCTCGAATTCGCTCCGAAGCCAATCCATCAGCCTTGTAAACAACATTATTCAAGTATTTTTCACGCGCAACTCTTAAGCTCGAAGGGGACTTCAAGTCAATTCTACAAGCGATATCTGCAAATATTTTTTCAACTTGCTTTGATGACTCCGGAATCAGTACCGCACCCGAGTCTCTGAAGGACTCACTGAACGGCCATCCCGGAAATATAGGGCAAATAGAAATCTTGTCTGCAATCAGCGCATCTATTGTTGCCGTTGAACCGAAAGAAAAAAACACATCACACAGAACAATCAGATTCCGAATGTCTGATTCTCGATCTGCAAAAATAATATTCTTTGCATCGCCCGCAAGCGCACGTGTCTCATTTACATCTTCATGAGGATGCGGTTTTACAACAAGAATTATTTCCGGATTTTTCTCTGCCGCATTAAATATTGCCCGCTTCATGGCACGCAGAATTTCTGGGCGCGAGTACTCTGTGTGCGTACCATCGGTATAAGTTGAGGCCAGCAAGATCACTGGCCGCCCATCCACCAATCCCAGACGAGTCCGCGTTGACACTATGGTCGACTGCGATGGCCTGACTAGGGAATCGTGCCGAGGTGATCCAGTAATAAGGATCTTCCCCTCCGGCACCTTCTGTTTAAGCAAAGCAGCCTTCGAGCTCTCACCCCAGACCGCGACAAAGTCCGCAGAGAAGAATCGCCATTCGACACCTTCATCGCCAGTCAATCCGAACTGCACGTCCATTGATGGGACGTGCATACTTCTGCTCAGCAGTGTATAAATCCTAGCCCTTGCGTCGGATGTATCAGGAGAGAGAACCAGGCTTGGACGGCACTCGCTCATAATATGTTTTGCAACGACGGCTTGCCGCAAAATCAAGGGCAGATAACATCTGAACAACAAATAAAAAATCTTGTGCAATGCCTCCGAAATACGCCGATCATCTTTCGGGAACAAGCTGTCCAATCTCTTTGAGGTGACTAGCTCGATTTCGATCCGGCGGACTGATTGCTTGAGTGCACGCAACTGACGTTCTAGATCAGGCCCCCAGTATTGCCACACCTGTTGATACAGAATATTTTCATTCGAATTTCGGTCACCTCCCGGATATGGAGTATCACCGAGCACCACAACCCTGCAGTCACCTTTCGCCGTTAAACACGCCACCACCGGCTCAAGTACATCCCTATACATGCGTGCGGTAAACCCAAGACAAAGAACTGCCGGATTAGCCGGCCAATTCGAGGCGTTACGCGCTATGCATTGCGTATTACCAAATCTTTTCAGTCGATCTTTGAATCGTAATACATAGGGTTTCGCCAGCAGCTTTGCAGATGCTAAAGGCGTAGTCGCCGCAATCGCCGTCGTCAAATGCCTCCATGCCAACTCGGAGGAAAAAACATCCCAAAACGGTATACCATCAACTGTCAAAGCCTCCGATAGCGTTTTCCCATTAGAGAGGGTGGAACGCCCAAGGCTTTCAATCACAGATGCATAATAGTTTTGCTCATCAGCAAAATTCATAAATGCCTTGCATCAATCATTACTTATTCTTGACAAAGCTTCACGGGGAAACCATGGTTAACAACGACTCCAACTTCAACTCCAACTTCAACTCCAACTCCAACTTCAACACATTTATTCACAGCAAAAATCAACAATTTATTACTAATGTCAACTTATTGAATACGGTGATACCTCACCGCATCTCTGATGCCATTTTCATATGCGCGTCAAGTTTTTCGGACGACTGGTCCCAGGTCCAACGCTCAAGCATCCGCTGGCGACCCAATTGAGACATTCGAGCCCACGTAGCCCTATCTTGCATCAACTCGATAATGGCTCGCGCAAATTCACGCGGATCACGTTCCGTCAGTAGTCCATTTTCATTGTGTTGCACAGTTTCACGGATTCCAGCCTCAGCGACTCCCACAACTGGCGTGCCACAGGCCATCGACTCAAGGGCGACCAGGCCAAGAGGCTCTAATAGATTAGGACAAGCCGTGACCATAGCTGAGTTGTACGCATGAACCAGATCATCATCTGTTATCAAACTATCAAAAACCACCGAAACCCTCAGTTGCTCTCCAAGGTGCGCCAGTTGCTCTTTGTAATCGACTCGATAGTGTTCAGAGCTGTAGATGATCTTGACCTTGGGCCGGACTTCTTCTTTAATCATGCCGACGCTTCGAATGACAAAATCATGTCCTTTTGATGGATTGAGTGAGCCAACACTCAGAACGATAGCCTCGCGCTCAGTGCCCAAAGGTTGGAAATGCTCTGTATCTACTCCCGGATAATTCAGCCGCGGATACAAACCATACGCTCTGTATAGACTTTCTCGAGAATAAAGTGAACTAGTACATATCAGCGAAGCCTTGACAGCATTGCTTCTATCAAGTGACAGATAAGCATTCACCACTTGCCTTTTCACCAAAGATAAATAGCCTTCTTTCCATTTCGCTGGGTAATGTGGCTCGAGCATTCTTGTGAGAGGCTCGTGGCAAAAATACAAACTAGGAGTTTTCAAATGACGCAGAATAAACGGACTGTTACTAACTCGGCATTGCATTACAAAGGCAAGATCGTAACCCGCGGAGTCAATTTTTTCTGCAAGTAATCGTGAAAGAAGACGAACTCGATTTAATGCCAATAAACGTCCGAAGTATCCTTGACTGGCCGTGCTAGCTCCTCCAATAAGTACGATCTTATTTACCAGTGGGCGAATATCTAAAAAGTTCTCGGCACATGGATCATATGAATACAAATCCACCTCATGTCTTTGAGACATGCGCTTTACCCATTCGTAGGCAGATCGCTTACCTCCGCCTGGTGGCAAATTGTGGAAAAAAGCAACGCGCATTCGACTATCCTCTTACCATCTCATCCGATCCGCTCGGCGACAGAATTTGCAGTGGCGCACAATCATTCAGAGAGCCGGCAAGGCTCGAGATTACATTGATCGCTAATTCACTTAGATAATTTCTCACACGTCTGACTGAGCCAGGTGCAGAGGGGGAACCCGAAAAGTATCATCCTCGTACCGACCTCCTCCGCGCGGGCCTTTTGTAATAATGATCAAAACTGAATCTTTCACCGCATGAAGTGCATGGCGCTCCATCGGCGGAGATTCCAGCATATCACCTTCATAAAGACGGCACGATTCCACCTTCATTTCGGGCATTTGCGAATAAGCGATCATCTCGCCTGAAAGCACATAGGAATACTGAATTGACTCCTTATGGTAATGATTGGCGCGGATTGCCCCCTTATTGCATGTAATCAGAGTAACACTGTCAACTGGAACGTGCTGAAGAATATCAGTGATATCACCACGATCATCTTTGAAAGCGGGCTTCAAGTGATGCAAAATCATGACAATTTCCTTTTGGTTAGATAATTTTGGGCTCTGGAATCGGGATGATGAACTTTCCACCCGCCTCACGATACTCGCTCAGATTTGCAATTATTTCATCTGCAAAGTTCCAAGCCAATAGCAGCACATAGTCAGGTCGCCGCGAGAGGAGTTCCGGATCCGGCAATACCGGGATGTGTGCACCAGGGGTGTAGCGACCTATTTTCAATTTCGACTTTTCCGTAATAAAGTCGAGTAGATCCGTTCCAATTTCGCAAAAATTCAGCAGCGTCATTCCCTTTGCTGGCGCACTAACACCCGCTAAAGTCCGGCCCTCCCTCTTGAGGGTGCGCAAAAGATTTACTAGTTTTTGACGATGCGCCATGACTTCGTCACTAAACCTTGTCAATCTTTCTAAATCGAAGGCCCCACCCTGCTCTTCGTTTGAAATAATTTGGGCAACCGCATTAGTTGATTTATTTCTCCCAGTTCTTGAAACGTAAATTCTGACCGTTCCACCATGAATTGGCATCTCCTCCACATCAAAAACCTCAAAACCAAACCGCTTAAAGAGATGATTCAATGGCCGAACGGAAACGTACAACAAATGTTCATGATAAATGGTGTCGTACTCTAGATGATTAATCAACTGCAGAAAATGAGGCGCCTCGATAACGAGAACTCCGTCAGCATTTAGCAAGGCATTCACGGCTTCCATGAAACCATCTAAATCATGAATATGTGCAAATACATTCGTTATGCAAACGACTGATGCCAGACCGTTATCCGCGACAACCCGAGTAGCCAAGCCCGGGCTTATAAACTCATTGATTGTTTGAATGCCGCGCTCTAGCGCCTTTTCGGCGATGTTGCCCGAGGGCTCAATGCCGATTGTTCGACATCCTTGTTTTTTGAACCCATCCAGAAGCACTCCAACGTTGCTCCCAACATCGATGACTAAATCATTCGATCCAAGCTTAAATTTATCAACAATAGTTTTGGCAAGACCAAAAAAATGCGCCCGGCCCGTTTGCGTTGTAGACGACTCATATGGATAGTCGTATTTATATAGAGTTTCTGGAGGAACCGTATAACCCAGCTGCGAAATCCCACAAGTGGCGCATAAACAGACCTCTAAAGGATATACCGGATCCTCTTGGCCAAGTGCCTCATCAGTGACAAAAGAATCTGCCGCCGGCGTGGCGCCAAGATTCAGGTACGGCACCAAGTGCGCTCCGCCGCAGATACGACAAAATTTTATGTTCATTTTATTTCAATTTGAAAAACAAAACATTTTCTCTTTTTGATATTCCAACCCACCATCCAAGCTTTGGCTGAGCCAAGCCACCGCATTAAAGTGGGTGACTGATTTCGTATAATTTTTCAATTATTTTTATATTCTCCCAGGCATCTTTAGCAGACCTGTAATTCAAATTTCGAGTGAGAACCACTTCAGCAAATGCCTGCAATTGCTGGGTATATGTGCCTGAAACATCCACCATCACCTCTTGATTCAAGTTCGAGTCCCTAAATGAAACATATTTCAAAGTCACAGCATCCCAACATGCAGCAAAACTGTTCACGATGATCTCCCCATCATCGCCACGAACGGTCAGGCTACTTGAGTAGGGGGCATTAGAACAAACCCTCAGCGAACCGGATACACCGGCCGCTGTAAAACTGCATCTCGCTATCTGCTCAATGCCACTTGACCCGAGTGCGTCCATCCTCGCCTCTAATGCAATTAGCGGATCACCAACAAGAAAACGTACTGCATCAATGCAATGAACGCCTGCATCCATGAGCGCTCCACCGCCAGAAAACTCCTTGCGAAAGGCCCAAGGCCTCTTGCTTTCCGGAAGATCATAGTAAAAGCTCACATCAATTGATCGAGGTTTTCCAAGCCAGCCACTTTGAAGCCACCTCCGCACCCCTTGCAGCGCTGGCGAGTAGCGCAACATATGTCCAATCGTTAGCTGCAGTTCTAATTTTTGAGCAACGGACAGCATTGACTCACAATCTCTGCTATTCGTGGCCATCGGCTTTTCACAAAGCACATGTCGCCCAGCTTCCAAGCACTGCAAGGTTTGTTGACAGTGCATATGATTCGGCGTGGATATATAAACCGAATCAGCATGATTGCTTCTAAGTAGATCATCAAGCGAATTAAAACGTTTGATGTTTGGCAATAATTCTGAAGTTGCCATCGATCGGTCGACAACTGCGACCAGCTCAATGTTGGGACAAGAAATCAACGCCGGCAAAATCCGTCGTTTCGCAAAGCTGCCCAGCCCACAAATCGCCAGCGCTATTTTGTTATTGCCAGCCATCTATGCAAGCTTAATTTAAGGATTCGCGCCATTACCATCAAAAAAATAGCCGCCTCGCCTCCCGATCGCCGCCTCAAATTGCGTGCACTAACAAGCGAGTAATCAAACTTCTCTTGAAGATAAATGTCATTTTTTCCGAGCGATAATTATCTGGTCGAATCCCTTGACAAGCCCAATGCGACAGAGCAGACGATCCAAAGCGACGAGTGCTCGTGCTGTCGGATATCTAAATGCGTCGCCCCCTGCCATGGTCATTAATGGCGTTCCGACAAACGCGTTTTTACGCAAAGTCAACAACACCTCAAATTGTTCATGAAGAATTCTGCTGATATCTTCGACGCTGCAATGTTTTGCCTCCTCCATCGGCGAAAAACCCTCTTCAGGAAGATGCTTTTTCCCAATAAGCAAATCTATCGCAATGGATAATTTCTGCAGATAAGAATAATGACATTGCGGCAATACAAATCGCAAAAAAAGTTCTAGCGTTTTTTCAAGTCGGCCCATGTGCAGATCATCATAGGTCGCGACAATTCCGCCAGGCTTGAGCGCCCGCTTGACGCGCTCCAAAAATGCAGGCGCATCGGGCAGGTGGTGAAAAGCAGCCCACCCAGAGACGGCATCGTACTTTTCTACCCCAAGGTCAATCTCACTGACATCCTGCAGGTGGTAGTTCACTTCGCCAAACCCCTCTTTAAAAGGATTTTCTTCCAACGTTTTTTTCGCCAAGGCAATTGCTTTGGGCGACAGATCATAGGCATCCACTATTTGCCCTCGTCGCCCCAACTCTAAAGCCAGCCAACCAGAACCACAACAGATATCAAGGACACGTCCGCCAGGTTTGTGGGCAACCATGTCCAAATACTTTTCGCGCGCACCTCCATCAAGAATCGCACTCATTTCAGGATCAATTGCCGGAAGTTTTTCTGAGCGCTTAGGAATAAATTTCGTTGCGCGACGAATATCCGCTTCCAACGGAATATGACCGTCTTGAGTTCTCAGATCAGCAATTTGATCAAAGAAAACAGCTTCCGCCTGCTTTAAGCTTTCCAAATTATCTTGAGACATGCACTCTTTCCTTTGCTAGGTTAACCATTGGCTCTCTACCAGAGCGCTCACTCGTGATAGTCCATTGACTTGAACCCATGATTTTTAATGAGTTCATCTCGCTTTGCCGATCTCAAATCTTCGCGCACCATTTCAGCAACTAGTTCACTGAAAGTCGTCTTTGGCTTCCATCCAAGTTTCTGTTGAGCTTTAGACGCATCCCCCAGAAGGGTTTCGACCTCCGTTGGCCGGAAATATCTTGGATCAATGGCGACGATAGCTTTACTGGCTTGCTGCGGGCTTCCCGGAGGATTCATCCAGTAGCCCTTTTCTTCGACACCATATCCTTCCCAACGGATATCCATGCCTAGCTCTTTGGCCGCGGCATTGATGAAGTCACGCACGCTGTATTGAACCCCAGTCGCGATCACAAAGTCTTCCGGCCGTTCCTGTTGCAGCATCAACCACTGCATTTCGACATAGTCTCGAGCATGCCCCCAATCTCGTTTGGAATCCAGATTTCCCAGATACAAACAATCCTGCAGGCCCAACGCGATGCGCGCCAGCGCGCGGGTCACTTTACGGGTAACGAAAGTTTCACCCCGGACGGGACTTTCGTGGTTGAAGAGAATGCCATTGCACGCGTAAATGCCGTACGCCTCACGATAGTTGATCGTTATCCAATAGGCATAAAGTTTGGCCACTGCGTAAGGGCTACGCGGGTAGAAGGGCGTCGTTTCCTTTTGAGGCGTTTCCTGGACCAAGCCATACATCTCTGACGTACTAGCTTGGTAGAAGCGGGTCTTCTTTTCGAAGCCCAACAGGCGTATCGCCTCCAGAACTCTCAGGGCTCCGAGCGCATCGGAATTCGCCGTGTACTCCGGCTCCTCAAAGCTAACCGAGACATGCGACTGTGCAGCCAAATTGTAAATCTCATCCGGCTCAACTTGCTGAATGATGCGAATGAGGCTTGATGAGTCCGTCATGTCCCCATAATGCAAGAACAAACGCGTATCGGGCTCATGAATGTCTCGATAGAGATGATCAATACGTGCCGTATTGAACATGGATGCACGGCGACGAATACCGTGGACCTCATACCCCTTCTCCAGAAGCAACTCAGCCAAGTAGGCACCATCTTGGCCGGTAACTCCGGTAATAAGCGCTTTTTTCATTGGTTTCCCGTAGTTTTCATCCATCCCGGCGGCACCGTACGAATTCTGGCAACAAGCAGACGGTATCGCCCCGATCGCCGGCGAGATGCATTTTCAGTCAATCATCCGGACTTCACGAGCCATCTCAACCGCCCGTTGCGTACGACCTAGCTACCCGGAATGTTCGGCGCTTTTGCCCGTACAGATAAGCTATTGACCACACGTTTTACCGGCACCGCTTGAACATCTTTCCAAATCAAGAACTGTCGCCAAGACCGACCAATACGCCGGCCTAATCGCTTCCAAATTGGTCTCTTGTAAATACCTTCGCTTCGATATCGGCAAGCGCCGATTCCATGCGATTCGTGATGACCACATCCGCCTCCCGCTTGAAGGCCTCCAAGTCATTCACCACACGAGCGTCAAAGAACTCACGCTCCTGAAGTCCCGGCTCATGCACAATGACCCCAATGCCTTTGGCTTTGATCCGCCTCATCACGCCCTGAATGCTGGAGGCACGGAAGTTGTCTGAGCCGGCCTTCATGATCAGGCGGTACACCCCGACAACTTTGGGGTTTCGCTTCACGATAGCATCAGCAATGAAGTCCTTGCGTGTCACGTTGGAGTCAACGATGGCACCGATGAGATTCTGCGGTACCCCATGGTAGTTCGCAAGGAGTTGTTTGGTGTCCTTGGGCAGGCAATAGCCCCCGTAACCGAAGGATGGATTGTTGTAGTGACTGCCTATGCGCGGATCCAGCCCCACGCCTTCAATGATCTGACGTGAATCCAGCCCATTCATGACAGCATAGGTGTCCAGCTCATTGAAATAGGCCACGCGCATTGCAAGGTAGGTATTGGAAAAAAGCTTGACCGCCTCTGCCTCGGTCGAGTCGGTAAACAATACCGGGATGCCGTCCTTGACCGCGCCCTCTTTGAGCAGGTTGGCAAAAACTTCGGCACGCGTGGAGCGCTCGCCGACAATGATGCGCGAGGGGTGGAGGTTGTCGTAGAGCGCTTTTCCCTCACGCAGAAACTCAGGCGAAAAAATGAGGTTGCTGCACCCCATCTCTTTTCCCGTCCTGGCGGTATAGCCCACGGGCACGGTGGACTTGATGACCATCACCGCCTTCGGGTTGAAGGCCATGACGTCGCGAATCACGGATTCCACGGATCGGGTATCAAATTGATTGGCGTCCGCATCGTAATCGGTCGGCGTAGCGATCACGACATAGTCCGCCCCCTCATAAGCCTCTTTCTTGTCCAGCACAGCACGCAAGTTCAGTGCCTTATTCGCCAGAAAGTCCTCAATCTCAGGATCCGCGATGGGACTCTTTTTCTCATTGATCATCGCCACCTTCTCGGGGACGATATCAAGTGCCACCACCTCATGGTGCTGCGCAAGAAGGATGGCGTTAGACAGCCCCACGTAACCGGTGCCGGCGATAGCGATTTTCATGAGGCCGCCTTTGACTCAGCCTGTCTTTTGACATGGCACTTTTCGAGCTTGGCCCTGAAGCGCACAGCTTCCTGAAATTGAGTTCGTCGGTTTGTCATCTCGGGGATTAAGAAGCGTTTTGGCACGCTACCGCCATGCCGTTTCACGATCAGCAAGCGCGGTCAGGTGGGTATGGGAGAGCCTCAAACAGCCAAAGAGCCGTTGCCGCTCAAGGAATGAAGAATTGTGCCATAACCAGTATGGATTTTGTCGCCACGACAACGAATGCCGGACCTGCTCGCCCGGAGGTGACGCACGCGACAAAACCGGACTTTGCCATGAAAACCCCACGCCCCATGGCCTTCAATTGGCCTGCACTTGAAGAATCCCGACTGACACACAACGGGGCAGTTCACCGTTCGCCGCAAACCTCCGCCTCCTGCTCCATATAGACCCAATCCACAATCTGGCTGTCTGGCTTGTAGCCCGAAACCAGATCCTCAAGGATCGTCCGCAAAACGCGAACATCGTTCAAATCCAAGGCAATCCGCAGCGCGTTGAGCTTTTCTTCCAAAATTGGCCAGAGAAGAAAGTTCTCATGCGCCTTCATGATCTGCGTATGGGAGGTGGGCTTGGGATTGTCTCCGATGAGCAGCTCCTCATAAAGCTTTTCCCCCGGGCGCAAGCCGGTGATTTCGATCTCGATATCACCCTCCGGATTTGCCTCATCGCGAATCGTCAGCCCCGACAGTTCCAGCATGCGTCTTGCCAGATCCATGATCCGAACCGATTGCCCCATATCCAGCACAAACACATCGCCACCCTTGGCCATCGCTCCGGCCTGGATCACCAGCTGAGCAGCCTCAGGAATGGTCATGAAGTAGCGGGTGATTTCCGGATGAGTCAGGGTGATCGGGCCGCCATCGCGGATCTGTTGTCGGAATTTGGGCACCACGGAACCGGATGAGCCCAACACGTTGCCAAAGCGCACCATGGAAAATCTGGTCCCGGGCGACATCGCCACCAACGCCTGCAACACCATTTCCGCGAGTCGCTTGCTCGCCCCCATGATGTTGGTCGGACGCACCGCCTTGTCGGTGCTGATCAGGACAAAGTCCGCCACCCCCTGCTCAGCCGCCACCCGGGCGGCGGTCAATGTCCCGAACACATTGTTCTTAATGCCTTCGGCCGGGTTGTGCTCGACCAAGGGCACATGCTTGTAAGCTGCCGCGTGGTAAACCGTCTCCGGCTTCCAGGTGGTCATGATTTCGCGCATGCGCTCTTCGTCACGAACCGAAGCGAGCAACGGAACGACCCGGATCGCCTGACTTTGATGACCCGTCAACTTTCCATGGAGTTCCTGATGGATGTTGTAGAGAGCGAACTCGCTCTGTTCCACCAACAGCAAGGTCGCAGGTGCCATCTTCACGATTTGCCGGCAGAGCTCACTGCCGATCGACCCCCCCGCTCCGGTCACCAGCACGACCTTGTCGGCAACATTCCTGCCTAACAGGATATGGTTCGGGGCAACGGGCTCACGCCCTAACAGATCGTCGATATCCAGTTCCCTCAGATCCGAGGTGCTGACCTTCCCCTGTGCCAGTTCCGTAACGCTCGGCAGGGTGCGCACCGAGACCTTGGCCTGCCGGATCTGGGCCAAAATTTCATTCCGGCGCTTGCGGCTGACAGAAGGCAAGGCCAACAAAACATCGCTGACCTTGAGTGACATCACCAAGCCCGGCAGATCGACGGGGCCGTATATGGGCAGGCCATTCAAGACATGTCCGTGCAAGCGGTCGTCATCGTCCAGAAAGCCCACCACCCGCATTTCCAGGCTGTTGGCCATCGCGGCAGCAAGCTGCCGCCCCGCAGTCCCCGCGCCGTAGATCAACACCTTGGGGAGGGCCGCCAGCTTGAGTTGACTCTGATACAAACCACCCAACCAGAACCGCGCCAGCGCCCGCGATGCACCGACGGCCAAGAGCAGCAGCATCGGCTGGATCAACCCGATGGTTCGGGGGACACCCTGGACACCGATGGCCGTGAAAACGGCAGCAAACAGCAAGCCATAGACCGCAGTGGCCTTTGTGACTGTCAGAAGGGCGGGCCAGCCCGAATAGCGAAAAATCGCGCGATAAAGGCCAGAAATAAGAAATATCGGCAAGGCGAACGCCATGGCAGCAAGCGCTGCCCATAAGGCGGGACCAGACAAGGCAACGAACTCACCCAGCCGTAAATAAAAAGCCAGCCAGACCGTCAGCACACAAAGACTGGCGTCGACAACCAGCACCACCAGTCGCTTGGCAAAACGCGGCAGGGCCAGTATGGGCAAGGCTGCACTACTCAGCAGAGGCATTGACATCCCTTTGAATCAGTGGGAAACACCATCTCGGCGAAGAACCTTCAGCACAGTCAGCCAGAGAATCCGGAGATCGAACCAGAAAGACTGACGATGCAGGTACTCCGCATCCAATTTGACCTTCTCCGCGATAGACCGCTCATCTCGACCGTTAACCTGCGCCCATCCCGTGAGACCCGGGATCAACTCATGCACGCCTTGCGCCGTCCGCAAGGCAATCAAATCGTCTTGATTGAACAGGGCCGGGCGCGGCCCCACAAAACTCATATCGCCTTTGCAGATACTCCACAGCTGCGGCAACTCATCCAAGCTTGTTTTGCGGAGAAAAGATCCAGTCGGCGTCAAGTATGCCGCAGGGTCAGCCAGCAAGTGCGTCGCCATTGCCGGCGTGTCCGTGCGCATGCTGCGGAACTTGGGCATGCTGAAAATTCGATTATGCCGACCCACCCTGTCGCTCCAGTACAAGGCCGGCCCTCGCGATGACACCCGGATCAGAAGAGCAATCAATCCGGCCGGAATGGCAACGAGCGGGATCAAGGCAGCCGCCAATAAAAGATCAAATATCCGCTTGTTCATGAGACTTTTCGACACGCACGAATCATGCAAATTGATTGTAAAAATCCATCCAGGCCTCGCTGACTGCTGTCGCCGTAAACGTCTCAACGACCCGCTGTCGAGCGGAAAGTCCCAGGCTTTTGACATGCAGGGGATGGCCGGCCATGAATTCCATTTTCCGAGTCAGCGCCTCCACATCTCGCGGCGGGACCAGTACGCCGGTGATACCGTTTTCAACGGCATCCACAACCCCGTCGATTTCATACGCCAGCGTTGGGATCCCGCATCCCGCCGCCTCCACAACCACAAGCCCAAAACCCTCGCGGTAACTTGGCAACACCAGCAAATCGGCTCCGGCCATGAATGTCTCCGGCTCCGCTGATGGACCGACCCAGCGCACAGAGGCGCCAGCATCCCCGGCCAACGACTTGAGTTCTGACCCCAGCCCTTCCTCGTCTGGTCCGACCACCCACAGTGAAAGATTCGCACAACCACTTCTGCCGAAGTGTCGAAAAGCAGTTACCAAATCGAATACACCTTTGTCCCGTGCAATGCGTCCCACAAACAAAAACACAAAGGCATCTTCCGCGACATTCAAATGCTGGCGGATAGCCCTACGCACCGCCTCGCTGGGGCGGAATCGGGCGACGTCAACCCCGGCAATTGAGCCTGCGCCCAACATCCCCACCCTGCCGGCAGCCAGCCTCAACTCCTTCTCAAGAAACCTGCTTTGCGAAGCGCTGTCGGAGAGCACCGTGGTCGCCAAGCCTACGATGAGACGATCTACAACTTTAAGCAAACCCCGCATCGCGCCTGCTCGAGTAACCCATACCTGCCCCGTGAACGTGTGGATCCGGTTCGGGACACGGCACAAGAAACTCGCCAACATCGCCAGCGCGCCTCCCTTGGGGGTGATGCTATGCACAACATCAAAACTGGACTGGCGAAAGATCGCAATCAATCGAATCAATGCCCGCAAGTCATTGAATGGCGATATTTTTCTTGCAATCGGAACATGGAGGACACGAACTCGCTCGTCAATGTTCCGGGACAGCTGGAATTCGTTTGTATTGACACACAGCGTAATCTGAAAATGCTGCGCGAGCATATGAAGATGCCCCTGCAGAAAAGCGTTCACAGCAAAGGGGCTTGTTGCAACAAAGCAGATGGACTTCACTCCGCCCTCTCAAAAGCCGAACTCAAAAGAAGGTGACTGGACAGACCCCTCGTCAGCTTCATCAGCTTCTTCCGTAGCTATCTTCAAACCGCACAATGTCATCTTCCCCGAGATAGGCACCGCTTTGCACCTCAACGATCTCCAGCGGTACCTCGCCCGGATTGGCCAGCCGATGCACCTGCCCTTGCGGTATGTAGGTACTCTGGTTTTCCCCCAGCACCATGGTCTTGTCCCCATTCGTCACCTCAGCCATGCCGCTGACCACCACCCAGTGTTCAGCGCGATGGTGATGCATCTGCAGCGACAGGGACGCCCCCGGTTTGACCGTGATCCGTTTGACCTGGTGACGCGCTCCGACATCAACACTGTCATACCAGCCCCAGGGACGTGCCACGCGGCGATGCTGAACCGCCTGCGCAGCGTCCAGCGCATCCAGCTTGGCCACCACCTCCTTGACCGCTTCGGCATGCGCCACATCTGCCACCAGCAGCGCATCGGGTGTATCAATGACCAGCAACCCAGTCGTTCCCAGCACCACCACCGGACGTTCGCCTGCCGCATGAATATAGGTATCACGCGCATTCAGGTGGTGGGCGTACTGCACCTCACCTCCGCTGCGATTGCCCGAGGCATCCGGTTCGGCCAGCGCGGCAACGGCGTTCCAGCTGCCCACATCACTCCAGATGCCGGCAAAAGGGAATACGCAAACATTGGCAGCTTGCTCCATCACGGCGTAATCAATCGACTGGCTGCGACAGCCGGCAAATGCCTGCGCATCCGGGCGGATGAAGTGACCGTCGTACTGAGGCTGTCGCATGGACTGGCGGCAGGCCTCCAGTATGTCGGGCGCATGCGCCTGCAAGGCATCGAGCCAATCCTGGGCCCGCCCCAAGAAAATCCCTGCATTCCACAGGTACTGGCCGCTGACCAAGAACTCCACTGCCTTATCCTGCGCAGGTTTTTCCACGAAGCGAGCAACCAGGAAGCCACCTTCCCGCCCCGGTTGGCCTTTTTGAATGTAGCCGTAAGCCGTGCTCGGAAAACTGGGAAGAACGCCGAACGTCACCAAGTGGCCGGCCAATGCTGCCGGAGCCGCTTGCCGCACCATGTCGGCAAATGCCGGCCCGTCAGGTATGTGGTGATCTGCCGGACAGAACAGCAGCAAGGCATCCGCCGGCGCCACCAACGCGGCCAGCGCCATGGCTGCCGCCGTGTTCCGTGCCTGCGGCTCAAGGATCTGACGTACCTGCAAGCCTGTCTGCGCGGCCACATCGGCCACCAGGAAGCGGTGCTCTTCAGCGGCGACACAAGTGATATTCGCCTCTTTTGCCAGCGGTGCCACACGCTCCAGCGTCAGCTGCAACAGCGACTTCTCGCCCAGCAGGGGAATGAACTGCTTGGGGAAGGCCTTGCGCGACAAAGGCCAGAGGCGGGTGCCACTCCCGCCGCAGAGGATGACGGGATGGACCACCGGAAGCGCGGCTTGCGTCACACGAACACCTCGGCCGTCGCCAACAGCTGCCCCGTTTGGTCCTTGGCCGAGAGATGTGGCGCACCATCCAGCGGCCACGCGATACCGATAGCCTCGTCGTTCCAGGCGATACAGCGCTCATGCTCAGGTGCATAGTAGTCGGTGGTTTTGTAAAGAAAGTCTGCCGATTCGCTGGTGACGACAAAACCATGCGCAAAACCAGGTGGCACCCACATCTGGCGATGATTGTCTTCACTGAGCTCGACTCCGACCCAGCGACCAAAAGTGGGGGAGCCCTTACGGATATCCACCGCCACATCGAACACGTTGCCGCGCACCACGCGCACCAGCTTGCCCTGCGGCTGCTTGATCTGATAATGCAGACCGCGCAGCACGCCGCGACGGGAGCGGCTGTGGTTGTCCTGCACGAACGGAACTTCCTGTCCCACGGCCTGGTTGAAGGTGCGCTGGTTGAAACTCTCGAAGAAAAAACCACGCGCATCGCCGAACACCCTGGACTCAAGGATCAAGACCTCCGGGATAGCCGTTGGAATGACGTTCACAAGAAGTTCCTCACTTGGTTAAACCGCAGTTCTGTCAGTCAGCAACTGCAGAAGATATTGACCGTAGCCGTTCTTGGCCAACGGCTGCGCCAGTTTTCGCAACTGCTCACCGGTGATCCAGTGGTTGCGCCAGGCAATCTCCTCAGGGCAAGCGATCTTCAACCCCTGGCGGTGTTCCAGGGTCGAGATGAACTGGCTGGCCTCCAGCAGGCTCTCATGCGTACCGGTATCCAGCCAGGCATAACCGCGCCCCATGATCTGCACGCTGAGTTCGCCCTGCTCCAGGTAGCGCTGATTGACAGCGGTGATCTCCAACTCGCCGCGGGCACTCGGCTTGACCGACTTGGCGATGTCGACCACCTGGTTGTCGTAGAAATACAGACCGGTGACGGCGTAGTTGCTTTTGGGTTGGACCGGCTTTTCCTCGATGCTGCTGGCCTTGCCCTGCGCATCAAAGGCCACTACGCCGTAGCGCTCGGGGTCCTGCACATGGTAGGCAAACACCGTGGCGCCCTGGGTTCTCGCATCCGCCTCGGCCAGCAAGCCCTGGAAGTCATGGCCATGGAAGATGTTGTCGCCGAGTACCAGCGCGCTGGTGCTGTTGCCGACAAATTTTTCACCGATGATGAACGCTTGCGCCAGGCCGTCGGGCGAAGGTTGCACGGCATACTGCAGGTTGACCCCCCACTGACTGCCATCGCCCAGCAGTTGTTGAAAGCGCGGCGTATCCTGCGGCGTACTGATGACCAGGATATCGCGCATGCCCGCCAGCATCAGGGTGCTCAGCGGGTAGTAGATCATGGGCTTGTCATACACCGGCAGCAGTTGCTTGCTCATGGCCAGCGTGGCCGGGTGCAGGCGCGTACCGGAGCCGCCCGCGAGGATGATGCCTTTGCGTTGTGTCATGGTAGATGGTTCAAAGGATTTCGTTCAGCATGCGTGCCACGCCATGCCGCCAGTCGGGCAAGCTTAAACCAAAGGTTGCGCGGAGCTTGGCGGTGTCAAGCCGCGAATTGTTCGGTCGGCGCGCTGGCGTGGGATAGGCCGAACTTGGAATCGGGAACACTTTATCCGACCCGGCCCGCAAATCCAGGCCGGCCTTGCGGGCGGCATCCAGCACGAAACAGGCATAACCATGCCAGGAGGTCTCGCCGCTGGCCGCCAGGTGGTAGATGCCTGGCTGGGCCAGGTGGTTATGGCCAACGGCCGGCAAAACCTGCCGCAACACATGCGCGGTGATGTCGGCCAGCAGGTCGGCACCCGTCGGCGCGCCGATCTGGTCGTCGATCACTGACAGCTGCTCACGCTCACGGGCCAGGCGCAGCATGGTCTTGGCAAAATTGCCACCGCGCGCAGCATAGACCCAACTGGTCCGGAAAATCAGGTGCCGGCAGCCGCTGGCCAGGATCTGCTGCTCTCCCTCCAGCTTGGTCTGGCCATACACGCTCAGCGGGGCAGGCTGATCGGCCTCGCACCAGGAACGGGTGCCATTGCCGTCGAACACGTAATCGGTGCTGTAGTGCACCAGCCAGGCGCCGAGTTGCTGCGCTTCCCGAGCCAGCACGCCCGGCGCCAGCGCATTCAAGGCACGCGCCAGCTCGGGCTCGCTCTCGGCCTTGTCCACCGCCGTGTGTGCAGCAGCATTGACGATGACCTGCGGCTGCACCCGCTGCACGGTTTGCGCCAGCCCGGGCAAATCGCTCAAATCGCCGCACAGGCCCTCGGCGCCCTGCCGGTCCAGCGCCACCACCTCGCCCAACACGCTCAAGGAACGCTGCAGTTCCCAGCCAACTTGGCCGCTCTTGCCCAAAAGGAGGATTTTCATGCTGGAGTCAGGCGTAGTGCCGCTCTACCCACTGACGGTAGCTGCCGCTGGTGACGCCAGCAACCCATGCCTGGTTGTCGAGATACCAGCGCACCGTTTTGCGAATGCCGGTGTCGAAGGTCTCCGCCGGCCGCCAGCCCAACTCGCGCTCCAGCTTGTGAGCGTCAATGGCGTAGCGGCGGTCGTGTCCAGGCCGGTCTTTCACAAAAGTGATCTGCTCACGGTAGGATTTTTTGTCCGCCCTCGGTTGCAGCTCATCGAGCAGGGCGCAGACCGTGTCAACGATTTCGATATTCGGCTTCTCGTTCCAGCCGCCCACGTTGTAGACCTCACCCAGGCGCCCGGCCTCCAGTACCCGGCGGATGGCGCTGCAATGATCTTTCACATACAGCCAGTCACGGATCTGCTGGCCGTCGCCATAGACGGGCAGCGCTTTGCCCCCCAAGGCGTTGACGATCATCAGCGGAATCAGCTTTTCCGGGAAATGGTAGGGACCGTAATTGTTGGAGCAGTTGGTGGTGAGCACCGGCAGACCGTAGGTATGGTGGTAGGCGCGCACCAGATGGTCACTCGCCGCCTTGCTGGCCGAGTACGGACTGTTGGGCTCGTAACGGTGCTGCTCGGTGAAGGCAGGCTCGCCCGACTTGAGTGAACCGTAGACCTCGTCGGTGGAAACGTGCAGGAAGCGGAAGGCCGCCTTGGCTTCGCCCATCAAGCCGTTCCAATAAGTCCGCATCGCCTCCAGCAAGCGGAAAGTGCCCACGATATTCGTCTGAATGAAGTCCTCCGGGCCGTGGATGGAGCGGTCCACATGCGACTCGGCCGCAAAGTTCACCACCGCACGCGGCCGATGCTCACTCAGCAGGCGCTCCACCAACGCCGTGTCGCCGATATCGCCACGCACGAAGACGTGATGCGCATCACCCTGCAGGGAAATCAGGTTTTCCAGATTGCCGGCATAGGTGAGCTTGTCCAGGTTCACCACCGGTTCATCCGATTGCGCCAGCCAATCCAAAACAAAATTGGCACCGATGAAGCCGGCGCCGCCCGTCACGAGGATCATGAGATTCCCTGTCAAAAAAGGGGGCTCCAGGCCACCCGTGTCATCTGTCGAATTATTCCATGCCTTTCCCCCTCTATCCAAGCGTCACCGTCGGGGGTAAAGTTCGTGCACCCGCCACCTCAAGGAGCACCCCATGGTCAGGAAATCCGCCAAGCCCGCCCGCAGCGCAGCCCCCTTACCGGACGCCATCAAGGATTCGGCGCACGAGATCTGGCTGGCTGGGCTGGCCGCCTTCAGCAAGGCTCAGCAAGAGGGCAGCAAGGTATTCGATGCCCTGGTGCAGGAGGGCTTGACGATACAGCGCAAGACGCAGGTGGCCGCCGAAGAAAAAATGAGCGCGGCGACGCAGAAAATGAACAGCATGGCCAGTGAAATCGGTGCCCGTGCCACTGGTCAGTGGGACAAGCTGGAGTCCATCTTCGAAGACCGGGTCGCCCGCTCCCTCAAGAGCCTGGGCGTCCCGACGGCAAAGGAGGTGGATGCCCTGGCGGCACGCCTGGCCGCGCTTGAAAAGACGGCGCAGCCCCGCCCGCCCCGATCGGCGGCCGTCAAGCCCCCCCCCGCCCGCAAACGCCCAAGCGCCCGCTAGTCGTCCGGCGATGGCGAAGAAGGCGCCGCGACGTACGGCACAGCGCATCCTGGACACCGCGCTGGCACTGTTCAACCGCTTTGGCGAACCTCATTCCTCAACGGCACTGATCGCCAGCGAACTCGGCATCAGCCCGGGCAACCTGCACTACCACTACCCGGCCAAGGACCAGCTGGTCAGCGCCTTGTTCGAGCAGTACGAGCAGGCCTTGGCCCAATTGCTGCCCGCAGGCGGCAGTGTCAAGGATGTGGAAGATGCCTGGTTCTTCATGCACAACCTGTTCGAACTGGTCTGGCAATACCGCTTTCTTTACCGCGATCTGAATGACCTGCTCAGCCGCAACCGCCGGCTGGAAGAACGCATTCAGGTCAATATGGCCGGGCAGGTCAGCGCCTTGCGCGCCATGCTGGAGAGCCTGCGCGCAACCAAGGCCCTGGACATCGATGCGCGCGAACTGCCCATCATCGCCAACTGCCTGGTCGTGGTGTTGACGTACTGGCTGAGCTTCGAGTATGTGCGCGACCCACGCCATGCACTGGAGCCCGAACACGGCCAGGCGGCCTTGCTGCGCGGGGCGCAGCATGCACTCGGCCTGCTCGCGCCCTATCTGGCTTCGCCCCAACGGGCGCACCTGCTGGGGCTGCGGGATGCTTACACTATGTCTTCGCCCCAACTTTTTTCCGCATCATGAGTGATCTCCAAACCCGTTTCGAAGCTGCTGTCGCCAACTCCAAGAATCTGAGCGAACGCCCCGACAACCCCACCCTGCTGAAGATCTACGCGCTGTACAAGCAGGCCACCGCCGGCGACGTCGAAGGCGAGCGCCCTGGCTTCTCGGACTTCGTGGGCCGTGCCAAGTGGGATGCCTGGAACGGTCTCAAGGGCAAGTCGGCCGATGAAGCCATGCAGCTCTACATCGACCTGATCGAATCGCTGAGCTGACACGGCATCCATGCTCTACAAATTCAAGTCCAAGGCCGCGGCCGACTTGATCATGCTCGAACCTCACGGCCGCCGCGTGCTGGGCCTCATCGGCAAGGACATTGAAGCCCGCCAGGGCATTCTGCTGCCCGAGCAGATGCCGGCGGCCATGGCTGCACTGGAAGCGGCTATTGCGCACGAAGAAACCGAACGCCGGACGGCAGAGGAAGAAGCCGCGGCGCGCGGCGAGGAACTGCCGCCGCTCGAAGGCGTCACGCTGCGCCAGCGCGCCACCCCCTTCATCGAGATGCTGCGCAGCTGCCAGCAAGCCGGCAAGGAAATCGTCTGGGGCGTCTGAATTGGCGCACCCCCAGGCTGCGCGCACTGCGTGTCGCTCCGCCCCCCCCTTGCAGGGGGCAACGCCAGCGGCCCGGCAAAGCCGGTTCCGCGGCGTTCCCGACCTTAAACTCTTCAGGCGTAGCCGTGTAGCGAACCTGGCTCGTCAGTCCACTTTCGCCCCGGAGTCTTTAACGACCTTCGCCCACTTTTTGTGCTCGGCATCGATCAAGCGTGTGAATTCAGCCGGCGAGTTGCCGCTGGGAATGGCCCCTTGTGCCAGCAGCTTTTCCTTGATCGCCGGGCTGTTGAGTGCCTTGGCCGTTTCCTGCTGAATGCGATTGACCACATCGGCCGGTGTCCCAGCCGGTGCCAACAGGCCGAACCAGCTGCTGGCCTCGAAGCCCTTGAGATGGCCCGCCTCCTCGATCGTCGGAATATCCGGCATGGCGGTCGAGCGCTGGGCACTGGTCACCGCCAGTGCCTTGAGCTTGCCCGCCTTGATCTGCGCCATGCTGGAGG
>ERZ1292640.602-Hain-H43-02um-R1-602-length-29414-cov-6_pt1 | contig 29414 bp, 21 predicted proteins | sample MGYA00564404_ERZ1292640 | MGnify/ENA primary metagenome ERZ1292640 (study PRJEB36523, sample SAMEA6512636) | groundwater metagenome | collected 2019-01-08 | study: AquaDiva: Metagenomics assemblies of 32 groundwater samples | reverse complement strand
GCACGGTCGGCGCCGGCACGGTCACCGAGATTCTGGCCTAGGCGGGATTCGGGAGCGCCTGAAGGAATACGGCAATGCGCGACATCATCATCCTGGCGTGTAACGAATGCAAGCGCCGGAATTACAACACCACGAAGAACAAGAAAAAGACGACCGAGCGTCTGGAAATGAAGAAGTTCTGTCCGTGGTGCCGGACGCACACGCCTCATCGGGAGACGAAGTAACGTGGGAGCTAGGGCCGGGGTCTAGGGGCCAGTAGTCGCGCGCCAGGCGGCGGCGTTTTCTGGCTAGCGCCTAGCGCCTGGGAGCTAGCGCCTAGTAGAGGCCAATAGCTCAACTGGTAGAGCACCGGTCTCCAAAACCGGGGGTTGGGGGTTCGAGACCCTCTTGGCCTGCCAGATTCCGCCGCCGGCTGCCGCGTAGACACGCGGTGGCGAGGGGCAGCGAGACAAGAGAAGGGCATGCTCGAGAAAGACAAGTCCGCGCCAACAAAGGCCCTGGGGGGCGTGATGGGTTGGTATCGCGACCTGCGTGATTTCCTGGGTGAGGTCCGCAACGAACTCAAGCGCGTCACCTGGCCCTCGCGCAAGGAAGTGTACGCGACGACCATCGTCGTGATCGCGACGTCGATCTTCTTTGGCGTGTACCTCTGGGGGCTCGATGTCCTCCTGAGCACGGCGATCAACAAGGTGTTCCAGTCCTTCGGTGCGGCATGACCGACGTCAAGACGAAGCAGTGGTTCATCGTCCAGACGTACTCGGGCTTTGAACGCAAGGTCGCCGAGTCGTTGCGGCAACGCGTGCAAGCGTATGGGATCGAGGAGGAGATTGGCGAACTCCTCATTCCGACCGAGGATGTGGTGGAGATGCGCGCCGGCCGCAAGGTGGTGACGCCCAAACGCTTCTTCCCCGGCTATATCCTGGTCGAAATGGCGATGACCGACAACGCCTGGCATGTCGTGAAGAACACGCCGAAGGTGACCGGGTTTGTCGGGGCAGGCGCCAAGCCAACCCCGCTGTCACAAGAGGAAGTCGACCAGATTCTGCTCCAGGTGTCCGCGGCGGCCGAGAAGCCGAAGCCGAAGTACTCGTTCGAGAAGGGCGAGCAGGTCCGGATCAACGAAGGGCCGTTTACCAGCTTCAACGGGGTGGTCGACGACGTCAACATGGACAAGAACACCCTGAAGGTGATGGTCACGATCTTTGGCCGCTCCACGCCGGTGGAGCTGGACTTCCTGCAGGTGGAGAAGGTCTAGGTTTTCCGAACAGGCATGGGGCGCGAGTCCCCGCTGACGAGCGACGGTTCACAATCATGGCAAAGAAAGTACAGGCGGTCGTGAAGTTGCAGATTCCTGCCGGCAAGGCCACCCCGGCTCCCCCCGTGGGCACCGCGCTGGGCCCGCACGGCGTGAACATCATGGGGTTCTGCAAGGACTTCAACGCGAAGACGGCGAGCCAGGAAGGCCTGATCATCCCGGTGCTCGTCACGATCTACGCCGACCGGACCTTCACATTCATCACGAAGACGCCGCCGGCTGCTGTCCTGCTAAAACGCGCCGCCAACATCGCCAAGGGCTCCGCCGAGCCCAACAAGACGAAAGTGGGCACGGTGACGGCCAAACAGGTCGAGGAAATTGCGAAGACGAAACTGCCGGATCTGAATGCCGACTCGTTGGAGTCGGCGTGCAGAACCGTCGCTGGCACGGCCCGCTCCATGGGCCTCGACGTCATTTAGTCACAAGCCCGGGCGCCGCCAGACGGGTGGCGCACATAGTGGGAGGGTCCGCAACCCGGGCCCGTTGGGACCACGGAGGAGTCCATGCGAAGAGTAGGCAAGAAGTTCGCCGCATCCAAGGCGCAGGTGCCCGTCAAGCCCCTGTCGATCGAGGAGGCGGTGCCGCTCGTCCAGAAGTTGAAATACGCCAAGTTCGACGAGACGGTTGAGGTATCCATTAGGCTGGGCGTGGATCCGAAGCACGCAGACCAGATGGTACGCGGCACCGTCGTGCTGCCGCACGGCTTGGGCAAGACCAAGAAAGTGCTGGTGATTGCCGGCGGCGACAAGCAGAAGGAAGCCCTGGAAGCCGGCGCCGATACGGTGGGCGGCGAGGAACTGGTCGAGAAGATCCAGGGCGGGTGGATGGACTTCGAGGCCGTCGTGGCCACGCCTGACATGATGCGCGCCGTTGGCAAGCTGGGCAAGGTGCTGGGACCGCGCGGTCTGATGCCGAACCCGAAGACCGGCACGGTCACCACCGACGTCATCAAGGCGATCCGCGAGATCAAGGCCGGCAAAGTGGAGTTCCGCGTCGACAAGACCGGCATCGTGCATGCGCCGGTGGGCAAGATTTCGTTTGCGACCGATCGCCTGGTGGAGAACACCAAGACACTGGTTGACAGCGTCATCAGGGCCAAACCGGCGGCGGCCAAGGGCAAGTACGTGAAGAGCGTCACCATCTGCTCGACGATGGGCCCCGGGATCAAGATCGACACGACGAGCATCGAGGCGGCGCACAAGTAGGCCGCGGAACCAGGATTCAGCGTATGGCACTGACGAAAGCTGAAAAGCACACCGAGCTGACGGCACTCGAATCCGAGCTGCGCACAGCCGAGAACGCAATCTTGCTCGACTACAAGGGCCTGAACGTGCCGCAAGTGACCGCGTTGCGGCGGCAGGTCCGGGCGGCGAAGGCGCGGTATCGCGTCGTCAAGAACACCATCGTCAAGCGGGTCATCAAGGGCACGCCCTTCGAGCCGCTTGGCCCGTTCTGCACCGGCGCCACGGCGGTGGCCTATTCCGGCAGCGACCCGATCGCGCTGGCCAAGGTGCTGACGTCGTTTATCAAGACCGCGCCGGCGCTGAGCATCAAGGCGGCGGTCGTGCAAGGCAAGGCCATCCAGGCGACCGAGGTCACGGTCCTGGCGAACCTGCCCGGCAAACCGGAGCTCTACGCGAAGCTGCTCTTCGTGCTGCAGGCGCCGATGTCGCAGCTGGTGAGCGTGCTCAGCGCCGTGCCCCGGGATCTCGTCAACGTGCTCTCACAGGCAGAAAAGAACAAGCAGGGACAGTAGCCCTTCCACGGGTAGAGGAGAACGACAGCCATGGCCGAAGTGAATCAGCAGCAGGTGGTTGAGTACATCAAGAACATCAGCGTGATCGAGCTGTCGCAGCTGGTCAAGACGCTGGAGAAGGAACTCGGTGTGTCTGCGGCGGCGGCCATGCCCATGGCGATGCCGATGGGCGGCATGCCTGGCGCGGCGGCGCCGGTTGAGGAGCAGACCGAGTTCAACGTCATCCTGACCGATTTTGGCGCCAACAAGATCAACGTGATCAAGGCGGTTCGCGAAGTCACGAGCCTCGGTCTGAAGGAAGCCAAGGACCTGGTCGAAGGCGTGCCGAAGGCGATCAAGGAAGGCGTGCCGAAGGCCGAGGCCGAGGCGATCAAGAAGAAGTTCGAGGACGCCGGCGCCAAGGTCGAGATCAAGTAGGCGGCGTTCCCGCGGTTGGGGGGCGCGCGGCCCGTGCGGCGGCCCCCCCGACGCGTTCTGTGCCTGATCGACACGAGTTGACGGGTGTCGTGACGCCCAAGTGTCCTGGAGCCGCAACGGCCTGAATCCTGAGAGCAGCATGTACAGCCTTCCGAAGAACGTCTATCGCGAGCGCATCGACTTCTCGAAGATCAACACCACGGTTCCGATTCCGAACCTGATCGAGATCCAGCGGAAGTCGTACGAGCGATTTCTCCAGATGAACCGGCTCCCGAACGAGCGGGAGGACATCGGCCTGCAGTCGGTGTTCAAGTCGGTGTTCCCGATCAGCGATTTCCGCGAGAACTCGTCACTGGAGTTCATCGAGTACTCGATCGGGAACTGGGAGTGCAAGTGCGGCAAACTGCAGGGCCTCCAGCACTTGCGCAAGCCGTGCTCGGGGTGCAACACCACGTTGGTGGCCGATCCGCTCGGGGACGGCGACGTGCTGTGCCCCCAGTGCGGCCGATCGAACGAGGCGCGCGGCGATTTCTGCGACATCTGCGGCAACACCGTCACCTTGAAGTTGAAGTACGACGTCGATGAGTGCCAGGAACGCGGCATGACGTACGCCGTGCCGCTGAAGGTGACGATCCGTCTGGTCGTCTGGAACAAGGATCCGGAAACGGGCGCCAAGACCATCCGCGATATCAAGGAGCAGGAGGTCTACTTCGGCGACATTCCGCTGATGACCGACAATGGCACGTTCGTCATCAACGGCACCGAGCGCGTCATCGTGTCGCAGCTGCACCGGTCGCCCGGGGCGTTCTTCCACTCCGAGGACAAGGCGCTGTACGTGGCGCAGGTGATCCCGTATCGAGGGTCGTGGGTCGAGTTCGAGTACGACGCGAAGAACCTGCTGTATGTCCGCATCGATCGCAAGCGCAAGTTCCTGGCCTCGGTGTTCCTGCGGGCCCTCGGCCTGCGCGCGGCCGACGAGATCATCCGCACCTTCTTCACCATCGACCGGATCTACCTGAAGCAGGGCTCGCTCTACTGGGGCGTGGCCGACAGTCTGGTGGGTCTGCGGGCAGGCGAGGATATTCCCATCCCGGGCACCGACACCGTGATTGTGAAGGGCCGGAAGATCACGATGTCGGCCATCAAGGCGCTCCGCCACGCCGGCGTGGAGGCCATCAAGGTCGATGAAACCGAGCGCGAGAACGCGTACGCCGCTGCGGACATCGTCGATCCGGCGACGGGCGAAATCATCCTCGAGGCGAACGAGGAGGTGACCCATCGGGTGGTGGCCATCGCCCAGGAGAAGGGCGTGGATCGGTTCGAGGTGTGCTTCCCGGATCGCGACGAGGTGGGACCCACCATCTCGGCCACGCTGAGAAAGGACCCGATCCGGACGCACGAGGAAGCGCTGATTGAGATCTACCGGCGCCTCCGGCCCGGCGATCCGCCGACGCTCGACAGTTCGCGGTCGCTGTTCGAGAACATGTTCTTCAACCCGCAGAAGTACGACTTCTCCCGGGTCGGCCGGCTCAAGCTGAACACCAAGCTCGGCATGAAGACGCCGCTCGAAGAGAAGATCCTGCACCCGCAGGATTTCTACGAGGTGATCCGCTACCTGCTGAAGTTGCGCAAGAACCCGGCCTACGTGGACGACATCGACCACCTGGGCAACCGGCGCGTGCGGTCGGTCGGCGAGTTGCTGGAGAACCAGTTCCGCATCGGGCTGGTCCGGATGGAACGCGCCATCAAGGAGAAGATGTCGGTCTACCAGGAAATGGCGACCGCGATGCCGCACGACCTGATCAACGCGAAGCCCGTGATGGCGGCCATTCGCGAGTTCTTCGGGTCCTCGCAGTTGTCGCAGTTCATGGACCAGACCAATCCGCTGTCGGAAGTCACGCACAAACGCCGGCTCTCGGCCCTCGGGCCTGGCGGTCTGTCGCGCGAGCGGGCCGGCTTCGAGGTGCGCGACGTGCACCCGACGCACTACGGCCGGATCTGCCCGATCGAGACGCCGGAAGGTCCGAACATCGGTCTGATTTCGTCGTTGGCCTCGTTTGCGCGGATCAACGAGTTCGGCTTCATCGAGTCGCCCTACCGCAAGGTGAAGGACGGCCGGATTGTCGACTACGTGGTCATCACCAACGCCGGCACCAGCAAGCACAAGATCGGTGAGGTCGTGGAATGGCACGACGTCATCGAAGACCTGGGAGGCGGCAAGCGCCGCGCGAAGAAAGGGATCGAGTACGAGCCGCACCCGTTCTACCTGTCGGCGTGGGAAGAAGATCAGTACATTGTCGCCCAGGCCAACGTGTCGGTCGACGAGACGGGCCGGCTTCGTGACGAGCGCGTGAACGCGCGGCAGGCGGGCAACTTCATCCTGGCTCAGCGCGACAGCGTGCAGTACATCGACGTGTCGCCCAAGCAGCTCGTGTCGGTGGCCGCCTCGCTCATCCCCTTCCTGGAGCACGACGACGCCAACCGCGCGCTGATGGGGTCGAACATGCAGCGCCAGGCCGTCCCGCTGCTGCGGGCCCGGGCGCCGTTTGTCGGCACCGGCATGGAGTACATCACGGCACGCGACTCGGGTGCCGTCGTCGTGGCTCGCCGCGCCGGCACGGTTGACTACGTCGATTCGCAACGCATCGTGGTGCGCGTGCACGGCGAGGATGGTGATGTCCGCAAGGAGATGGGCGCGGACATCTACAATCTGACGAAGTTCAAGCGGTCCAACCAGAACACCTGCATCAGCCAGAAACCGATCGTCCGCGTGGGCCAGAGAATCCACAAGGGCCAGGTGATGGGCGATGGGCCGTGCACGGAACTGGGCGAGCTGGCGCTGGGCCGGAACGTGCTCGTGGCGTTCATGCCCTGGCGAGGCTACAACTTCGAAGATGCGATCCTCGTTTCCGAGCGCATGGTCAAGGACGACTACTACACGTCAATCCACATCGAGGAGTTCGAGATCGAGTCGCGCGACACGAAACTCGGTCCCGAGGAGATCACGCGGGACATCCCGAACGTGTCGGAAACGTTCCTGCGCGACCTCGACGACAGCGGGATCATCCGGATCGGCGCCTACGTGAAGTCGGGCGACATCCTGGTGGGCAAGGTGACGCCGAAGGGCGAAACTCAGCTGACGCCCGAAGAGAAACTGCTGCGCGCCATCTTCGGCGAGAAAGCGGGCGATGTCCGCGATGCGTCGCTCATCTGTCCACCCGGCATCGAAGGCATCATCGTCGGCGTAAAGATCTTCTCGCGCAAGGGCATCGAGAAAGACGATCGCGCCAAGTCCATCGAGGCCGACGAGCTCGAGATGATGGAGAAGAACCTGCAGGACGAGGTCCGCATCCTCCACGATGAGGTGAAGCAGCGGGCGGTCCAGATGCTGCAGGGCCAGACGCTGCGGTCCGATCTCTACGACGACGATGGGCGCGAGAAGCTCCTGAAAAAGAGCACCGCGCTGACGCGCGAGAACCTCGAGGCGTTGCCGTACAGCGCCTTGATGCGCGCCAGGGTGGCGGGCGACGACCCGCGGCTCGAAAGCGACCTGCGCGATCTCGAGGAGCGCACCAAGCGCCAGGTTGAGGTGATCGAGCAGGTCTTCGAAGAGAAGAAGGAAAAGGTCCGTCGCGGCGACGAGCTGCCGCCGGGCGTGATCAAGCTGGTCAAGGTCTACGTGGCGATGAAGCGCAAGCTGTCGGTCGGCGACAAGATGGCCGGCCGCCACGGCAACAAGGGCGTCATCGCCCGAATCCTGGCCGAAGAGGACATGCCGTACCTGCCTGACGGCACGCCGGTGGAAATCGTGCTGAACCCGCTCGGCGTTCCGTCCCGTATGAACGTCGGCCAGATTCTGGAAACGCACCTCGGTTGGGCGGCCCACGCCTTGGGGCTGTACTTCGCGACCCCGGTGTTTGACGGCGCGACCGAACGCGAGATCAAGGACTGGCTGGAGCGCGCCGGCCTGCCGAAGACCGGCAAGACCAAGCTTCATGACGGCATGACGGGTGAAGGGTTCGACCAGGACGTGACGGTGGGCTATATCTACATGCTCAAACTGTCGCACCTGGTCGACGATAAGATTCACGCGCGGTCGATCGGGCCGTACTCGCTCATCACGCAACAGCCGCTTGGCGGCAAGGCGCAGTTCGGCGGTCAGCGATTCGGCGAGATGGAGGTCTGGGCGCTCGAGGCCTACGGCGCGGCGCACATCCTCCAGGAGCTGCTCACGGCCAAGTCGGACGATGTGACGGGACGCGCCAAGATCTACGAGTCGATCGTCAAGGGCGACGCGTCGTTCACACCCGGCCTGCCGGAGTCGTTCAACGTGTTGATCCGGGAACTGCAGTCATTGTGCCTCGACGTACAGCTGCTGAAGACCAAGAAGAAACCGCTTCCGCCGGAAGAACCTGTGCCGCCGGCCGAGCCGGTCGTGCAGGAAGTCTGATCACGCGCGGGCGTGTAGCTGGAACGAACTGTCAGCGAAGGTATCCATGAGACCAAGCTTCGACACGAAGGGCTCGTTGGTGGCCGATTTCGATGCGATCCAGATCAAGCTGGCGTCGCCCGAAATCATCCTGGGCTGGTCGCACGGCGAAGTGACCAAGCCGGAAACGATCAACTACCGAACCTTCAAGCCGGAACGCGACGGGTTGTTCTGCGCGAAGATCTTCGGCCCGATCACCGACTGGGAATGCCTCTGCGGGAAATACAAGCGGATGAAGCACCGCGGCGTCATCTGCGACAAGTGCGGCGTCGAGGTGACGCAGGCCAAGGTGCGGCGGGAGCGGATGGGCCACATCACGCTGGCGACGCCGGTCAGCCACGTGTGGTTCTTCAAGGGTCTGCCGAGCCGCATCGGGCACCTGCTCGACATCTCACTGCGCGATCTGGAGAAAATCCTCTACTTCGAAGGCTACGTGGTCGTCGATCCCGGCGACACCGATCTCAAGCAGAACCAGCTGTTGACCGAGGAGCAGTACCGGAAGGCCAAGGAAGATCACGGGCACCGCTTCAAAGCCCAGATGGGTGCCGAGGCCATCAAAGAACTGCTGCGACGCGTCGACGTCGAGACCATGGCCGTCGAGTTGCGCGAGAAGATGCGCACCGAGCAGTCCGCCCAGAAAAAGCTGAAGTACGCCAAGCGCCTCAAGGTGGCCGACGCGTTTCGCAAGTCGACCAACAAGCCCGAGTGGATGATCCTGGACGTGGTGCCGGTGATTCCGCCCGAGTTGCGGCCGCTGGTTCCGCTTGACGGCGGCCGGTTCGCCACCTCGGATCTGAACGATCTCTACCGGCGCGTGATCAACCGGAACAACCGGCTGAAGAAGCTGATCGAGCTGAAGGCGCCCGATGTCATCATCCGCAACGAGAAGCGGATCCTGCAGGAGGCCGTGGACGCGCTGTTCGACAACGGCCGCCGCGGCCGCGTGCTGCGGGGCGCGAACAATCGCCCGCTCAAGTCGCTCTCCGACACCTTGAAGGGCAAGCAGGGCCGGTTCCGCCAGAACCTGCTCGGCAAGCGCGTCGACTACTCGGGCCGCTCGGTGATCGTGGTGGGGCCGGAGTTGAAGCTCAACCAGTGCGGCCTGCCGAAGAAAATGGCGCTGGAGCTGTTCAAGCCGTTCATCTACAACAAGCTCGAAGAACGGGCGATGGTCCAGACCATCAAGCAGGCCAAGGAGATGGTCGAGCAGCAGAAGCCTGAGGTGTGGGACATTCTCGAAGAGGTGATCCGCGAGCACCCGGTGCTGCTGAACCGCGCGCCGACGTTGCACCGCCTCGGCATCCAGGCCTTCGAGCCGGTGCTGGTGGAAGGCAAGGCGATCCGCATTCACCCGCTGGTCTGCACGGCGTTCAACGCAGACTTCGACGGCGACCAGATGGCCGTGCACATTCCGCTGTCGCCCGAGGCGCAGATCGAGGCCTCGGTGCTGATGATGTCGTCGAACAACATCCTGTCGCCCGCCAGCGGGTCTCCCGTGACGATTCCGTCGCAGGACATCGTGCTGGGCTGCTACTACCTGACCAAGGCGAAGCCGGGCGCTCGGGGTGAAGGCCGCGCCTTTGCCGGCATCGACGACGCGCTGCTGGCCCTGCACGCCGGCGAGGTGGAAACGCTGACCCCGATCAGGCTGCGCTACACCGGCAACCTCCAGGATCTGACCGCGTCGCGCGACGACCAGGACGTGCTGCACACCGAGGTGCAGACGGTCCACAACAAGATCATCAACACGACAGTCGGCCGGGTCATTCTGAACGACGCGCTGCCGAAGGACATGCCCTTCGTCAACGGTCTGCTCAAGAAGAAGGGCCTGCAGCAGGTCGTCCAGTACTGCTACGTGCGCCTCGGTCACGAGAAGACCGTCGAGATGCTGGACAGCCTGAAAGAGCTGGGATTCCTGTATGCCACCAAGTCGGGACTGTCGATCGGCATCGACGACCTGATCGTGCCGGCCGAGAAGGAGCCGCTCGTCGAGGGCGCCCGCCAGGAGGTGATTCGCGTCGAGCAGCAGTACCTGGAAGGCGCGATCACCAACGGTGAACGCTACAACAAGGTGATTGCCATCTGGTCGGATGTCACCGAGAAGGTCGCCGACAAGATGTTCAGCAGCATGCAGTCGATGGACCATGATGGGAGCAACTTCAATCCGGTCTACATCATGGCCGACTCCGGCGCCCGCGGCAGCAAGCAGCAGATTCGCCAGTTGGCCGGCATGCGCGGCCTGATGGCCAAGCCGTCGGGCGAGATCATCGAAACGCCGATCACGTCGAACTTCCGAGAAGGCCTCACGGTGCTGCAGTACTTCATCTCCACACACGGGGCGCGCAAGGGCCTCGCCGACACGGCGCTGAAGACGGCAGATTCCGGCTACCTGACGCGGCGTCTGGTCGACGTGGCGCAAGATGTCATCATCTCCGAGCACGACTGCAACACGCTGGACGGCATCGAAGCCCAGGCCATTATCGAAGGCGGCGAGACCATCGAAGCGTTGCGCGACCGCATTATCGGCCGCGTCACCCTGGAGCGGGTGGCCGATCCGTTCACCGACGAGACCATCGCGGAGCCCAGCCAGGAGCTGACCGAGGAGCTGGCGTCAGCCATCCAGGACGCCGGCATCGAGCGGGTGAAAATCCGGTCCGTCTTGACCTGCGAGTCGCGCCGAGGCGTGTGCGCGAAGTGCTACGGGCGCGACCTGGCGACGGGACGACTGGTCGAACTGGGACAGGCCGTCGGCGTGATCGCCGCCCAGTCGATCGGGGAACCGGGCACACAGTTGACCATGCGGACGTTCCATATCGGCGGCACGGCCTCGCGCGTCACCGATCAGTCCACCCTCGACTCCAGCCACGCGGGTACCGTCCGGTTCCATGGGCTACAGGTGGTCGAGGGCCGGCGGTTGACCGAGGGCGGCGGCGTGAACCTCGTGGTGATGAACCGCAACGGTTCGCTCGTGATTGAGGACGACAAGGGCCGCGACCGCGAGCGCCACCAGATGGTGTACGGAGCGCGTCTAAAGGTGGCCGAAGGGCAGCACATCGACTCTGGCACCGTGCTGGCCGAATGGGATCCGTACACGGTGTCTATTCTGACCGACGGCAGCGGCCAGATTCGCTTCAAGGATATCGTCGAAGGGTTGACCGTGCACGAGGAGGTCGACGAGGTCACGGGCCTCTCGCGCCTCATCATCGTGGACTCGCCCGATGAGAAGAAACAGCCGGCCATCGAGGTCAAGCTGAAGGAAGGCGGCACGCGCCGCTATCACATGCCGTCTCGCGCCCATCTCATGGTGCGCGATGGCGAGGACGTGTTTGCCGGCGATATCCTGGCGAAGATCCCGCGCGAAACCACGAAGACCAAGGACATCACCGGCGGTCTGCCGCGCGTGGTCGAGCTGTTCGAGGCGCGCAAGCCACGCGACCCGGCCGTCATGAGCGCCATCGACGGCATCGTGAAGTTCGGCGGCATTGTGAAGAGCCGCCGCAAGGTGCTGATCGTGCCGGATGACAACGCGTCGGAGACGGTCGAATACGAGATCCTCCGCGGCGTCCACGTCGCCGTGCAGGAAGGCGAGCGCGTGCGCGCCGGAGACCCGTTGATGGATGGGCCGCGAAACCCGCACGACATTCTGGCCGTACTCGGAGAAAAGGAGCTGCAGAAGTACCTGGTCAACGAAATCCAGGAGGTCTACCGGCTCCAGGGCGTCACCATCAACGACAAGCACATCGAGACGATCACCCGTCAGATGATGCGGTGGGTGAAGATCGAGGAGGTTGGCGACACCGAGTTCCTGGTGGACGACGTGGTCGACAAGTTCCGGTTCAGGTCGGAGAACGAGCGCGTGATTGTCGACGGCAAGGCGCCCGCCAAGGGCCGTCCGGTGCTGCTCGGCATCACCAAGGCGTCGTTGTCGACCGAGTCGTTCATCTCGGCGGCCTCCTTCCAGGAGACGACGCGCGTGCTGACGGAAGCGTCGATCTCCGGCCGTATCGACTTCCTGCGCGGCTTGAAGGAGAACGTGACGATGGGCCGGCTGATTCCGGCGGGCACCGGATTCGACTACTACAAGGCGGTCCGCATCCCGGCCGACGAGCCGCCACCACCGCCGCCGCCGAGCGAAGAGGAACTTGAACTCGAGCGGGAGATGGAGATGGAGTACACCCTCGATCAGCCCGAGAACATCGGACTGCCGGGCAACCCGAAGGAATAAGCGGCGTTTGCTGGCACATCCAGATCATCTCGCGGTCGTGACGCTGGTCATCGAGCGCACCGGCGACGTCCTGGCCCGGGTGGAACTGGCCGACACGGCCCCCGCGCGTCGCAAGGGGCTGCTCGGGCGCAACGCGTTGGCGCCGGGGACCGGGTTGCTCATTCGGCCCTGCGCGAGCATTCATACGTGGTTCATGCGGTTTCCGATCGATGTCGTGTTCCTGGGTCGAACGGGCCAGGTCCTGAAGATCGTGGGGCGACTCGTGCCATTCCGCCTTGCGTGGGGAGGATGGCACGCGCGAGACACGCTGGAGTTGCCGGCTGGCGCCGCGTCTCGAGCCGGGTTGCAGGTTGGTGAGCGTCTGTGTGTTCGTTCCCCGTAATTCGATCGGGACGAATGTCACTATTTGCGTAATGGCGGCGCCGTCGACGTCGGCCGTCGGAAGTCGAACGTGCCGTTCACGACGAGAGCCTTGTCGCCGGCGACGGCGTTGAACGAAAACGTGCCCGCCAGCCTGACGTCGTCGAACGCCGTGACGTGGAGCGCGCCGTATCCCGTTGGAACGAACTTCACCACCTGCGAGCCCATCACCACGAACGTCTGCGCCGCGAAGAGTCCCTGGACTGCGTCTTCGACGCGGAACGCCGGCGCGATCTTGTACAGCGCCGGGCGAAACGGAACCTCCTCGTAGCGCGAGCCCATCCCCGGTACGAGCGTGACCGTCGCTGCGACGGACGGACACCGGATCAACAGCGGCGTGAACCGGGGGTTCTTCGCCATCGCCTGGTCGACGAAGAAGGCGACGTCTTCTTCGGCCAGCTGCAGCTTGGTTTCCTCCCGGGCCTGCCACGCGAAATACTTCCGCAGTTCATCGTCCGTCATCCAGTACACCGTCGCGACGTTCGCCGAGCCACCTGGCGTCGTGAACGTATGCTGGGCGGCCCCCGTCATCGTGACGTCACACCGGCCGGTCGGGTACTCGGCACTGACCGCAGGTTTTGGCACCGCTCGCTCCTTCCTACAGGCCGAGCCGACGACAAGGGCGGCCAGGCCGACCACGACAACGAGAATTCGGGCCTTCAGAACGCCGGTTACCGTGAGACGGAACATCGGTCTGCCCTCCGCAGTGAGACGCTCAGCTGGCCCGGGCGCGCACGGGTATACGCGTGCCCGCCTGATGAACCGGCTTGGCGCCCGGTCGCGCCATGCGACCCAGAAGCTGCTGGGCCAGGGCTACGTTGCCGGCGACGGCGGCGTTGTCGATCTGTCGCACGAAGGCGGACCCTGCCGCGGCCGCTTCGGTTCCGGTTGCGCCGATCGCGAGTCCGATCCGTCGATACATCCCCCAGGTGTCGCCCATGAAGAATGCCCGGCGCACGACCGCTTCGTCGACGGCCCCGATGAACGACTGGGCGATAGTGGTTTGCGCCTCGTACACCGCGTAAGGCTGTTGGCGGCCCAAGGCCATGGCCTGCTGCGTGTAGTGCTGCGCGAGACCCGCGTGGAGTCCGCGTTCGACCCTGGCGTCCAGGTCGCTTCGCCACGCCGGAGCGGCCTGCGCATCGATCCGTTCGAAGACGGCGCTCTGATTAGACGATGGGAGCGGATAGGGCCCGCCTCTCAGCAGACCGAACGCCCAGCGCACGTAGATGTCGATGCGTTCCTTGTCCTCGAATTCCGCCAGCGCATACGCACGAATCCTCTGGTACGCCTTGAGATGGATGAGGATCTGTTTCTCGTTCCAGGTCTCGCCGTACTCGTCGAGGGCCTGGTTGATGCCCATGCCCCAGGTACGATTCGCGGACCAGTCGACGTCAGCCGACTCGGGCGTGGGGGCGACGGGTGGAACGGGCGGTTGCGGCGACGTTGCGGCGCGCACGCGTAGAATGCCGAACCGCGGCTGTGACCATGCCTCGGAGTCGACCCCGATGTCCGGCGCAGGCCTCAGCGGGTGGTCGGGGTCGGGCACGCCTCGCGGGCGCCGACCTGTCGAGGGCACGGGCACCGTCGCCACGCCGTCCCGCTTGTCCTTCTTGTCAGGGGTCGGTTTCCAGCGTTGCATCGACCGCACGTAGTTGGTGCGGATGGTATTGCGATTGTTTGCAAGGGCCGCCTGGCCCACCGTGGGCTTCTGGTTGAACGGGGTGGGTGGATTGGGCGGCCGCGCAACCAGTTTCGGACCGGTCGGACTGGCTGCGGCGGCATCCTGGGCCTGCTTGGCCCAACTTGGATGTTCCGGGCATCCCGCCTGGCGGATGGCATTCAGCACGTTGACCCGCCCCTCGATGATCTGTACCTTGCCGTCGGGTGTGGTCCGTATGACACGATCGGGCAGAGGTTCCTTGCCGGGATTGCGCCCGCCGTGGCCGTGGTTGGCGGTGGAGTCCAGGTTGTGCGGCTTCAGGGAGCCTTTCAGGTTCGAGACGTCCTGCAATTCCTTCGTGGTTCCCAGGCCTCGCACACCGCCATCCCTCACGGGATCCGTGGGCCTGGACAGATTGTTGGTGACCGGGTCGACGTCCCCCACAAACGGCAGTCCCGTCTGGGGGTCGCGGGCGATCGGCCCCTTGATGCGCGTGTCTCCCGGCGGCGGTGGCCCCACAGACACCTTGCCCTTGGCTGTGGCGTCGTTGATCGCGTGGTCGTTGTTCTTCACCGCCTCTGCCGCATCGGCGTGTTCTTTCGGCGTCTTCGCGTTTCTGACCTGGTCGCCCACCTTGGACTCCATCGTGTCCATCGGCAGGTAGGGCGCTTTGTCGCCCGCGCTCTTCTGGTGTTGGTCGGTCGTCTTGCCGACGGCTTTTCCATCCCGAATCAGCTGTGTGGCTTCGAGTTGTGTTGCCCGGTCGAAGAAGGTGCCTCCGGTGATCTCCGCATGCTTGATCTTCGCGATGACCATTTCCGGGGTCTGGCCCATCGTCGCGCCGTCCTTGATCGCCTGCGTTAGGCCGGGGTGGGTCGCTTCCGTCGGATCCGGATGATTCTTGAACGCGGCGACGTACGCGGGGTCGGCGTCCAGCGGTTTGTACTGGATATCCTTCGGCTTGTACGGCTCTCCCGTCGTGGGATCGATTTTCGTCTTCCCCGTCAGGGGATCTTCTTTGAAGTTGCCGCGAGCTTTGTTGTAGGCGTTGTCGCCGAGGTTCTGCAGGTTCTGCGCGTTGACTTCGAGCTGCCCAAGGGGCACCAGGTTGTTCTCGAGTCCTTCCTTGATCGCGGCGGCAGACGGCGCCTGCGAGATGTAGTCGTTCAGGCTTCGCGCATTTCCGTCGGCGTCGGCCAGCTTCGTGGACTTCGTATTCATCACGCCGTGGACGATGAGGTTGGTGGCCACCTCCCATCCCGCCTCCTCCATGCCCTGCGTGGAGGCCGTCGTCGTGACGCTGGTGATCGAGTCGGCGATGCCGATGGCGTTGCTGACCGCCTGGCCCGAGGCGGACAGGCCTGTTCCGAGGATATTGGTCGCGCTTTGTCCAGCCGCGCCGAGGTTCTGCCACGCCTGAGGTGTCACGCCGCCGGCATAGGCCGCCGCCGCCGCGCTCGACACCGCGACAATGACATTCTTGAGGCGCCCATCCGGCAGGATTTGGTCGGCCGCGGTACTGACGACGTACCCCGTCACCTTGCCCGTGACGTACCCGGTGGGGTTGCCGATGGCCGACGCGGTCTCGAAGGAGATCTGCCTGATGTCAGCGGCCTCGGACATGGCCTGATCGGCCGCGTCCGCCATGATCGAGGCGGCGTTGCCGCGCGTCCGGTTCGAGACGTTCTCGAATCGGCGAGCATTGTTCATGGCGTCCTGAAACCCTCGCAAATCGCCCGCGTTCAGCCGCTGCTCGGCGAGCTGGGCCCACTGCTGAGCCCGGCCGTGCGAGCGGTCTGCCATGTCGTTGAGCGCGTCCTGGCTGCTGTTCAATGAGCGATTCGAACTGAACAGGCTGGTGGCATTCCAGAGTCGGACCCCCCTCTCCTGCCAACTGGGGTCGTCGGGCTTGTTGGAGTTCCACCGGTTGTTGAAGCGCGTGAGCAAGGTGTGCGCGTCAGCGAGTCTGGGATCGTTGAGGTTGGCGTTCAGCGGGCCGACCTTGCCACCGGGAGGTCGAGGCTTGCCGTCGGCCATCACCAGGCCTCCGGCGACCCCGCCGTCGCGCATCCCCGGGATCTTGTTGGGATCGGCGGCCGCCCGGCGTGGACCGCCGGCTCCACCGCCGCGGCATCCGCTGAAGTCGCCGGCTGCGGCCTGTGCGATACAGTTGCCGAGGTTGGTGACCGCCTCCGTCATCTTGCCGCGGAAGACGAACATGGTCCCGATGATGATCGACACGATGAGACCCGAGATGACGAGCACCTCTGTGGTCGTCACGCCGGTTTCCCGGCGCAGGTATGGGCGCCAGCAATCGTAGCCACCCCGATCCGCACGCGTGTTGGACGTCATGGTCGACCCCTCCGCACAAGTGACCCGGCGGCAGATCGGTCTGGCTGAGGTAGCCAGGTCTTACCGCACGGGCGGGCGAGACACCTCGAACGTTGTTCCCAGTCGCATCCTGACGACGGCGCCGACGGTGATCCCGTCTTCGGATAACACCTCAGCGTCGATCGTTGCCGCCTCGCGCAGCAACGATGTGGCGCGGTCGCGTTCGCCGAGTTCCTGGTGGCACCGTGCACGGAAGTACAAGACCGCCCCCGGGCCGACCCCGGTGCCGGCCGGAACCTGGCCCAGACCCGCGAGCAGGTCCAGCGCCGCCCGCCACTGCCCGAAGCGCATCTGCACCAGTGCGAGATTCAGCGTGAGGAGGTCGCGGTCGCCAGGGTTTGACGCCGTGGCCAGTGCCGCCTGGAGTTTCGCCGTCAGGGCATTGCCAAACATCGCCGGGCTGAACGCGGGAGCGCGCCGTGCTCTCCGCTGAACCGGCAGCGCAACCTGCCTGGCCGGCCCGCTGGCGCCCACCACGCTCACCGTGACGATGTCCCCGGGTCGTTTCTGCCGCACCAGTGCAGACACGTGAGCCGCGGAAGCGGACGCCCCTTCGACCGTCAGGATGCTGTCGCCCGACTTGACGCCCGCGATGGCGCCGGGGCTGCCCGCGCCGACGGACACCACCACCAGCGGTGCCTCTACCACGGACGAATCCGCGACACGTATCCCCAGATCGTTCTGATACACGAGTTCGTACGGATCGACGGGCCGATCGATTGGCGACAGACTTTCCGTGATCGACTCGTTCGTCAACCGGGACAAGCGGACACGGTCGACGCCGTCGTGATCCACCCAGAACAGCAGCACATCGACGGGCGAGTCGGAACCGGCAGGTCCGCGTGCGACGGCGCTCAGGAGGAGCGGCGCGTCGAAGTTGTCGGTGGCCTGGCGGAGCAGGCGCTTCACCTTGTCTCGGTCGCCGCGATCGGCAGCGGCCACCAGTTCGGCGTTTGTGATGTCCGACCAGCGCTGGACTTCGGGTGGCAGATCGACGGGGGCCGCCAGTCTGAAGGACGACACCGACGTGGTCAACACCCGGTCGAGGGCCGCCGCAATCTCCGCGGCGGGCCGCAGCGTGCCGGACACGGTCTCCAACGCCCCGAGGAATGCCAGGCCCGGGCGAAGCGTGACCTCGATCACCTCGCTGCGGCCACGTGTGATGGCGGCTGTGACGACGTACGATCCGATGCGGTGGCGGACGCGGACCCGGTGTTCACCCGTGCACACGTTGCGTTCGAAGGGCGTCCGCCCCGACAACTGGCCGTCGACGTACACGTCGGCGTCCCGCGGAACGGAGTTGACTCGCAGCGTGCCGACATCCGGCCGCATGCGAATAGCGCTGGAGTCCCCAAACCACAGCAGCGGCGACGCGGCATCCAGGCCCGCCAGCGCGTCAGCCGTGATGGCGACCGTTCGCGTTTCTTCGATCAGGCAGTCGCCCCGGAACCGTACGCTCAGCGACCGATCGACCGGGGGATTCCGGATCACGATGCCAGCCGATGTGCCCGGGTCGAATCGCGCCAGCGCGACCGCCTGTTCCAACGCCGCGGCTTCCTCGGTGCTGAGACGCCCCCGCAGTTCGGTCAACGTCACCGTGTCGCCAGCGGGCGCGTTGTCGACGATCACCTCGACCCCCGGCCGATCGGTCACGAACGCGATGGGGGGGATTCGCGCTTTGGGCGCCATGTCATTCACGGTGAGCGTCTGCGCTGGCACCATGGTGACGCGCGCGCCGGCGCCCTGATATCCCGGTTTCTCGAGCCGAAGCTGGTAGGTCCCGGCTACGAGCGACACGCGGATCGGCAGATCGCCCGTGACGCCGATCTCAACGCCGTCGAGCAGGATCGTGCAGTCGCGCACGGTGCTGCTGACCTCGAGGATGCCGCTTTCGCGTGTCCGGATTCCGTCCAGGGTCTCCTGCTCGCGCGGGGCGAGCCCTCCGGCGAAGAACGGGTCGACGCGCAGGAGTTCCCGCAGGCTCTCCTCGGCCTTCGCGTTGTTCATCAGCTGCAGGTGGGCTCGTGCTCGCAGGATAAACAACTGACGATGGGCCGGTCGCTCGGCCGTCGTCGGAGGCCGGGTCTTCCGCAGTTCAATCGACTCCACGGCCAGATGGTCGAGGGTCTCGATGGCCGCCTGCGGGTCGCTCTCGAGCAACTGTGCGGCCTGTGCCACTCGGCTCAAGAACGGGTCCACCTGCGCCGGTGGGGCCTGTGCAGGCAGTGCGGTCTGGCTCTGGACTGCGGCGGACGTTGATATCCGGGCGACGGTCGCGTCACCCGCTATCGACCAGACCCCCACGGCCACCACGAGGAGATGCGCGATCATCGCCACCTCATCACGCGTGGAGAAGACTTGCTGGCCACGGCCAACCACCCTGTCGGCGAGACCGCGATGGCGGAGGGATTCTTCACCGCCCGCTCACCTTCTTGCGGCAGCAGCAACGCCGGCGCAGGAGTCGGTGTGACCTTGCCGTCACCCATACTCTTGAGGTGTATCACAACAATCCGCTTCGTGCCGGTGTCCAGCAGGTACAGACCGTGCGCGCTGTCCACGGCCATGTCTTCCACCCGTTCCAGTTTTGCCGCACCCACCAGTGGCCCGATCACGGCCAGTGCGCGTTGTGCAGGGTCGAGCACGCGCACGGTTTGTCCACGGTCGTCGAGCAGATAGACCCAATCCGATGCGCCCACCAGCACGGTGCGGTACTTCCCGACAGGGCCCCACGGTGCGCAGGTTCCAGCGGCCAATTGGCACCGCAGGATCCCGCCATAGTCCTTGTCGATGAGCAGGAGGTCGCCCGTCGACCAGAACGCCATGGAACGAATCTTCTTCAACGGGCGTGCTTTCCCGCCCCACGTTCCCGACAGCGCGATCGGGCGCGTCGGCGGAATGGTGGCCAATCCGGTCTTGCCGGCTACCAGCACGGTGCCGTCCGGCATGGTCGTGACGGCGGACGGGTCGGCTGGCGTCGAGAGTGGCATCGCGCCATCGGCACCCACGCGATACAGCTTCCGCGAGCCTTCGTCCAGCAGCAGGAACCGGCCTTCGTTTTCGAAGTGGATGCGCCGCGGTTCATCGAGCGCTGGCAATCCCCTGGACGACAGCCCTTCGAGCGTCGCGAACGAGGTCGGCACCTGTCCGTTGGCGGCGCGCAGACGACGCACCAGGACGCTCGCGAGTTCGAGCGCGCGCTCACGCATCGGGGTGTCGGCTGGAAGCTCGTCGCGCAGCAATTGACACTCGAGGATGGCGGCCGGCAGATTGCCGTTGAGCGCGAGCAGTCTCGCGAGTCTCAGGCGTGCGGTCGCGGCCCCGCCCGTACCGGGGTGCTCGATCAAGAGGTCGTAGAGTTGTGAGGTCGCGAGATCGAAGCGCAGATCCGCTTCCAACTTGGCGGCCGTATTGAGCAGGACTTCATCCGTCGTCGGAGCCGTGCCTGCGGGACGGACGGGTTCCTGGGCGAGCCCTCGCAGGCTGGGGCCGGCGATCACGCAGACCAGGCCCGCAGCCAGCGCCCGCCTAACGAAGCTGCTGGACGACAATCTGTGCCGTGTCGGGAACCGCCCGAACCACATAGTGCGCTCCTGCGCTGACGTTCAGCGCGTCCGAGATCTCTGTTCCCGCGCGCGGGCCGCTCACCCAGCGGAACGTGACCCGATGCGCGCCCGCGGCGATCCGGGCAATCTGCGCAGGGTATGGGCCAGGCAACGGCCGCCCATCCACCAGGATCCGCACGCCAGCGTAGTCTTCGCCTTTCACACTCACGACGGCGCTACCCAGGCCCGGCATCGTGATGCTGCGTCGCTCACCCGCCCGCAACGTGATGCCTCCGACGTCGGCACTCAAGAATACGGTTTCACTGACGGCGCGCACGCGGAGGGCGCCGGGTTCGACAGTGACGGACCCGCCGGGGCCGTCCACGCGGCCCAACCGCGCGTCATCCGCATAGAGTGTGACCGGATACGCCGGGCCGTCGAATTCGATGCGCAGCACGGCTTCCGATGGGGCCGGCGGTGCCGAGGGTACGGCCACCGGCGGTGGCGGCGTCGGCGGCGCGGCCCCTACCGGTGCGAGCGCAGGATTGTCTCGTACCACAGTCCGCTCGACCGGTGCCGGCTTGGTCGCTGGGGCGGCGACGGTGGTCGCCGGGGCCACCGGCGGTGGCGCGACGACCGGTGCGGCCGTCGGCTGACCGCTCGAAGGCACTGCCGCGCGGGGCGACTCGGCCCCTACAACCGGCCGCCCACTCACCTCACGTCCGATCGGGGCCAGCCCGCCAGACCCCACTGCGGCCGGCTGCCTCTGGATTGGGGTTGCCGGTGAGAGCGGTGCCGGCTCGGGCAGTCGTCCGGCTCCGCCAGTCGGCGGGGGCACCGTCGATACCGGACCAGAGTAGGACGAGGCGGTCGGTACGGGCGCGGTCGGTAGGGGTTCCGGAGCATTGAAAGCCGGCGCCGCGCCCATCACACCAGACGGCTGGGCGTCTGGGGTTTCAGATGCCACCTCCACGGCCTGCCCGGGGGGAGCGTCCTTGCCCCCTCCCAGCAGCCCAAATAAGACCACCGCCACCAGGGCGACGGCGAGGGCCGCGATGACATAGATTATCGGCGATCGCCGAGCGGGAGCGGCGATCGGCTGCACGGACAGGTTGGGCGGCAACACCGGCATACACGGCATGGCCACCGATCGTGTCAGTTCCGCCACCAACTCCGACCCCGTCGGATACCGATCGTCGGGGTTCTTGGCGAGTGCGCGCTGCAGAACCGCAGACACCGCCGGGCCGACCGTCGCATTGGTCTGGTCCAGCGACCGAGGTGGTTCATTGACGATCCGGTACATCGTCGTGGCGATGTCGTCTCCGCCAAACGGACGTTCGCCGGTGAGCATCTCGTACAACACCACGGCGGCCGAGAAGAGGTCCGACCGGGGATCCAGCGGGAGTCCGCGCACCTGTTCCGGCGACATGTAGCTCGGGGAACCCATGATGGTGCCCGTCTGGGTCAGTCCCGCGATAGCAATCCGGGCGATCCCGAAGTCGGTCACCTTGACCCGGTCGTCGGCCGTCAACAGGATATTGGCGGGCTTGATGTCGCGGTGCACAATTCCTTTGGCCCCCGCGTAGTCGAGTGCCGAGCAGACCTGGGTGAAGAGCTCGAGTGCGCGATCCAGCGGAAGGGGCCCCTTCTCGGCGATCAGATCGGCGAGGGTGCGTCCTTCGACCAACTCCATCGCCACCGCGGTGGTGCCGCCGTCCTCGATGACATCGTAGATCGTGACAATGTTGGGATGCGTGAGCGTGCCGGCTGCGGCGGCCTCGCGGTACAGACGTTCCCGGAGTTGCGCGCTCTCGATATCGCTGCCCGCGATGGCGAGCGTCTTGAGCGCGACGGATCGGCCGATGACCGGGTCGAACCCCTGGTAGACCACACCCATGGCGCCACGGCCGAGCTCTCCCACGGCATGGTAGCGACCGATGGTCTTGACGATCGATGTCTCGTCGTTCATGAACGACTGTTCCTCAACGAGGCATCCGGTGTTACCTCCGCGTACCACGCAGCATGCCCATCATACCGCACGCTCATGCGGAAACGCCCTCTGCCACGGTATTCTCCACGGCCTCCTCGATCGACGTGATCCCGTTCTTGACGAGCGACAAGGCGCTCTCGCGGAGTGTTCTCATCCCCGATTCGCGCGCGGCCTGGCGGACGGCGCTGGCAGCCCCCCGCGTCAGGATGAGTTCCTCAATGGCCGGGGTGACGATCAGGGCTTCATGAATGGCGACGCGGCCGCGATAGCCCGTCTGCAGGCATGCGGGGCAGCCGCTGGACGTGTAGATGGTCTCGCCGACCAACTGCGGTCCGCCCGGCCCCAGTGCCACGCGCGCGGTGTTCGGCCGTTCGTCCACCACACGGCAATCCGGGCAGAGGCGGCGGATCAACCGCTGCGCCAGCACCAGTCGCAGGGCTGACGCGATGACGAACGGCTCGAGATTCATGTTGATGAGCCGGACCAGCGCTCCGGGCGCGTCATTGGTATGGAGGGTCGAGAGGACCAGGTGACCGGTGAGTGCCGCTTTCAGGGCGATGTCGGCGGTTTCGACGTCCCGGATCTCGCCCACCATGATCACGTCGGGGTCCTGGCGCAGGAAGCTCCGCAAGGCACTGGCAAACGTGACGCCTCGGGACTCATCGCAGGGGACCTGCCCCGCGCCGTCGATGCGCGACTCCACGGGATCCTCGGCCGTCAACACGCACGTGTCCTCGTTGTTCAGCGTATCCAGCAACGCATACAGGGTCGTGGTCTTGCCGCTGCCGGTCGGGCCGGTCACCAGCAGGATGCCGTTCGGCAACTCCGCCGACGCTTTGACCCGGGCCAACACGTCGGGCTGGAATCCCAGGTGGTCGAGGCTGCGGCGGGCACGAGACCGTTCAAGCGCACGGAGGACGATCCGTTCGCCGGTGGCCGACGGCACCAGCGAGAACCGGAAGTCGACTTGCCGTCCCCAGATCAGGTCGTAGCTGATCCGCCCGTCGAGCGGCGTGTCGCTTGGTTCGATCGGGAGGTCCGCCATCGCCTTGATCCGAGCGATCACCGGCAGGCTGGCCGCGCGTGGCAATGTCCACACGGTCCTGAGCGAACCATCGAGACGGACCCGGATGCGCAGGCGGTCTGCCATGGGCTCGATGTGAATGTCGCTGGCGTTGGCCTGGACCGCCCGGCAGATCATCTGATGGACCAGTCGGATGACAAGGGGCTCGCGAATCAGGTTTTCCAGCGCCCCTCCACCTCGTGACAGGGCATCACGCTGGCGGTTGATCAGGAGAACGGTCGGGTCGAGCAGACGTTCGAACGGTTCCTCGAGTCGTGCCGCATACACGCGGTCAATGGCCGCTCGGCAGTGCTCTTCCGTCTCGCGCCGGGCCGGATGGCCGAGGTACACGCTGTAGTGCGTGTCGAGCGCGGTGAGCAGCGCGAGTTCGTGCGCAACCTTGGGGACGACGTGACAGCCCGAGAGGGCTTCGAGCGCGGCCAACGTGTTCGAATCGGTGGGATTGAGTACGCAGACATGCAGAGCGTTGATCTCGGTTTGAACCGGGAACACCAGCATCGCGTCCATCACGTCAGCCGGGATCAGGGTGACCATCCGCTCGACGAAGTCGGGGTAGATCGTCATGAGCGAGGGATCGACGGCTCTCGCGCCCGTGATTTCTTCCAGCAGTCGGCCGAGCACGTCCGGTGTGATGACACGGATTTCCAGCAAGGCCCGGCCGAGAGTGGTGTTGCGGGCGCGCTGAATCTCGCGGGCGCGGTCGAGCAAGACCGGCGTCACGGTCCCGTATCCCATCAGGAGTTCCGCGAGACGTGCGTCAAGTTCGGCGTCGTTCATGACGTTACCGTTTCAGCTGGAAGGGCACGCCGACGTTGTACCACGAGGCGAGCGACTGTCCCTCGATGAACTCCATGGCCACCGCGGTGATCCCGCCATCTTCGACGATGTCGAAGATGGTGACGATGTTGGGGTGCGACAGCGCCCCGGCCGCCGCGGCCTCCCGGTACAGACGATCGCGAAACTCCTTCGCCTGCGCATCGGCCGAGTCCAGCAGGAGCGTCTTGAGCGCGACGGTGCGGCCGATGATCGGATCGAAGCCACGGTAGACAATCCCCATGGCTCCGCGACCGAGTTCGTCAAACGCACGGTACCGACCAATCGTCCGAACGGCAGTCGTCTGCCCTGAATCCGATGACATGCTGATTCCTCGTTCCCTGTCGCGACGCGCCAGACGCGCTGTCTCCCATCATGCCCGAAACGTCCGCGCGTGGCACGTCCCATTGGCCGGGTGTCGGCGGCGGTTGCGGCCGGTGCGCGGCTACCGGCTCAGTCGCTCGCGTGCGCGTTGAATGCCTGCGGCCGCCTGTTGATAGCGCGGGTCTGATGGAACCGTCAGCGACAGCACCTGTTCCCACTCGAGGATTGCGTCCTGATAACGGAGATAGACAAAAGAACGCTGGCCCGCGGAGAGATGTTGATCGACCGTCGCCTGGATGGTGGCATCGACCTCGCGCAGTCGTTGCTGGATGGACGGATCGTTCGGGTTCAGACGCAGCGCGGCTTCCAGGAGTCGTCTGGCTTCCACCAGCCGCTTGCCCCTGACGTGGGACAAGGCCATCTCATAGAGCGCGGCAGGATCCTGCGACGGGAGCGCCTCGCCCACGGTCGGCGCGGTCGCGAAACCGCCACCTGCGGGGGCGCTCGTCGACGCCGGGGGCGCGCCCACTGGAGGTGTGGCGTCGAGAGATGGCGTACTGAACCCCGGATCGGGTGCCGGTGCCGGGTCCACCGCCCCTGGATTCATGGTCCCTGTGTCCGCTGCGGGACGTGACGGTGTTCGAGACGAACCGCCGAAGGCCACGAGCAGGACGAGGACGAGCAGAATGATGGTGCCGCCTCCGGCCACGGCGAGGACGAGCGGTTTGCGACCGCTGCTTCCGCGTGACGCCGGCGCAGCCCCCGCCACAGGGTTCGAGAAAACCAACACCTCGGCGCCCAACTCGATCCGATCGCCGTCCTTCAGCACCGCCGACGTGACGCGCTGTCCGTTGACGGTGGTGCCGTTGGAACTGTTCAGATCGGCGACGGTGTAACCCTGTTGGCCGAGTCGGATGACGGCATGACGTTTCGACACGTACCCGGATTCGATCCGGACAGGATTGCCCAGCTCGCGGCCGACCGTGGTCTCGATGGCCTGCAGGTGAAACACCATGCGCTGGCCGTCCCGGCGTTCCCAGGTCAGTGTCGGCATGTCCTACCCCACCCGGCGAAGGTTCACTTCGATCGACCCGTCGGCCAGACGCTTCGCCAGCAGCTCAACCGCGGGTTCTCCGCCACCCATCTCAACGCGTCTGGTCACCGACCCGCGGGTCGCGACGTCGCCCATCCCATCGATGATGGCGTTCACCATGGCCTGATCGGCAACGGCCTCCAAGACGTGGTGCGCCTTCAGGCGTTCGAGCGTCGTCCGGAGAATCTGCGCCGCTCCCGCTGTCGCGTGCGTCACCATGAAGGCGCTGTCCAGGACGAGTCGTCCTTCCCGTTCGACCGCGAGCACGTCCCCGGGCATCGACATCGGTGAGGGCGCCGCCGGCGCGGATGGCGGGACTGGATGTGGCGCCATGCGCAGCCGGCCAACGATGAAGTTGACGCTCTCAGCCAGGCGCGGTAAGCCAAATGACTCGGTGACCACCTCGATCTGGCCGCTGGCGGCCAAATCAATATCGGTCGCAAACGCGCTGAGCCGGGCGACCAGCCATCGCCGCAACAGGACGGCAATGACGGCCGAGCACGTCAGGGCGGTCAACAACGTGGCCACGATGTAGAGGGTCATCGGCGCGCCTGCGCTCGCGTAGGCGGGATCGAGCCGCAGCCAGATGTGCCCAAGGTGACGGCCGTCCGACTCGATGGAGGCAACCGCGTGGATCTCGTTGCCGACGGATGCCGTGACCAATCCCTGGATGCTGCCCAGATCGCCGAACGGTTCGAGCTTGGAAATGGACTCGTCCATGCGCTCCACCGGCGCGAGCACCCGTCCGCCTGGACCAATCACAAGGACTTCGCGCACGCCGGGCTCGGCCATCGCGCTCTGAACGCCAACCGCCAACGTCTGCCCCGACGCCAGCGCCGGGCCGTTCTCCGTCGCGACGGCTCGGACCACCATGGTGGCGCGAGCCTGTGCCTCGCGATGCACCACGTCGTTGCGCGCAAGGGAGAGGGGAATGGCGGTCACCAGGAACGTGACGACGGACGCCGCGATGACGCTGGACGCGATCCGGCCCCCGAAACCCAGCCGACGACCGAGTGTGCCTGCCAGACTGGCTCTGGGCGGCCCGGGTGTCACGGCGGCCACCGCGGGGGGAAGCGGCATTGCGAGACCGGCTCCTCGCGGGAGCATCGCGGTCTTGTCGGGGTTTGCGGCGACGCCAGGCTGAGACCAGGAGGGTGGCGCGTAGGGAGACGGAGGGGGCGCGGGCTGATAGGCCGGTCCGGCCGCCGGAGACGGCGCGGCAGACGCTCCCGGCGCTGCCGCGTACAGGGGTGGCGAGGAGACTGGTTGACTCACGGACGGGGCCCCGGACTGCGCAACCGTGATCGCGACGTCACCGAGGAGCACGCGGTCGGTTGTACCGATGAGGGCGTCCTCGACGCGTGTCCCGTTGACGATCACGCCATTGCGGCTTCCAAGGTCACGCACGCTCACGCCCTGCGGGGTCGGGGCAAACTCGGCGTGCCGGCGAGACACCCTAGCGCTCTCGACAGGAAGGTCGCATGTCGGGTCGCGGCCGACGACCAGCGGACGGTCGAGGCTGACGCGTCGCTCGCCGGTGGGTGTGCGCAAGACCAACGTGTACGTCATGCGACTTCTAGAAGCCTCCGCCGTAGATGAACGACAGGACCACCGGTCCGATAATCACAATCAGCACGGCGGGGAAGATGAAGAGGGCCAGCGGCACCAGCAGCTTCTGTGACGCGGCTGCCCCCGCCTTCTCGGCCCGTTGGAACCGCTCGGTGCGCATCCGATCGGCTTGCGAGCGCAGCACCTCGCCAATTGACGCCCCCAGCTTGTCCGCCTGGACGAGCACCCCGACGAAGGACACCACCTCCGGCACGTTGATGCGGTTGCCAAACGCCCGCAACGCTCCCGCGCGGCTGTCACCGAGGCGGATGTCATTGATGATAGTTGCGATCTCCTCGCGCAGCGGGCCCTGAGCGCCCTTGTCGAGCACGCGCTGCAGGGCGGCGATGAAGTCCATCCCGGCTTCGACGGCCAGCGTCAGCATGTCGACGGCTCCGGGCATCCCACGCACGATCTTCTGTTCCCGCGCGTGTTTCTGCTCCTTCAACATCCGATCGGGCAGCACGTAGCCGACCAGCCCTGCCACCGCCGCCAGGATCCAGCTCTGGAACTCGAGCAGGACGAAGAGCGGCGCCGCCACGGCCAGGAACAGTTTCAACGCGATGAGGTGATCGACCGTCATGATCCGCGGGAGGCCGGCCAGGGGGATGTCGTGCGCGGTTCGCGTCCGGTAGTCAGGCGAACCTATCTTGCGCGCCAGGGGCACCAGTGCCGAGAGAATAGGCCACAGGATCCGAAGCAGGGGCGAGGCGATCGTCTGGGCCTCGGCCTTCGCTGCGGCCCGCTGCCGCATTTCGTAGACCTGCGAGGGGCTCGGCGTGACGGCCTGCACGGCCAGGAACGCCGCCGCGAACCCGAAGACCAACGCCAGAACGTAGAACACGATCATATCGGCCTTCTTACGATGCGATCACGGCGTGCCCGTAATTACGCTCAGCATGCGTTGCGCCGCGAGAAAAAACGCCTGACGAATCGATAGTCCCAGCACGGTTGCCACGATGATCGCGATGCCGGTCGCGAGCCCCATCAGGACGATGTACTCCGACATGGTCTGCCCGCGGCAGTCCCTGGCGCGCCGGCATACCCCGACGAGACGGTTACACATCGATCCGCACGATCTTCACGATCATCCACATCCCCAGGGCATCGAGGATGAACACGGCCACCCACAAAGCCCACCCGATTGCCGACGTCAGCATGAAGTGCATGTAGTCGGGATCCATGACGTAGAAGATGGCGCCCAGGATGAAGGGCATGGCGCACATCGACAGGCCCTGATACACGCCCTGGGCCGTCAGCGCCGTAATCTTGCCCTCGACCTTCTTTCGCTCGACGATGGTGTTCGCCACCGTCATGAACGTCTCGCTCAGGTTGCCGCCCGTTTCGCGCAATGTCACGATCGAGTGCACGGCGATCTCCAGGTCCGGAAGCCCCACCCGCTCCGACATGTTGAGGAGCGCGCGATCGACGCTCTGCCCAAGTTGGATTTCCCGCATGACCTTCTCGAACTCGCCAGCGATGGGCTTCCGAGACTCCGTGGCCGCCAGTTCGAGGGCCTGCTGCAGGCTGAGTCCTGCCTTCAGCGAGTTGGCCATCAGGACCAGGACGTCCACCAACTGGTTGTCCATGGTCTGAAGCCGCACGTGCGCCCGGTAACGAACCCAGGCGTATGGCGCCGCACCACCGACGACGGCCGCGAGCAGACCGATGGGCCACGCACCCAGCGCGATGAACAGGAAGGCCGGTCCGAAGATCGACAGCGTGATCATCCTCCGCGCCCAGACGGGTTCAGCCGGTTCCTCGAGGGTCTTATACACCCCGAGCATCCAGTTCGCGTACCGCTCGATGCGGCGGTTCCACCACGGGGTGAGCCCCGGAACACCCATCTGGAAGAAGACCAGAACGGCGCCAAAGACAATCAGCAGAACGAACGGCTTCAAGAGGACCATGGTCAGGCCGTCTGATGAATGAAGATCTCGCGGGGCAGCGTCAGGCCGCGGCGCGAGAGGAGTTCAACGAATCGGGGCACCTGGCCGGTCGGCACGAACTGGCCCACCACCTTGCCCTCGGGTGTCAATCCGCTCTGCTTGAACACGAAAATGTCCGCCACCTCGAATCCGTGCTCGGCCAGCCCCCGCACCTCGCTGATGTGCGTGATGCGGCGTGAGCCATCCGGAAGCCGCGCTTGCTGGACGATGAGGTGCACGGCGGAGGCAATCTGATCGCGGATCGCCCGTGCCGGGAGATCGAGGCCCGACATCAAGCTCATCGTCTCGATGCGCGACAGGGCGTCCGCCGGCGTGTTCGCGTGCACCGTTGTCAA
>ERZ1292640.601-Hain-H43-02um-R1-601-length-29450-cov-10_pt1 | contig 29450 bp, 23 predicted proteins | sample MGYA00564404_ERZ1292640 | MGnify/ENA primary metagenome ERZ1292640 (study PRJEB36523, sample SAMEA6512636) | groundwater metagenome | collected 2019-01-08 | study: AquaDiva: Metagenomics assemblies of 32 groundwater samples | reverse complement strand
GCCGGCCCGGCAGTTCGCTCACCAGGCCGATGTCGCCCGGCGTGACGGTGACCACGCCGACTTCGGCGGGGGGCATGCCGCCGGGGCCGCCACCCCCGGGCGCAGACGACGGACCGCAGGCGGCAAGCAGCAGGCTGAAGCCCAGGCTGGTCAGCGCCAAGCCGCCACGTGACGGCAAATGGGAGGGCGCGGGCTTGATATCGATCAAGACAGACATGACGTTCCTTCGGGAAGTAAGGGTGAATGGCCGGCGGCAAGCCGCAGCAGAGACCATTTTGCGGATGAAATTTGTCGATTGAAAGAAAGCAGTATACATACAGGCGTGAATGTATGTATAGTTGGGGTATTACAAATACGTTGGAGGGTACCCCCATGGTTCGTCGCACCAAGGCCGATGCGCAGGCTACGCGCAGCAGCCTGCTTGATGCCGCCGAACAGCTGTTCCAGGCGCGCGGCGTCTCGCGCACCTCGCTCAATGAGATTGCCGTGGCAGCTGGCACCACACGCGGCGCCATCTACTGGCATTTCAAGGACAAGGCCGATCTTTTCAACGCCATGATGGAGCGCGTGTCGCTGCCCTTGGAGGAGTCGCTGCAATGTGCGGTGTCCATGCATGCGCAGTGCCCGGTGCTGGAACTGCGTCTGGCCATGTTGGAGGCCTTGCGCAAGACGGCGACCGATGCCCAGACCCAACGCGTGTTCGACATCGCCACACACAAGGTTGAGTACGTGGCCGAGTTGCTGGGGGTGAAAGAGCGCCACCTGCGGGTGCGCAACGAGTGCCTGGCGCGCACCACGCAAGCGATGCAGCAGGTGACCGAATTGCGCGGGCGTCCCCTGTCCGTGGATGTGAACACCGCCGCGCTGGGGCTGCACGTGATGATCGACGGCTTGATCCAGAACTGGCTGCTCGATCCGGACGCTTTTGATCTGGTGGCCACCGGCAGCCAGATTTTCGATACCTACCTGGCCGGTCTGGGGCTGCAGCCGGTTCAGGTTGAAGACAAAAAAGACCGCCTCTCCCTCGCCAAATAAGCGCAGGACGCTATGGATTCGATAGCGAAATGACGCGCAACACGGCCTCGCCGTAGGCCTGCAGCTTCTTTTCGCCGATGCCGCTGATGCCCTGCAGGTCATCCAGCGTCTGCGGGCTGCGCCGGGCGATCTCGGCCAGCGTGGCGTCGTGGAAGATCACATAGGCCGGCAGGTTGTGCTCGCGCGCCACCTCGGCGCGCCAGGCCTTCAGGTTGATGAAACGCACCTGGTCATCGACGCCCAGGTTGACGGCCGCCGGTGCCGTGACGCCGGCGCGGCGTGAGCGCTTGGTGGCCGGTGTCGAGACCGATTCGCGCAGCTGCACCGTGACCTCGCCCTTGAGCACGGCGCGCGAGCCTTCGGTCAATTGCAGTGTGTTGAAGGCCTGGCCGTCCACCGCCACCGCGCCGATGGCGATCAGCTGACGCAGCACGCCGCGCAGTTGCGCTTCGCTGAATTCGGCACCGAGGCCGAAGGTGCTCAGGGTCTCGTGGCCGTACTGCTTCACCTTCTCGGTGTCCTTGCCGCGCAGGATGTCCATGATGTGGCCGGCGCCGAAGCTGATGCTGCTCATCTGCTGCACGCGGTAGATGGTGCTGAGCAGCTTGCGCGCCGCGTCGGTGCCGTCCCACACGGCCGGCGGGTGCAGGCAGTTGTCGCAGTTGCCACAAGGTTCGCTCTTTTCACCGAAGTAGCCGAGCAGGCGCACGCGCCGGCAATCGGTGGCCTCGGCCAGGGCCAGCAGGGCGTCGAGTTTCTCTCGCATCACCTGCTTGAACTCCTCACCGGCCGGGCTCTCGTCGATCATGCGGCGCTGGTTCACCACGTCCTGCAGGCCGTAGGCCATCCAGGCGTCGGCAGCCGCACCGTCGCGCCCGGCGCGGCCGGTCTCCTGGTAGTAGCCCTCGATGTTCTTGGGCATGTCGAGGTGGGCCACGAAGCGCACGTCCGGCTTGTCGATGCCCATGCCGAAGGCGATGGTGGCCACCATCACCAGGCCTTCCTCGCGCAGGAAGCGGTCCTGGTTGGCCTGGCGCACGGCCTGGTCGAGCCCGGCATGGTAGGGCAGGGCCTTCAGTCCGGCGTCGCACAGCGTCTGCGCGATGTCCTCCACCTTGCGGCGCGACTGGCAGTAGACGATGCCGGCATCACCCTCATGCTCGCGCTCGATGAAGCGCAGCAGCTGGGTGGTGGCGTCCTTCTTCTCGACGATGGTGTAGCGGATGTTGGGGCGGTCGAAGCTGCTGACGAACTGTCGCGCTTTTTCCAGTTGCAACCGCTCCACGATGTCGGCACGCGTCAGCGCATCGGCGGTGGCCGTCAGCGCCATGCGCGGCACCGCCGGATAGCGTTCGTGCAGCACCGTCAGCGCCCGGTACTCGGGCCGGAAGTCGTGGCCCCACTGGCTGACGCAATGCGCCTCGTCAATGGCGAACAGCGCCACCTGCCCACGCTCGGCCAGCGCATCAAGCTGCGCCAGGAAGCGCGGCGTCGTCACACGCTCGGGCGCGGCGTACAGCAGCGTGAGTTCGCCGCGCAGCAGGCGCCGTTCCACCTGCGCCGCCTGTTCCGAGGACAGGCTGGAGTTGAGAAAGGCAGCCTCGACGCCGGCTTCGTGCAAGGCGCCGACCTGGTCGTGCATCAGCGCGATCAGCGGCGACACCACGATGGTGGTGCCGTGCCCGGCCTGCTGGCGCGCAATGGCCGGGATCTGGTAACACAACGACTTGCCGCCGCCGGTGGGCATGAGCACCAGCGCATCGCCGCCGGCCACCACGTGGTCGACGATGGCCTGCTGCGGACCGCGGAAGGCCTCGTAGCCGAAGACCTGGCGCAGGATGGTTTGAAGAGACAAGGTGTTTGCTATCGAAACAGGAGCGTCTAGCGCATATTCCAAAAGGGCTAGAGCTAAATTTGGCTTGAAATTACATCTGCTCCCAGGGCAGGCCGTCGAAGCGCCAGCCGTTCAGCGTCGAGCGGCGGAAGCTGTCGTCCAGGTCGCCTTCGAAGCCGTGCAGCACGTTGATCAGGTGGGTGAAACCGGCAGCTTCCAGCGCGAGGCCGGCGTCGAGTGTGCGTTTGCCGCTGCGGCACAGCAGGATGACGGGGCGGCTTTTGTCGCCGCCGGCCTCGCGCTCGACGGCCGCGACGAAGGCGGCCGGGTCGGGCGTGAGCTCCGGGTACTCGTACCAGGGAATGTTGTGCACGCCCGGTGGGCGCCCCACGTAGAGCGATTCGATTTCCATGCGCACGTCGACAAACAGCGCATCCGGTTCTTGCTGCAGCAAAGCCCAGGTTTCTTTGGGAAGCAGGTGTTTCATACCCGCTATTGTCCCGGGTTTTGGTGTGGCACTTCCCGCGCGGCGGCGGGACTTTCTACAATTGGCAGTCTATGAAGCCCATCCACTACACCCGCGCCCAGGCCCTGCCGGGCATCCTGGCCCAACGCATTGCCATCCTGGACGGCGCCATGGGCACCATGATCCAGCGCTTCAAGCTCGGCGAGGCACAGTACCGCGGGGAGCGCTTCAAGGACTTCAACAAGGACGTCAAGGGCAACAACGAACTGCTGTCGCTGACCCGCCCGGACGTGATTCGCGACATCCACGAAGGCTACTTGGCCGCCGGTGCCGACCTGATCGAGACCAACACCTTCGGCGCCACCAGCGTGGCGCAGGCCGACTACGACATGGCGCACCTGGCACGCGAGATGAACCTGGCGTCCGCCAAACTGGCGCGCCAGGCCTGCGACAAGTTCAGCACGCCCGACCATCCGCGCTTCGTCGCCGGCGCGCTTGGGCCCACGCCCAAGACGGCCAGCATCAGCCCGGACGTGAACGACCCCGGCGCGCGCAACATCAGCTTCGAGGAACTGCGCGCGGCTTATTACGAGCAGGTGGAGGCGCTGGTCGAAGGCGGCGCCGACGTGCTGCTGGTGGAAACCATCTTCGACACCCTCAATGCCAAGGCGGCGCTGTTCGCCATCGACGAATATTTCGAGAAATCCGGCGAGCGCCTGCCCATCCTCATCAGCGGCACCGTGACCGACGCCTCCGGCCGCATCCTGAGCGGCCAGACTGTCACCGCCTTCTGGCACAGCGTGCGCCATGCGCAGCCGCTGGCCGTGGGCCTGAATTGCGCGCTCGGTGCGGCGCTGATGCGCCCCTACATCCAGGAGCTGGCCAAGGCCGCGCCGGACACCTTCATCAGCTGCTATCCGAATGCCGGCCTGCCCAACCCGATGAGCGAGACCGGCTTCGACGAGACGCCTGAAGTCACGTCACGCCTGCTCAAGGAGTTTGCTGCCGAGGGGCTGGTCAACATCGTCGGCGGCTGTTGCGGCACCACGCCGGATCACATCGGCGCCATCCATCAAGCGGTGGCACCGCTGGCCACGCGGGCCTTGAACAGCGGGCCGTTCTACCGCGAAGCGGCCTAGGCTCCTTATGCGCATCGAGTCTCTGCGCCAGCGGCTGCAGGCGCTCGGTGCCAATCCCCGCCACGTGCACCGGGTGCTGCGCCTGTGGTCGCAGGCCTTGCCGCAGAACCATGGCAAGCGGCCGATCGAGGCCTTTCTGCCGACCACGCTGCGCGTCGCTTTGCCGGCCATCGAGCGTGAACTTGCCGGTCTGACGACGCTGCATTCCGAGCATCCGGGCGAGGACGGCTCGCAGCGTCTGGTGGTGACGTTGCATGACGGCCAACTGGTGGAAAGCGTGCTGCTGCCACCGGGCCGCATTCCGGCGCTGTGCGTGTCGACCCAGGTCGGCTGTGCGGTCGGTTGCGTGTTCTGCATGACCGGCACCACCGGCCTCATCCGCCAGCTCGGCAGTGCCGAGATCGTGGCCCAGGTGGCGCTGGCGCGGCAACGCCGGCCGGTCAAGCGCGTCGTCTTCATGGGCATGGGCGAGCCGGCGCACAACCTTGACAACGTGTTGGAGGCGATCGACCTGTTGGGCACGGCCGGCAACATCGGCCACAAGAACCTGGTGTTCTCCACCGTCGGTGATCCCCGTGTGTTCGAGGCCTTGATGGCGCGCGACGAAGGCCAGGTGCGGCCGGCGCTGGCCCTGTCGCTGCACACCACACGCGCCGACTTGCGCGAGCACCTGTTGCCGCGGGCGCCGCGCCTGACACCGCAGGCGCTGGTGGAGGCGGCCGAGCGTTACGCCCGCGCCAGCGGCTATCCGATCCAGTACCAGTGGACGCTGCTGGAAGGCATCAACGACACCGACGAAGAAGTTGAAGGGCTGGTGCGCCTGCTGCACGGCAAGTACGCCATCCTCAACCTGATTCCCTACAACGAGGGTGAGGGCATGCCCTACCGCCGGCCCAGTGGGGAGCACGCTGCCGACATGGCGCGTCGCCTGCACCAGCGCGGCATCCTGACCAAGCTGCGGCAATCAGCCGGGCAGGACGTGGACGGCGGCTGCGGCCAGTTGCGTGCGCGGGCCGTGCAGGAAAAGGCCGTGCAGGTGCACCGCGTGATTCCGCTGCAGCCCGTGCCGTCAACATGACTGGCTCGTGCCAGTTCATTCAGTACACGTACCCAACAGGCCGGCCGCAAAGCCTTTAAAATCACGACTGATCCAAGGAGCGTTGCAGCGGCATTCAATGTCGTCAGGCTTGGATGTCCCAACGACGCTCACCTGTTTTGAATCCCTCAGGTGAGTCGCATGTCCGAAATTTCCATTCCCCCCATGAAGCTGTCCGGCCTGGAGCCGGTGCTCATCGGCGCGGGCAGTCTGTTCGTCAACATCGGCGAACGTACCAACGTCACCGGCTCCAAGGCCTTTGCCCGCATGATCCTGAACGGCCAGTTCGAGGAAGCGCTGGCGGTGGCGCGCCAGCAGGTGGAGAACGGCGCGCAGGTGATCGACATCAACATGGACGAGGCCATGCTCGACAGCAAGGCCGCCATGGTGCGCTTCCTGAACCTGATCGCCTCCGAGCCCGACATCGCGCGCGTGCCGATCATGATCGACTCCTCCAAGTGGGAGGTGATCGAGGCCGGCCTGCGCTGCATCCAGGGCAAGGGCATCGTCAACTCCATCAGCATGAAGGAAGGCGTGGAGGCGTTCAAGCACCAGGCCAAACTGCTGCGCCGTTATGGCGCCGCTGCCGTGGTGATGGCCTTTGACGAGCAAGGCCAGGCCGATACCTATGCGCGCAAGATCGAGATCTGCGAGCGCGCCTACCGCATCCTGGTGGACGAAGTCGATTTCCCGCCGGAAGACATCATCTTCGACCCCAACATCTTCGCCATCGCCACCGGCATCGAAGAGCACAACAACTACGCGGTCGACTTCATCGAGGCCACGCGCTGGATCAAGCAGCACCTGCCGGGTGCCAAGGTGTCGGGCGGTGTCTCGAACGTCTCGTTCAGCTTCCGCGGCAACGACCCGGTGCGCGAGGCCATTCACACCGTTTTCCTGTACCACGCCATCCAGGCGGGCATGGACATGGGCATCGTCAACGCCGGCATGGTCGGTGTCTACGACGAGCTGGAGCCCACGCTGCGCGAACGGGTGGAAGACGTGGTGCTCAACCGCCGGCCGGATGCCGGCGAGCGCCTGGTGGAAATTGCCGAAAGTGCCAAGGGCGCCTCCAAGGACGACAGCAAAAAGAACGAATGGCGTGCCGCCCCCGTCGCGCAGCGCCTGTCGCACGCGCTGGTGCATGGCATCACCGACTTCATCACCGAAGACACGGAAGAAGCCTACCAGGCCATCCTCGCCAAGGGCGGCCGCCCGCTGCACGTGATCGAAGGCCCGCTGATGGACGGCATGAACATCGTCGGCGACCTGTTCGGCCAGGGCAAGATGTTCCTGCCGCAGGTGGTGAAGAGCGCACGCGTGATGAAGCAGGCCGTGGCGCACCTGATTCCCTACATCGAGGAAGAGAAGCGCCAGCAGGAAGCGGCCGGCGAGGATGTGCGCGCCAAGGGCAAGATCATCATTGCCACCGTCAAGGGCGATGTGCACGACATCGGCAAGAACATCGTCACCGTGGTCCTGCAGTGCAACAACTTCGAGGTCGTCAACATGGGCGTCATGGTGCCGTGCCACGAGATCCTGGCGCGTGCCAAGGTCGAGGGGGCCGACATCGTCGGCCTCTCGGGCCTGATCACGCCCAGCCTGGAAGAGATGCAGTACGTGGCAGCCGAGATGCAGAAGGACGAGCACTTCCGCATCAAGAAGATTCCCCTGTTGATTGGCGGCGCCACCACCAGCCGTGTGCACACCGCGGTCAAGATCGCGCCGCACTACGAGGGGCCGGTGGTCTATGTGCCCGATGCCTCGCGCAGCGTGAGCGTGGCGCAGGGCCTGCTGTCGGATCAGGCCGCCAAATACATCGACGAGCTCAATGCCGACTACGAGCGCGTGCGCCAGCAGCATGCGGGCAAGAAGCAGACACCGCTGTGGCCGTTGGACAAGGCACGTGCCAACAAGACACCGATTGCCTGGACTGGCTACACACCGCCGAAACCGAAGTTCATCGGCCGCCGCGTGTTCAAGAATTTCGACCTGGCGGAGCTCGCCAGGTACATCGACTGGGGTCCGTTCTTCCAGACCTGGGACCTGGCTGGTGCCTTCCCGGCCATCCTGAAGGACGAGATCGTCGGTGCGGAAGCGCAGCGCGTTTTTTCGGATGGCAAGCGCATGCTGCAGCGCCTGATCGAAGGGCGCTGGCTCACCGCCAATGCCGTGCTCGGCCTGTACCCGGCCAACAGCGTGAACGACGACGACATCGAGCTCTACACCGACGAGAGCCGCAGCCAGGTGGCGCTCACCTGGTACGGCCTGCGTCAGCAGACCGAGAAGCAGGTGATCGACGGCGTCATGCGCCCCAGCCGCTGCCTGGCCGACTTCGTGGCGCCCAAGGGTGTCGCCCCTGATTACGTCGGCGTGTTCGCCGTCACGGCCGGCATCGGCGTGGAGAAGAAGGAGCAGTACTTCATGGACGACCATGACGATTATTCCGCCATCATGCTCAAGTCGCTGGCCGACCGGCTGGCCGAGGCCCTGGCAGAGTGCCTGCACCACCGCGTGCGCACCGACCTGTGGGGCTACGCGCCGCAGGAACACCTCAGTCCCGAGGCGCTGATCGCCGAGAAATACCAGGGCATCCGGCCGGCGCCGGGTTACCCGGCCTGCCCGGACCACAGCGTGAAGAAGGACATGTTCGAACTGCTGCAATGCGGCGAGATCGGCATGGGCCTGACCGAGAGCCTGGCCATGACACCGGCGGCCAGCGTCAGCGGCTTCTATCTGGCACACCCGCAAAGCACCTACTTCAACGTCGGCCGCATCGGCGCCGACCAGTTGCAGGACCAGGTGCGCCGCCGCGGCCTGAGCGAACAGGCGCTGCAGCGTCTGCTGGCGCCGAACCTCTGACCGGATCTGGCCGACGGCCCTGACGGGTGCAGGGTCTTGCGCGGTTGCAGCGCTTCCCGGCCGACGGGCGGGGATGTGTCGCCTTGCATGACGCACAGATTTACGCAAGCTTACAAAGCAGACATGCAAAACATGGCGGCAGCTGTTTACCGTTGCGTGGTTGGCGCGTTGAACAGAGATGCGCCAGAGGCTTTCAGCCTGCGGGCCGTTTTCGCAAGAGGAACACAAGATGAACGACATGTCGCAAACTACACCCCGTCCGGTCCGGACCCAGACCTTGTGGGCCGCGATCGCCGTATTGGGCGTGGCCGTGGTCGCCCTGGGCTCGTCGCTGTATTACGTGCAGACGCACCAGGAGGTGATGCACACAGCCGCCGTCAGCCCGGTTCCTGTGCCGGTGGCGGTGCCCGCCCCGAGCGCAGAAAAGAGTACGCCAGCGGTGGAACCCAAGACGACCGCGCCTGCGAAGAAAACCGCCGAGGGCAAGGCCGTGGCCCGGAGTGCCAAGCCGGCGCCTGAGGCCTTGCCCTCGGCCGCTCCGGCGGCCGGCGGCGCCAGATCGTCCGCAGCGGCAACGAGCGTGTCGCAAGCCAAGGAGGTTTGCCTCAACTGCGCCACGGTGACCGCCGTGACACCGGTGGAGCGCGAGGGCACGGGCAGTGGAGCCGGTGCCGTGGCCGGCGGCGTGCTCGGCGCCCTGGTCGGTAACCAGTTTGGCGGCGGCGATGGCAAGACGCTGGCCACCATTGCCGGGGCCGTGGGTGGCGGCATGGCCGGCAATGCGGTCGAGAAAAAGATGAAGAAGGTGACGACCTACCGGGTCGATCTGCGCATGGATGACGGCGACATTCGCAGCATCGAGCAGGCCGCACCGGCCAGCGTGGGCGCGCGCGTGCGGGTCGAGGGCAATACCCTGCAGCCGCTCAACTGAGTACCGGGTTCAGCCGGGTGCGTGCGGCCCAGCCGGGCGCCGCTGGCGTGCCAGCTGCTGGGCTCTGGCCAGGGCCGCCATGCCGACCAGGCTCAACCCCAGCATCAGCCACAGGCCGGCGTCATAGCCGCCGGCCGGGTGCCACAACAGTCCGAGCAGCCACGGCGTTGCCGCCCGGCCCAAGGCCATCGGCACACCGAGTGCCCCGTTGAGGGAGGCCACCTGGGTGCGGTCCACGTATTCGGCGACGGCCGTGCCCTTGACGATGGTGAGCATGCCGTTGCCCATGCCGTAGAGCAGCACGAACAGCAGCACCAGCGCCACCTGGGCGCTGCCGAACCGGGGGGCCATCAGCAGCACGAGCAGCCCCAGTGGAATCAGGCCGGAGATCAGCCGGTTGGCCAGGTGCAGGTCCATGTGGTGTTCGAAGAAATACAGCAGCACCCGCCCCAGCACCTGCAGCACGCCGATGGCCGCCGGCACGGCAATGACCCAGGCCTCGGACAGGCCGTTCTCGCGCAGCAGGCTCACCATGTGCGCCGGCAGCGCCGCCGTCACGCCCATGAGCAGCACGATGAACAGGCCGACCAGCAGGAAGGGGGCGCTCAGCAGATGGTGTTTGATCGGGCTTGGGCGCGATGTCTCATGGTGTGCCGCGTGGCCGTGGCCCGCCGGCGCATGGCGCAGCACGAGCGCGTGCAGCGGCGCACACACCAGCAGATGCAGTGCGGCCAGTACCAGCAGGGCGTGGCGCCAGCCGAAGGCGTGGATCAGCCAGGCGGACAGCGGGATGAACACCGTGCTGGCCAGCCCGCCCAGAAACGTGATGGTGATGATGGCGCGACGAAAGTCGTTGGGGAAGCGCCGGATGACCACGGCGAAGACCGGTGGGTAGAGCGTGGCCGCCAGCCCGACGCCGAGACCGAGCCAGACGGCATAGAAGCCGGCCATGCTGCTGATGGTGCTGTGCAGCGCCAGGCACAGGGCCACCAGCAGCGAGCCGCCGGTCATCACGGCGCGCTCATGGCCGCGGTCGATCAGGCGACCCACCGGGTAGGCCAGCAGCCCTTCGGCCAGCAGCGCCAGGCTGAAGCCGAGCGAAGACTGCGCACGGCTCAGACCCAACTCGCGTTCCACCGGTTCGAGCAACAGGGCGAAGGTGTAGAACACGCTGCCCCAGCTGATGAGCTGCGCCAGCGACAGCCAGCCGATCAGGTGTGGATCGTTGCGGGAGGTGTGGGGCATGTCCGGATTATGGCAAAACCATGCATGAATTCACGGCTTGGCCCTTGTTGTCTATGTGTATGTCGCTATTGATTTGGTAGCAATCGATGGCCCGCAGCATGACCGGGCTGGGCGCGCTGGGCGCGCGGGCAAGCCTGATGGCTGCAGCGCGTCGCGCCATCCCTGAATAGAATGACACGTTGTGTGCATCAGGCGTCGGCTTGCGGCGCGCTGCCGGATTGACCTCTTTACTGCACATGACCTCTGGTTACGCCTCCATTTCCGCCGCCACGCGGCGCTCTGTCCTGTTGCTGTCGTTTGCGACCTTCGCCAGCATGACGGCACAGCGCCTGTGCGACGCCATGCTGCCCGAACTGTCGCGCGAGTTCTCCGTCAGCCTGGCGCAGGCGGCGCAGGTGGTGTCGATGTTCGCCGTGGTCTATGGCCTGTCCCAGCTGTTCTACGGACCGCTGGGGGACCGGCTGGGCAAGTTCCGCATCGTGACCCTGGCCACGCTGGGCTGCAGCGCAGGGAGCATCGCTGCCGTCTTCGCCGCCAGCCTGGACTGGCTGGTGCTGGCGCGCATGCTGGTGGCGCTCGGGGCCGCGGCCATCATTCCGCTCTCGCTGGCCTGGATCGGTGATGCCGTGGCCTACGAGTTGCGCCAGGAAACGCTGGCGCGCGTCGGACTCGGCACCACGCTGGGCATTGCCGGCGGCCAGTTGCTGGGGGGGCTGTTCACCGACACCCTGGGCTGGCGCTGGGCCTTCGGCTTCATGACGCTGCTGTTCGGTGCGGTGGCGCTGCTGCTGTTGGCCGACCTGCGGCGCCAGCGGGCGGCACCGCCGGTGGCGCACAGCACCCAGCCGGTGGTGCGCCCGGGTTTCGTGTCACAGGCGCTCATCATCGTCACCGGCCGCTGGTCGCGCGTCGTGCTGGGCGTGGCTTTCGTCGAAGGGGCGGTCGGTTTCGGTGTCATGGCCATCTGGGCCTCGCACCTGCACCACATGCTCGGCCTGTCGCTGTCGGTCTCCGGCGCCATCGTGGCCTTGTTCGGCCTGGGCGGCATGCTCTACATGGCCGTGGCGCGTTCCCTGATTCGTCGCCTGGGCGAGCGCGGGCTGGTGCGCCTGGGCGTCGGACTGCTGGGCGGCTCGGCGCTGGTGATTGCCGCCACGCCGCACTGGGGCCCCACCGTGCCGGCCAGCCTGCTGGGGGGCTTCGGTTTCTTCATGTTCCACAACACCATGCAGACCAATGCCACCCAGATGGCGCCGGCGGCGCGCGGCACGGCGGTTTCGCTGTTCGCCTCGGCGCTGTTCCTCGGCCAGTCGGTGGGCGTGCTGCTGGCCGCGGCTTTGGTAACGCGCACCGGCTCGGCCGCCGTCATCGGCGCCGGCGGCATGGTGCTGGTGCTGGTGGGCATCTTTTTCGCGCACGCCCTCAAGCAGCGTGATGCGCTCATGCATCTGGAGTGACGGTCGTCACTGAAGAATCCGTGCCGGTCGGCACGGGCCCGGAAATTGCTTTGGTTGTGATGTGAGTCAAAACCAAAGAATGTTGGATACATGAGCAAAACGGAAACCCCGGCCAGACTGCAAACCGATACCTTCCTGCCGTACATGCGCGACGTCATCCGTTGCGAGCAGGCGCTGCAGGAACTCAACCTGATGTGGCGCATGATCGAATCGTCCGCCAAGATGAACTGCCCGGAAGAGGCGCGCGCCATCCTGCCGACCATGGCCGCCACGCGCGATGGCTTCAACCGGCTGGAGCATGAGCTGGTGACCAGCCTGGTGGGCGAGAAAGTGGCCACCGTACTGGCCGAGATCGGCACCAAGGCGCAGTACGTGATCGACATCGTGGTGCGCAACCTGTACGAGCGCACCGCCGATGTGGGTTTTCTGGCCACCGACAACGAACTGTGTGCCTTTGTCGCCGGACTGAATGACGATGAGCGGGCGATCCGGCAGCGCCTGCGCGCCTACCGCGACAAGTACACGGTGTATGACGAAATCATCCTGCTGGATGCGCGAGGCAATGTGCTGGTGCAGATCGACGAGACCACACCACTGGAGGGCAGCACCGATCCGCTGCTGGCGCAGGCCCTGGCCAGTGACGGCTTTGTGGAAACCTTCCGCGCCAGCGACCTGCGTCCGTCCAAGCGGCAGGCACTGATCTATTCCAAGCGCATGCTGCATCCGCAGACCGGTGCGGTGGTCGGCGTGCTCTGCCTGTGTTTCAACTTCGAGCAGGAGATGGCCGGCATCTTTCGCTCACACGGCGACCCGGACGGACGTGCCAACATGCTGCTGCTCGACGGCAACAACCGGGTCATCGAGAGTGCCGACCCGCTGTGGATCCCGGTCGGTGCGGTGGTGCCGGTCAATCAGACGGCGTCGCCCCGCCTGCTGATGTTTGCCGGGCGCGAGTATCTGGTGCGCACGTTCAACGCGGAAGGCTACCAGGGCTATATGGGGCCGGTGGGCTGGCAGGGACAGGCCATGATCCCGGTCGATGTGGCCTTTACCGGGGCGACCAGCAACACCCTGGCAGCGCTGGCGCCGGCGGTGCGCGAGGGCCTGCTGTCGCATGCCCAGTCCTTCTCGGCGCCGCTGTACGAGATCATGACCGCGGCCGATACCATCCGGCGCGTGGTCTGGAACGGCCAGGTGATGACGGCCGGCCGGCGCGGCGAGCTGATGAAGCTCAAGACCATCCTCGACCAGATCAGCGAGACCGGCGCGCGCAGCAACGAACTGTTCTCCAAATCGATCGGCGACCTGTACGAAACGGTGCTGGCTTCCAGCCTGCGTGATTCGGAGTTCGTCTCGCACCTGCTGGTCGATCTGCTGGACCGCAACCTGTACGAACGCTCGGACGACTGCCGCTGGTGGGCGCTGACGCCGGAGTTGCGAACGGCACTCGCCGCGCCTGTGTTGAGCGATGCGGCGCGCAAGCAGATCAGCGACATCCTGGATTACATCAACCGCTTGTACACGGTCTATACGCGGCTCTTCGTGTACGACAGCGAGGGCTGCATCGTGGCCTGCACCCAGGCGGGGCAGGGGGACAGCAGTGTGATCGGTCGCCATGTCGATGCGGCGACGCTGGCGCGCGTGCAGGCCTTGCGCAGCGAGCAGGATTATCACGTCACGCCGTTCGAGCCCTCGGCGCTGTATGGTGACCAGCCGACCTACATCTACCACGCGGCGATCCGCGACCCGCAAAACGAATCCCGCATTGTGGGCGGCATTGGCATCGTGTTCGATGCAGCGCCGGAGTTTGCCGCCATGCTCCAGGGCGCGCTGGGCGGCCAGGCCGACATGCAAGCCCTGTTTGTCGATCGGTCGGGGCGCGTCATCGCCAGCACCGATCCTGTCCGGCCGGTTGGCAGTGTGCTGGCGCTCGATGCGCCATTGTCCCAGCTGCCCAAGGGCCAGAGCGCCTCGCGCACCGTGATCCATGACGGGCAGTACGCCATCATGGGCTGCACGGTCTCCAGCGGCTACCGCGAATTCAAGGTGTCGGATGGTTATTCCGAAGACGTGCTGGCCGTCGTGTTCAAGTCTCTGGGTGAGGTGCGGGAGCGTTCGGGGGCGGGTGGCAAAGTACAGGCGCTTCTCAAGAACGACCTGCTCGGCCTGGTCGGACGCGAGTACGCAACCTTCCTGATGGACGGCGCCTTGTTTGCATTGCCAGCCGAAAACGCGCTGGAAGCGCTGCCGGCGAGCAAGATCACCACGGTTTCAACGGGTGAGCGCCGTGGCTGCGTGGGTCTACTGGGTCTGCAGCACGAGGGGCGGGACAGCGCGCCGGTCTGGGTATTCGACTTCGGTTACCTGATCCGCGGCACGCCTTCCTTCATCGACAAGAGCAGCCAGGTGATCATCGTGCGTCATGGCGAGCAGACACTGGGCCTGCTGGTGGATGAGCTGCATGGCGTGCCGGAGTTCAGCGAGGCGCAGATCATGCCCACGCCGTTTGGCAGCCAGGACGACCGTGCGCTCGTCAAGCATTTCATCAAGGCGAATGGCGGGCAGGTGCTGGTCCAGGCGATCGACCCCCACAGTCTGTTCGCCGCCTTGATGAAACGGGACGTGCGGGCCTGCGCCGCTTAAACCCGAAGGGCCGTGCCCTCAGCCGTGGGGCTGCAACGCGTGCCGGTATTGCAGGGCTTCGGCGACATGCTCCAGTTCGGTGCGTGACGCGCCGGCCAGATCGGCAATGGTGCGCGCCACCTTGAGGGTGCGGTGCGTGCCGCGCGCCGACCAGCCCAGCCGCGTCGCGGCGGCGTTGAGGAATTTGAGCGCGGCATCGTCCAGCAGGATGTGCGCATCCATCTCGGTCCCGGCCAGAGCCTGGTTGGGTTTGCCCTGGCGCGCCAGGGCGCGCTCGCTTGCGGCCTGGCAGCGGGTGCGCACCTGCCGGGTTGACTCGCCGGCGGGGGCCTGCAGCAATTCCCCCGCAGGCAGGGCGGAGACGGTCACATGCAGGTCGATGCGATCGAGCAGCGGGCCGCTCAGTCGCCCCTGGTAGCGGGCCACCTGGTCGGGCGTGCAACGGCAGGCGCGCAAGGTGGAGCCGAGATAACCGCAAGGGCAGGGATTCATGGCCGCCACCAGCTGGAAGCGCGCCGGGAAATCGGCGCGCCGGGCGGCGCGGGCGATGGTGATGTGGCCGGTCTCCAGCGGCTCGCGCAGGGCTTCCAGCGCGGCGCGAGGAAATTCGGGCAGTTCATCCAGAAACAGCACGCCATGGTGCGCCATGGAGATTTCTCCGGGCCGCGGTGGCGAGCCGCCGCCGACCAGCGCGACCGCGCTGGCCGAATGGTGCGGGCTGCGGGTCGGGCGCTGGCCCCAGCGGGCCAGCGAGAACTGCCCGCCCAGGCTGGCGATGGCGGCGCTTTGCAGGGCTTCTGCGGTGGACATGGGCGGCAGCAGGCCGGCAAAGCGCTGCGCCAGCATGGACTTGCCGGAGCCGGGCGGGCCGCTGAGCAGGAGGCTGTGGCCGCCAGCGGCGGCAATTTCAAGGGCGCGCTTGGCACCGGCCTGGCCTTTGACATCGGCCAGATTCAGCGCATCGGTGCCGGTGCCCGGTGGCGCCGACACGATGCGCGACCAGCCTTCATGAGCGCCGGCCGGGTCGTCCGCCTCGGCTTGCGGCAGGAACTGCGGCAGCACGTCGAGCAGGTGGCGCGCGCGAAAGACCTGGGCTTCGGGCACCAGAGCGGCCTCTTCGGCGCTGCCGGGCGGCAGCACCAGCCGGGTGACAACCTGATCGTGGTGCAAGGCCAGCGCCATGGCCAAGGCGCCGCGCACCGGGCGCAATTCGCCCGACAGCGACAGTTCGCCGGCAAATTCGTGCCCGGCCAGCCGGGCGCCATCGATCTGGCCGCTGGCGGCCAGGATACCCAGGGCAATGGGCAGGTCGAAGCGACCCGAGTCCTTGGGTAAATCGGCCGGGGCGAGATTGACCGTGATGCGCTTGTTGTGGGGGAACTCCAGCCCGGAGTTCTGGATTGCCGAACGCACGCGTTCGCGGGCTTCCTTCACCTCGGTTTCAGCCAGGCCAACCAGCGTGAAGCTGGGCAGGCCATTGGCCAGATGCACTTCGACGGTAACGCTGGCCGCTTCCAGGCCGAGCAGGGCTCGGCTTTGCACCAAAGACAGGCTCATGGGGCTTTCCTCCACACAATAGTGCATTGCAACCCCAGGTTGGCAACGCCGATGCACCCCTAAGGTGCATACTGTTTATTTATACAGATATCTTAACGCAGCCCCGTGAACATGGTGGACAAAAGCGGGCCGGGAGCTTAAAAAGTGCGCTGGCACGGTCCGTGCTTAACAGGTTCGTCCTTTAACTCACCTATGGAGTGAACAATGAACCTCAAATCCAAAACTGCATTGGCCGTCTTGAGTCTGGTCGCCAGCACCGCTGCTTTCTCGCAGTCCAAGGCGCCGGAACCTGACTACACCTGGAGTTTCAACGTCGGTGCGGTGAGCGACTACCGCTTCCGCGGCATTGAACAGACGGCCGGCGGCCCGTCGGTTCAGGGCGGCATTGATTTCGCGCACAAGAGCGGTTTTTATGCCGGCGCCTTCCTGGCGTCCAACATCAAGTGGATCAAGGAGTTCAACGGTGCCTCCAAGGGTGACTACGAGTTGGACCTGTATGGCGGCTACAAGAGTGCGCTCAGCAACGGCATCGGCTATGACGTCGGTGTGATCACCTACCAGTACCCGGGCAACGATTCCGGTGGCGCGAACACGCTTGGTGGGTCGACCAACTACACCAAAGCCGACACGACCGAAGCCTATGTCGGCGTGAGCTATGGTGTTGCCAGCCTGAAGTACTTCCACAGCGCGGGCGACTTCCTGGGCAACAAGGACACCAATGGCAGCCGCTACTGGGATCTGAGCGCCAACTTCGATGTCGGCAATGGCTTTACCCTGACGCCGCACTTCGGCTTCCAGTACCTGCCGCGCAACTCCACCTCCAACCAGGATGACCTCGCGAACTACGGCGACTACTCGCTGACGCTGGCGAAAGACTTCGGCAACGGCGTTGTGGTATCGCTGGCCGCGATCGGCACCAATGCCAACCGCAACTTCTATACGAGCAGTTCCACTTTCGGCAACGCACGCTATTACGGCAACAACACCCTGGTAGTGGGTGTGAAATACAACTTCTGATTCAACTCACAACCAGAGGAGAACCCATGAAACTCGTTACAGCCATCATCAAACCCTTCAAGCTCGACGAAGTGCGCGAAGGTCTCTCGGCCATCGGGGTGCAGGGCATCACCGTGACCGAGGTGAAGGGCTTTGGCCGCCAGAAAGGCCACACCGAGCTGTACCGCGGCGCGGAATACGTGGTCGATTTTCTGCCCAAGGTCAAGATCGAAGCCGCCGTGTCCGACGAACTGGTCGAGCGCGTCATCGAGGCGATTGAAGGCTCGGCCCGCACCGGCAAGATCGGCGACGGCAAGATCTTTGTGTACAACCTCGAGCAGGTCGTGCGTATCCGCACCGGTGAAACCGGCAAGGAAGCGCTCTGAGGCTCACACAACCAAGAGAACACTGACATGAAAAAACTACTTGTCTCCTTCGTACTGGGTTTGAGCCTGCTGGCCGGTGGCACGGCCGCCTGGGCGCAAGCCACACCCGCGGCGGCACCTGCTGCCGAAGCCAAACCGGCCGAGGCTGCTGCGCCCGCACCGGCTGTTGCGGCACCTGCGGCTGCGGCCACAGCCGCTCCGGCGTCGGCCGAAGCGGCCCCGGCGGCACCCGTGCCCAACAAAGGTGATACCGCCTGGATGATGGTGTCCACCCTGCTGGTTATCCTGATGACCATCCCCGGCCTGGCGCTGTTCTACGGCGGCCTGGTACGCAGCAAGAACATGCTGTCGGTGCTGATGCAGGTCATGGTCACCTTCTCGCTGATCGTGGTGCTGTGGTTCATCTACGGCTACAGCCTCGCGTTCACGGAAGGCAGCGCCTTCATCGGTGGCTTCGATCGCCTGTTCATGAGCGGCATCTGGGACAACGTCGCCGGCACCTTTGCCAACGGCGCCACCTTCAGCAAGGGCGTGGTGATTCCCGAGATCGTGTTTGCCGCCTTCCAGGCCACGTTCGCCGGCATCACCGGTGCCCTGATCGTCGGTGCCTTCGCCGAGCGCATCAAGTTCTCCGCCGTGCTGATGTTCATGGTGCTGTGGTTCACCTTCAGCTATGCGCCGATCGCGCACATGGTCTGGTTCTGGATGGGCCCGGACGCCTACACCGCCAAGGAAGTGGTCGATGCCATGAACGCCAAGGCCGGTTTCATCTGGCAATCGGGTGCGCTCGACTTCGCCGGCGGTACCGTGGTGCACATCAATGCCGCCGTCGCCGGTCTGGTGGGTGCCTACATGGTGGGCAAGCGCATCGGTTATGGCCGTGAGTCGATGGCCCCGCACAGCCTGACGCTGACCATGGTGGGTGCTTCCCTGCTGTGGGTGGGCTGGTTCGGCTTCAACGCCGGCTCGGCGCTGGAAGCCAACGGCTTCGCGGCTCTGGCCTTCATCAACACCTTCGGTGCCACGGCTGCGGCTGTGCTGGCCTGGTGCGTCGGTGAAGCGCTGATGCGCGGCAAGGCGTCCATGCTGGGTGCTGCTTCCGGTGCTGTTGCCGGTTTGGTGGCCATCACCCCGGCTGCCGGCAACGTCGGTGTCGGTGGTGCGCTGGTCATCGGTCTGGTGGCTGGTTTCGCCTGCCTCTGGGGTGTCAACGGCCTCAAGAAGCTGCTCGGTGCCGACGACTCGCTCGACGTGTTTGGCGTGCACGGCGTTGGCGGCATCATCGGTGCCCTGCTGACCGGCGTGTTCAACTCGCCGGCCCTGGGCGGCCCCGGCTTCGTGGCCGACTGGGTCACGGCCACCGGCATCACGGTCGCCGACTACTCCATCGCTTCGCAAGTGTGGATTCAGGCCAAGGCCGTGCTGATCACCATCGTGTGGTCCGGCGTGGTGTCCTTCATCGCCTTCAAGCTGGTGGACCTCACCATCGGTCTGCGTGTCAGCGAGGAAGACGAGCGCCAAGGCCTCGACATCTCCTCCCACGGCGAGAGCGCCTACAACCGGTAAGAGCAAGGGGCGGCAGCCTGGTTCGGTCGGCTGCCGCATTCCAAGCAAGCGAGAGTCTCCTCTGGTTCTTCAGCCCGCAAGAGCTTCGGCTCGAGCGGGCTTTTTGCTGGCTGCGGTGCACAATGGGGCCAGCCGACAAGGCCACAGGAGCACCTGGCATGACGACATCTCTTCACTTGAGCAGCGGCAAACTGCGTTGTGACATTCGCCCCGACCTGGGGGGCTGCCTGGCCGGCTTGTGGTGGGGCGAGCTGCCGGTGTTGCGCTCCACGCCGGCCGAGGCGCTGACCACCGTGCGCCAGGCGGGCAGCTATCCGCTGGTGCCGTTTTCCAACCGGGTGGCACAGGCGCGCCTCAAATGGGCCGGCACCAGCCACCCGCTGGTGCAGAACAACGCCGCTGAGCCGCATGCCATCCACGGTGTCGGCTGGCAGCGACCGTGGGAGGTGCTGGAGGCCGAGGCGCAGTTCGCACTGCTGTCCTACGAGCACAAACCCGATGCGGCCTGGCCCTTTGCCTTCGACACCTCGCAGGCGTTTCGCCTGCGCGATGACGCACTCGAGCTGACCTTGAGCATCACCAACCAGTCGTCGCAGGCCGCACCGGTGGGGCTGGGCTGGCATCCGTATTTCGTCAAGCGGACCGACAGCCACCTGCGCTTTGCCGCCAGCGGACGCTGGGAAATGGGCGGGGACAAGCTGCCGACCCATCGCCTGCCATCGCCGGGACTGGATGCCGACTGCGCCGCGCTGGACGTGGACCACTGCTTCGACGGCTGGAGCGGTGAGGCCGTGCTGAGCGATGCCCGGCTGCGCGTCCATCTCGGCTCGAACCTGGGCCGCCTGGTGGTCTTCACCAACCCGGCGCGCGACACGGTCGCGATCGAGCCGGTCAGCCATGTGAATAATGCCGTCAACCTGCTGGGGCAGGAAGGCATGACGGCCGAGGCACTGGGCCTGACCGTGCTGCTGCCCGGCGCATCGATGACGGCGACTATGGCGATCCGGGTCGAAGCTGTTTAAAGACAGCCGGCGGCATTCCGGGGCTGGGCTGGGGTTACCATCTCGGGCTATGGATTCAGCCCTGCAACACATCACCGATCGCGTGCGCGCTGCGGCCGCCGACGGCACCCCTTTGCGCATTCGCGGCGGCGGCAGCAAGGACTTCTACGGCCAGTCGCTGCAGGGCGAACTGCTCGACACCCGGCCGCTCGGCGGCATCATCAGCTACGAGCCGAGCGAACTGGTGGTGACGGTGCGTGCCGGCACGCCGCTGGCCGAGTTGGAGGCGACCCTGGCCGAGCGCGGCCAGTACCTGCCGTTCGAGCCGCCGCATTTCAGCACCGCCGGCGCGGTGGCCACCGTCGGCGGCATGGTGGCGGCCGGCCTGAGTGGCCCGGCGCGCGCCAGTGTCGGCACCGTGCGCGACTATGTGCTGGGGGTCATGATCCTCAACGGCCGCGGCGAGCTGCTCACCTTCGGCGGCCAGGTCATGAAAAACGTGGCCGGCTACGACGTGTCGCGCCTGATGGCCGGTGCGCTCGGCACGCTGGGCCTGATCACCCAGGTCTCGCTCAAGGTACTGCCCAAGGCCGTGGCCGAGAGCACGCTGGTGTTCGAGCTGGACGAGGCGCAGGCCCTGACCCAGCTCAACCGCTGGGGCTCCCAGCCGCTGCCGATCAATGCCGCCTGCTGGCATGAGGGCGCGCTCATGGTGCGCCTGCGCGGCGCCCAGGCGGCCGTGACAGCCGCCCACAAGACCATGGGCGGCACGACCTTCGACGCCCAGGCCGGGCAGCTCTGGCAAGCGCTGCGCGAACAAACGGCGCCATTTTTCCAGCTGGCGGAGGGCGAGTCGCTGGTGCGCCTGAGCGTGCCCGACACCACGCCGCCGCTGAACCTGGGCCCGACGCTGATCGAATGGGGCGGCGCGCAGCGCTGGCTCAAGCTGCCGCTGGCGCAGCGCCCGGACCTGGGCCCCGTGCTGGCCCATCTGGCCGGCCACGCCACCTTGTTCCGCGCGGCGGACAAGAGCGCTGGCGTCTTCACGCCGCTGGCTGCACCGCTGGACCGTATCCACCGCGAACTGAAAAAGCAGTTCGACCCGGCTGGCATCTTCAACCGCGGCCGTCTGTACCCCGATTTCTGAGCCGCCATGCAAACCAATCTCGCGCCCGAATTCAAGAACACGGCCGACGGCCAGGCGGCCGAAGCCATCCTGCGCAAATGCGTGCATTGCGGCTTCTGCACCGCCACCTGCCCCACCTACCAGCTGCTGGGCGACGAGCTCGACGGCCCGCGTGGCCGCATCTACCTGATGAAGCAGGTGCTCGAAGGCGAGACGCCGACGCGCAAGACGCAGCTGCACCTGGACCGCTGCCTGACCTGCCGCAACTGCGAAAGCACCTGCCCCTCGGGCGTGGACTACGGCCACCTGGTCGACATCGGCCGCAAGATCGTTGACGCCAAGGTGCCGCGCCCGACCGGTGAGCGCTTCGTGCGCTGGGCATTGAAGGAAGGCCTGACCTCGCCGCTGTTCGCGCCCGCCATGAAGATGGGCCAACTGGTGCGCGGCCTCATGCCGGAGTCGCTCAAGGCCAAGGTGCCGGCCGCGCAGGATGCCGGTACCTGGCCCACGCGTGAGCATGCACGCAAGGTGCTCATGCTGGCCGGCTGCGTGCAGCCGGCCATGATGCCCAACATCAACAGCGCCACCGCCCGCGTGCTCGACGCCGCCGGCATCCAGACCGTGGTGGCGGCCAAGGCCGGCTGCTGCGGCGCGGTGAAGTTCCACCTGAACGACCAGGATGGCGGCAAAGCCGAGATGCGCGCCAACATCGACGCCTGGTGGCCGCATGTAGAGGCCGGCGTGGAAGCCATCGTCATGAACGCTTCCGGCTGCGGTGTCACCGTCAAGGACTACGGCCACATCCTGCACGACGACCCGGCCTACGCCGGCAAGGCCAAGCGCATCAGCGAACTGACCAAAGACCTGAGCGAACTGCTGCCCCAGCTGGTGGACAAGCTGCGCGGCAAGGTCTCGGCCAAGGCCGGCCAGATGACCTTCCACCCGCCCTGCACCCTGCAGCACGGCCAGAAGCTGCGCGGCGGTGTGGAGCAGTCCATGGGCGAACTCGGCTTCAAGATCAACACCTGCCGTGTCGAGCCGCACCTGTGCTGCGGCTCGGCCGGCACCTACTCGGTGCTGAACCCGAAGCTCGCTTACGAGCTGCGCGACCGCAAGCTGGCCAACCTGGCCGAGATGAAGCCGGACGTGATCGTCTCCGCCAACATCGGCTGCATCACCCACCTGCAAAGCGGCACCGGCACGCCGGTGAAGCACTGGGTGGAGATGCTGGATGAGGCGTTGGCGGGCTGAGTTCGTCCATCTCGCTCAATGACAGAACGCCGGGCAAGCCCGGCGTTTTTGTTGGTGTAATCCGTCGGCTATCGGCCAGAAGCGGTCGCCCAACCAGCGCTCATTGGGTCAGATGCCGAGGCGCGTCTGCACAACACATGCCTTTCAGCGAGATGCTTCAGGTACAGGTCGCTTGGGCTTCAGATAGCCGCTTAGTCTCAGGCCATCACGCATATTCATCACGAGCAGGGAGATGTTCACCGCGCCGGCCAACAGTTCCAGCCCTTGCAGTGCATAGAACATGCTGTCGAATCTTCCTTCGTTAGCCCACGACGAGAGCACGAAAGCGCTGGGCAGCAACACCAGTAGCCCGTTGCCTGCGGCGATTTTCATTCGCTGTCTCTTGATACTCACAAGTCGGCCACCTCTGCCCTTCGCGAGTGCGAATCCGCTGCCGCCCGTGGCCGCCAACGATGGAATCAGCAGCAACATGCCACTCAATATCGCACATTTCACTGCGGCGATACTGGCCTGATTCATGAAGAGCTCCGACACCACGGTCGAGAGCCAGAAGGTTGTGATACACAGGAGCGCAACAGCCCCAAAAATGCCATGCAATTTCTTCTTCATAACGCTACCTCTCAAGATGGGTTAACACTTTGCAGCTCACGCCGCATGGATTCAAGTGTGTGGTTCGCTGCACTGACTTGGTTTGCAGATATCAACTCAGCCAGTTCCACAGCCTTGACGGCCCAGAGGGCATCAGCCCGGTGGTAAAGTGCCAGACCTTGCGGGGTGAGGTCGTAGAGAGGGGAGCGTCGATGCGCTGGGTTTGGATGCGATTCGACCAACCCATCTTCAAGCAGCAGGTTGAGTTGCTTTTGTGCCCCCTGGCGTGTCACACCCATGCCCTCGCCAATCTGCGGCGCTGTCAACGGTGTGCCAGCAAGGGCTAGGGACCCGAGCAACTGCCACCGGGCGCTAGTCAGACCAAGCGGTGCAACCAATTGGTCACCCCAATGGAGCAACACGCCGTTGAGACGAAACACCGCAAGCGTTAACTGAGTAACAGCTGTGGTATCTGGGCTAGGTACTGAATGTGAGGATGTTTTTTTCTTCATGACAACCAGTTTCCCATATTGGAAGCTGGTTGTCAACAAATTCGCTACACACGGGCAAGGCGAACAACTGCTATGGGTCGAGAGCTGCCTGCCACAGGCGATGCTGTTAAGGAGTCGTCGTCCTTGCCGGCCAAGCCGCCCACAACGCCGCCAGCAGAATCAACGCCCCACCCAGCAGCGTGCGCCCTTGCAACTCTGCCGCACCCATCAACACCGACGACACACTGGCGAACACCACTTCGGTCAGCATCACCAGTGAGGTGGTGGCTGCCGGCAGGCGTGCGGCGCCGAACTGCAGGCCGAGGTTGGCTGCCAGAAACGCCAGGCTGGTGGCCAGTACCAGCCACACCCAGCCGTTCGCCAGCGCGGGCAGTGGCGGCACCAGACCCGAGGGCTGTCCGCCCAGCGCGGTGAGCAGCGCCAGCAGCGTGCCGCCGGCGAACATGGCGACCATGCGCGCCTCATCCGGCGTGTCGCGCAATTTGCGCAACAGCACGTTGGTCAGCGCAAAACTGAAGCCGCCCATCAGCGCCAGCCAGTCGGGCAGGCTGTGGGGCACGGGCCAGGGCGACGCCGGCGTCTTGAGCACGATGACCACGCCAACGAGCGCCAGCAGCAGGCGCAACAGGGCGTGGCCGTGGGGCCGCTCACCCAGCAGGGCCCAGGCCAGCAGTACCGACCAGGCCGGCATCAGGTAGAACAGCAGCACCACGCGCACCACGTCGCCCACCGTCACGGCCCAGTTGAAACCGACGTTGGTCAGGCCCGAGGCCAGCACCAGCAGCCAGAGCAAAGGGTGTTGCAGCAGCGCGCGCCAACTGCCCGGGCGCCAGGCCAGCAGCGCCAGCAGGGCGAGCGCATAGATGATGAAGGTGGACCACAGCGGGTGCAGGCCCTCGGCTTCCAGCAGGCGGAACGGGTACCACGACACGCCCCAGACGAAGGCGTTGAGCACCAGGCCCCAGGCGGCGAATGTGGAGCTCATGGTGGGGTGATGCGGCCGCTGTGCACGGCCGCGGGGCTGGGTGCCACCGCTATCAGCCGTGCAGGTGGTCGTTGCGCGCGATGTCGAGCAGGTGCTCGAGCTCGTCGGCATGCTCGACGCAGTTGCGCGCATGCCAGCGCTTGATCACCCACATGAAGCCGGCCACCACGATGCCGAAGGCGGTGATGGCGCCGAAGGCCGACAGCCCCATGCCGGTGGAGAAGCTGTAGAAAGCGCCCAGGCTCAGGATGCAGGCCTGTTCATTGAAGTTCTGTACCGCGATGGAGCGGCCGGCGCCCATCAGGTTGTGGCCGCGGTGCTGCAGCAGTGCGTTCATCGGCACCACCAGGAAGCCGCCCAGGCCGCCCAGCAGCACCAGGAAGGGCGCGGCCAGCCAGACGTTGTCGATGAAGTTGAGCAGGATCACCAGCAGGCCCATGGCGATGCCCAGCGGCATGACGCCTGTGGCGTGCTCCAGCTTCATGCGCATGGAGGCCACCACGGCGCCGACCGCAGTGCCGATGGCGACCACACCCACCAGCGAGGAAGCTTGCGTCACGCTGTAGCCCAGCGCCGCGGCGGCCCAGGCCAGCACGATGTAGCGCAGGTTGCCGCTGACGCCCCAGAACAGGGTGGTGGTGGCCAGCGAGATCTGCCCCAGCTTGTCGCGCCACAGGCGGGCGTTGCAGGTCCAGAAGTCGGGGATCAGGGAAATCGGGTTGCTGGGCATGGGGCGCATTTCCACGCCGGTGGGGGGGATGCGCGTGTTGAACCAGGCGGCCAGCAGATAGACCACGATCAGTACGGCGATGGCCGCCTCGGGGGCGGTGTCGATGCCGGTGGTGACGAAAGGGCAGTCGACGGACAGCAGGGCGGCAGAGACCGAGTGGCCTACCAGCTGGCCCCCCAGCAGCACGCCGAGGATGATGGACGCAATCGTCAGCCCTTCGATCCAGCCGTTGGCCTTGACCAGTTGCGAGGCCGGCAGCAGCTCGGTCAGGATGCCGTACTTGGCGGGCGAGTAGGCGGCGGCACCGAGGCCGACGATGGCATAGGCCATCAGCGGGTGGGTGCCGAACAGCATCAGCAGGCAGCCGATGATCTTGATGGTGTTGCTGATCAGCATGACCTTGCCCTTGGGCAGGGCATCGGCGAAGGCGCCGACGAAGGGCGCCAGCACCACATAGAACAGGGCGAACATCGGCACCAGTGCGGCCTGCTGCCATTCCGGGGCAGACGAGCTGCGCAGCAACTGCACGGCCCCAACGAACAGGGCGTTGTCGGCCAGCGAGCTGAAAAACTGCGCCGACATGATGGTGTAGAAACCGCGTTTCATGGTCTACGGGTGGGCCCCAGTGCGACTGATGGCAGGTGTTTTGTGATGGATATCCAAGCGACAGCGGGTTATAGCACGCCAGGCAATGTCAAAATCAGCACACCAACCTGTCCATGCCCACCATAATGTCGCGCCCGATTCAAGCCACCATCCATACCGCCGCCCTGCGCCACAACCTGGCGCGGGCACGGCAGACTGCCGCCGATGCCAAGGTCTGGGCCGTGGTCAAGGCCAATGCCTACGGCCACGGCATCGAGCGCGTGTTCGACGGGCTGCGCGCGGCCGATGGGTTTGCCCTGCTCGACCTGAGCGAGGCCGAGCGCGTGCGGGCGCTGGGCTGGCGCGGTCCCATCCTGCTGCTGGAGGGGGCGTTCGAGCAGCGCGACCTGGAGCTGTGCTCGCGCCTGGACCTCTGGCACGTGGTGCACTGCCAGGAGCAGATCGACATGCTGGCCGTGCACAAGACCCATGTGCCGCACCGCGTCTTCCTCAAGATGAACAGCGGCATGAACCGCCTGGGCTTTCGCCCCGGACAGTTCCGCGCCGCCTGGACGCGGCTCAACGCCTTGCCGCAGGTGGACGAGATTTCGCTCATGACCCATTTCAGCGATGCCGACGACGCGCGCGGCATCGCCCGCCAGGTGGCCGCCTTCAATGCCGCTACCGAAGACCTGCCCGGTGAACGCTCCTTGAGCAACAGCGCCGCCATCCTGCGCCACATGGGCGGCCAGCCCGGTCCCGGCCTGGTGTCGGACTGGATCCGTCCCGGCGTGGTGCAGTACGGCTCGGCGCCCGACTTCCCCGAGCACAGCGCCGCCGACTGGGGCCTGCAGCCGGCCATGAGTTTGCGCTCACGCATCGTGGGGGTGCAGACGCTTCAAGCGGGCGACACGGTCGGCTACGGTTCCATCTTCACCGCGCCGCAGCCGATGCGCATCGGCGTGGTGGCGTGCGGCTATGCCGACGGCTACATGCGCTGCAGCCCCGGCACGCCCGAAAAGGGCACGCCAGTGCTGGTCGAGGGTGTACGCACGCGTACCGTGGGCCGCGTCAGCATGGACCTGATCACGGTGGACCTGACGCCGGTGCCGCAGGCCGGCCTCGGCAGCGAAGTCACGCTGTGGGGGCAGTCGACCCATGGCGCGCTGCTGTCGATCGACGAGGTGGCACAGGCGGGTGGCACCGTCGGCTACGAGCTGATGTGTGCGCTGGCGACGCGGGTGCCGGTGGTGGTGGTCTGACGCTTCCACGTCGCTGAGCGATGCTCAGGCCAGCTGAGCGCAGAGAAGTCTTGTCGGGGAACGCCGTGGAACCGGCTTTGCCGGGCCGCTGGCGTTGCCCCCTGCGAGGGGGTGGCGCAGCGACACGCCCTTTGCGTAGCCTGGGGGTGTTTCATTTTTTTCGCAGGCCCAGCGCCATGACGGTGCCGACGACGATGAGCGCGCCCACCACCTGCACCGGCGCGATGGTCTGGCCCAGCAGGCCCCAGGCCAGCACCAGCGCCGCCACCGGTTCCACGTTCATGATGGGTGAACTGCCCACCACGCCGAGCTTGGGCAGCAACGTGAACATGATGGTGAAGGCGGTGCCGTAGAAGAAGGTCAGCAGCGCCAGGCCCCACCAGCCGGCCGTGGCCTGCGGCAGGTGAAAGCCGCCCTGCACACCGACGCCGACCAGGGCCAGCAGACCGACCAGGCCCATGGTGATGGCGGTGCGCACGCGGCCGTCGACATCGGCCACTTCATGCTGTGTCAGCACCAGCGCCGCACCGAACACGGCGGCGGCGGTCAGTGCAAAGGCCACGCCGGCACCCATGCGGCCCCACTGCCCGGCCGCACCGAGACCGGAGGCGGCCCCCAGCACATCGAGTGCCAGCGCCAGCCCGAACAGCAGCACCGGCATGGTGATCAGCACCGCACGTTCCGGGCGGTGCCGGTAGAGCAGCCAAGCGAAGCCGGCGGTCCACAGCGGGTAGGTGTTGAAGGTCAACAGGGCCAGCGCCACCGGTAGCCGCGCCACCGCGGCATACAGACACAGACTTTGGATGGCGACCAGCCCACTGATGAGCAGCAGCATGCGGCCTTGCTTGGGCCGGAACGTGCGCGGCACACCTTGCCAGACCACCAGCAGGGCGACCACGGCCGCCGTCACCAGGCTGCGCACCGCCACCGCGGTGGCGACGTCCAGCCCGTGGTTGAAAGCCAGCCGCGCGGCCACATGGTTGGCGCCGAACATGCAGGCCAACAGCAGCAGGGTGATGAAGGCGGTGCGGTTGAGCGAGGTCTGCATCAGTACAGGTCGCGCACCCGCGCGTGCAGGCGTGACAGACCGAGCAGGGCGTCGGTGAAGGGGGTGGCCACGCCGGTGAGGGCGCCGAGTTCCTTGACCACCGTCACCAGGGCGTCGAGCTCCACCGCCCGGTTGGCTTCCACGTCCTGCAGCATCGAGGTCTTGAAGGCGCCGAGCTTGAGCGTGACGGCATGTCGGTCCTCGGGCTGCTGGGCGATCGGGATGCCGATGCGTGCACCGATCTCCTTGGCCTCCAGCATGACGCGTGAGATGAAGTCGCGCACCAGCGCGTCACCCAGGATCAGGTCGGTGGTGGCGCCGGTGAGGGCACTCACCGGGTTGACCGTCATATTGCCCCAGAGCTTGAACCAGATGTCCTTCTGGATCTGCTCAGCCACCTCGACCTCGAAGCCGGCTTGAGCCAGCAGGTCGGCCAGCTGCTGCACGCGCTCGGTTTTTTGGCCCGAGGGTTCGCCGATGATGAGTTTGTTGCCGAAATGGTGCTGCACCCAGCCCGGCAGCTTGAGCGAGCAGCTGGCATGCACCACGCCGCCGATGATGCTGGCCGGGGGAATGGCGGCGGTTATCTCGCCGCTGGCATCCACCGCCTGCAGGCGTGTGTCGGCGAAGGTGCCGCCGAAATCCTGGAAGAACCACCAGGGCACGCCGTTCATGGCGGTGAGCACCACGGTGTCGGGTCCGATCAACGGGCCGATGCGGCGCGCCACCTCCGGCAAGGCCGGCGCCTTGACGGCGATGACCACCAGGTCCTGCACGCCCAGTTCGGCCGGGTCGCTGCTGGCACGCACCGTGGCCGTGGTTTCTGCCGGGCCACTCTGGCAACGCAGGCCGTGGCGCTGCAAGGCGTCGAGGGTGGCGCCGCGTGCCACCACGCTGACCTGGCAGCCGGCGCCCGCCAGCCGCGCGCCGATCCAGCCGCCAATGGCGCCGGCACCGTAGATGCACACCCTGTTGAATTTTTTATGAGCCATTTTGGCCTGTAGCCCCCGTCAATACTGCGGTGACCGCTCTAGTTTTGATAGCTGGTGTCGAGTCGGTCGACTTGCCGTACCAGCGCGTCGAACACATCCTGGCCGGCGCCGTGGTGGGGGTTGAACTGCAGCGCGTCGCGTGTGCACTTCTGTGCGA
>ERZ1292640.599-Hain-H43-02um-R1-599-length-29474-cov-42_pt1 | contig 29474 bp, 20 predicted proteins | sample MGYA00564404_ERZ1292640 | MGnify/ENA primary metagenome ERZ1292640 (study PRJEB36523, sample SAMEA6512636) | groundwater metagenome | collected 2019-01-08 | study: AquaDiva: Metagenomics assemblies of 32 groundwater samples | reverse complement strand
GGGTGCCGCCGTTGAAAACAAAGGACAATGTGCCGCGAACTGCGAAAGTCAGGCTGGAGGAGCTGACGCTGGTGACCGCGGACGCGGCCGTGCGCAAGTACGACGTGGCCACCGTCAACGCCGTGCGGTAATCTACCGGGCAGGCCCCCGAGAGGCGGGAACGCCTGTCCCACCAGGTCACTGTGCTAGACTAAGCGGTTTCGAAGGGTCACTTTCTCCGCGATGTCCGAGCAGATGATTCTCCAGGGCAAGCTTGTCGGCATAGAGGACTTTCTGCTTGCGCCGGCGGCCGAAGACGAGTGCGCCCTGGCCGGCGGCGGCGAGCAGCACCTGCTGGCGGGGCGCTCGCACTGGATCGCGCTGCTGGCCGAAGTGATTCCGCGCGCGCTGCTGGCCGAGTTCGGCCTGCCGCGGGTGCTGCTGGGTTCCAGCGGCGGCGGCCAGTTCCTGCTGGTCCTTCCCGGCGACTCCTGCGGGCCGGCCGGCGAGTTCCTGGGCGCAGCGGCGCAGGGCATCGAAACCATGAGCCGCGGCCACCTGAAACTGACCTGGGCGTTCACCGAGAACCTCGGCGATTGGAGCGTGGTTCGCCGGCGGCTGGCGGAGGACTTGCAGCACCGGCTGGCGGCGCTGGCGGTGCCGGGCGGCGAGCTTTTCGAACCCTTCCCGTGCCCCTCGCACGCCGACGGCTATTTCCCCGGCCTGGCCCGCCAATTGTGGGAGGCCGAGACCGTCGGCTGGAGTCCCGACTCGCCCGCCCGGCTCGCGCTGGGCGCCAGCAAGCACACCTGGGGGTTGATCCCCAATCGCGCACCGGACACCGTCACCGTGGCGCGCCACATGGCGCCCAGCGACGACGGCCAAAGTCCGGCCGATCTGCCCGCGCTGGCCGCCCGCGCCCAGGGCCGCGCCCTGTGGGGTGTGCTGCGCGGCGACGCCGACAACTTCCGCATCCGGCTGCGGCGCGCCCAGACCATCGAGGAGTACGTTCAGCTCTCGGTGCTCTACAAGCAGTTCTTCGCCGGCGAACTGGAGGTGCTCTGCTCGCAGCCCGAGTTCTGGCGCAAGGTCACCATCCTGTATTCGGGCGGCGACGATTTCGCCGCCTACGGCGCCTGGGACGCGCTCATCCCGCTGGCTCGCGAGATGCAGCGCCTCTTTCACCGCTTCAGCGAAGAGAACCTGAGGGAGTTCCCGGGTCCGGAAGGCAAGACCATCTCGATGGCGCTGGCGCTGGCGCCAGACCCGGCGGCCGCGCTGGCTTCGGTCTTTCAGGAGGCGGGCCGGCTGCTGGAGCTGGCCAAGGCCGCCGACAAGGACTGCATCTACCTGCTTGGCCGCACGCTGGAGTGGAGACAGCTCGCCGATGCGGCCGAGCTCAAGGAGACGCTGGCGCGGATGGTCGGCGAGTTCGGCTCCTCGCGGCAGGTCCTCAACGAGCTGAGCCGCTTCTACCGCAAAGGGGACCTCGCCTGGGGTCAGGGCGGGGAACATTTCGAGAAGCCCTGGCGCTTCCAGCGGCGGCTCAACCGCGTGCTGGCCGGGGCCAGGGATCGCGAGGTCCACAAGCTGCGCGCCCACCTCGCCAATGAGATGATGGGGAGGGGCGCCGCCCAGGTGAAGCTGCGACCGGCCGGGCTGGTGGCGCTGGAGTGGACGAGACTTATCACCGAGGTTTAGTCATGGCAATGGAAGTTCAGCAGGAGACGAGGAACCGCGAGGGGCGCGGCCCGCGCGAAAACCGCGGCCCGCGCGAGGGCGGTCCGCGTGAGGGCGGCGGGCGGCCCCCGGATCGCGGGAGGCCGGAGGGGCCGCTGGAAATCGACCTGGAGAAGTTGATCGGCGACAGCCTCTACCTGGACAACCAGGCCCACGGCGTTGTCAGCCGCATGCGCGACATGGACTCCGGCACCAAGAGCCAGCTCCGGCGGCTGTACAATGCGGTGCGCCGCGCCTGCCGCGCCCCCGAGAACGAGCGCCAGCACCAGTTCGTCATGCTGCGGGCGCGGCTGGCCTACACTATCGCCCGCCACTCGCTGCGGAGCCTCGACACGCTGGAGCGGCTGCTGCTCCAGGTCACCCGCAGGAACGATCCGCGCGGCTACGAGCGGTTCCGGGACCTGTTCGAAGCCATTGTCGCCTACAACGAATAACGAGGAAGCATGAGCGCGCATACCGCCGAAACCGAACTGAGATTCATTGGCAAGCTGATTGTAGAGGGCGAGCTCAATTGCGAGACCGGGCTGCACATTGGCGCCGGCAAAGGCTCGCTGGAGATTGGCGGGGCGGACAATCCGGTGGTCAAGGACGCCTTCGGCCGGCCCTACGTCCCAGGCAGCACGCTGCGCGGCAAGCTGCGCTCGCTGCTGGAGCAGACGTCGGGGCTGGCCGTGCCCGCCGAGCTGGTGTACCTGTCCAAGCGCAAAGGGCAGGAGGTCCGTATCCATCAAAGCGACCGGCCCGACGACGAGATCTGCCTGCTGTTCGGCCGCAACCCCGGCCGCATGGAGCGCGTCTCGGGCGAGGGGCTGGAGAGCAGCCAGGCTACGCCGGCCCGCCTCACCGTCTACGACGCTCCGCTCGATCCCGAGAGCATCACGCCGCAGATGCGCGAGAATCTCGACGACGAGCTGACCGAGGTCAAGAGCGAGAACGCCATCGACCGCATCACCTCCCAGGCCAATCCGCGCACGCTGGAGCGGGTGCCGGCCGGCGCGCGCTTCCGGGTGCGGCTGGTGCTCGACGTGCTCTGCGAGGAGGACAAGAGCCTGCTGGCGCGGCTGGTGGAGGGCCTGCGGCTGTTGGAAGACGACGCCCTGGGCGGCGGCGGTTCCCGCGGCAGCGGCCGTATCCGCCTCGGCAACCTGAGGCTCACCTGGCGCGGCAGCCGCTTTTACAGCGCCGGTGCGCCGGAGGGGGAACTGCTGGCCAAAGCCGACCTGAACGCGGTACAAGCGCTGGTCCTTCAAGACGGCTTTTCGGAGAAGCTCGAAGCCTAGAGATGCCGCCCGCCTTCGTTGTTCGCTTCCGGCCCAACGGGCCGTGGCGCCTGGGGACGGACACCGGCGCCCGCGGCGTGGTGGACTTCGTATGCCACAGCGACACTTTGTTCTCAGCCGTCACCGGCGCGATGGCGCGGCTCGGCGCGCTGGAGGAGTGGCTGGAAGCCACCGCCCGCCATCCGCGGAGCGCGGCAGTGCGGCTGAGTTCCTGCTTTCCGTACCTGGAGGACGTGCACTTCGTGGCCCCGCCGCGGACGCTCTGGCCGCCGCCGCCGTCGGCCAGGATCCGCTGGCAGGGCGCGCGCTTCGTGCCGCTGGCGCTGGTGGCCGACCTGCTGACCGACAAGCCGCCGCGCGAGCAGGAGTGGCTGTTGGACGGGCCGAGCGAGTGCCTGATTCCCGCCGGTCTTCGCTCCGCGGCCCCCGGGCCTTTCCGGCCGGGCCTGCGGTCGCATGCGGCCGTGGACCGGCTGAGCGGCAACACGGAGGTGCATCGCACTGCGTGCCTGGAGTTTGCCGAAGGGGCCGGACTGTGGGCAGTGGCCGCCTTTGCCGATGAGGCAGCCTGGGCGCGCTGGTCCGAGCCGCTCCGTGCGGCGTTGCGCCTGCTGGCCGACAGCGGCATCGGCGGCGAGCGGTCGCTGGGCTGGGGCCGCTCCGCGACGCCCGAGTTTATCGATGGCGAATTGCCGGGCCTGCTGATGGCTGTCCCCGAGGCGCCGACGGCTTCGGCCAATGGCGGGCCGGCCGAAGCGGCCTATTGGCTGCTCTCGCTGTTTGTGCCCGCTGCCGACGACTCGATCGACTGGCAACGCGGCAGCTACTCGCTGGTGACGCGCGGCGGCCGGGTCGAAAGCGCGGCCGGTTGGGGCCAGCCGAAGAAGCTGCTGCGCATGGTGAGCGAGGGCTCGGTGCTCTACGCTGGCGCCCGGCTCCGGGGGACGGCGCCCGACGTGGCTCCCGACGGCTTCCCGCACCCCGTTTTCCGTTCCGGCCTCGCGCTGGCCATCGCCATCCATCGCGCTCCTGCCGCCGAGCGCGTCACGGGGGCCGCATGAGATACCGCCTTACTTGCCTGACGCCGTTGCTGGTCGGCGACGGCCAGAGGCTCTCTCCGATCGACTACATGGTCTGGAAGGACCAGGTGAATGTGCTCGACCAGCGGCGCATCTTCCGGCTGCTGGCCAAGGGGCCGCGACTGGAGGGCTACCTGGCGCAACTGAAGAGGGCCGACAAGCTCGATTTCGCATCCTGGGGCGGCTTCGCGCAGAACTTCGCCGACCGCCGCATCCCCTTCGAGCACCCATCGTCGGCGGCCCACTGGGAGCGGGCCCGCGGCGACAGCCTGCACATCCCTACCTTCGCGGCCGGCCTTGCCGGTCCCTTCCTGCCGGGGAGCGCCATCAAGGGGGCGCTGCGCACCGGCATGCTGTTCCACCGCTGGAAAGACGGCGGTCCCCGGCGCCTGCCCGCCGCCGAGGGAGAGCGGCCGTCCAGGTATCCCGGGGAGGCGCCCGAGGAAGAGGCGCTTGGCTGGTCCGGCGTCAGCGTGATGCGGGCCGTCGGCGTATCGGACTCGGAACCGGTGGCCACTGCCTCGCTGAGGATCTATCTGCTGCGAGTGTCCACGCTGGTGTCGCGCGCCCCGGGCCGGTTTGAACTTGGCTGGAAGCAGGCGCCGCGCGGCACGGTGGACGGCCCGCGTCCGGAGGAGGGGAACCCGCTGTTTGCCGAGATGGCTGCGCCGGGATCGGTCTTCGAGGGAACCTGGCGCGACAACGCGTTCCTGGCTCAGCCCGAGATCCTGCGCTCGCTGCACTGGCGAGAGCCCGTGAACCGGGCCCGCGTGTTGGATGCCGCCAACCAGTACGCCGCGCGCCTGCTGGCCATCCAGAAGCAATACGCGGCCTGGGCCGGCCTGCCGCTGGTCGAGCGCAGCGTCGAACAGATTGCATCCCAGTTGCCCGCGTCCGGCAGCAACGCCTGCCTGCTCTCGATGGGTTGGGCCGGCGGGCTGCTGACCAAGAGCGGCTGGCTGGAGACCGACAGCGACGCCTACCGCCAGTTCTTCTCCGAGGTGCCGCTCTATGGCCGGGCAATCAAGTCCGGCCTGCCGTTCCCCAAGACCCGCCGCATCGTTTTCCTCGCCAACCAGCCGGCCACGCTGCCCGGCTGGGCGCGGCTGGAAGTGGTGGGGTGAACGACCACTCCGGGGTGACGCGCCCCGTTTGCGGGCGCAGCACCCAGCCGCGGCGGGTAGCCGCTCAGTTGGGCCGCTCCAGCCGCGCGAGCCACTCCTCATCCATCTCCACGTGCTTGATGCTGTAGCGCCGGAACGTGTAAGTGACGTGGATTCGCCCGTCCGAGTCCTGGATCACGCTGGGGTAGGAGTACTCGCCGGGGTTGGCTTCCAGCACCAGCGGCTGCTCCCAGCTCTGGCCGCCGTCGAGTGACAGCGCCATGCTCAGCGGAGTCCTGGCCGTCTCGCTGTCGTTGAATACCAGGACGAGATGCCCGTTGGAGAGGCGCGTCATGGCGATCCCGGCGTCTGGGTTCTTCAGCGCGGACGGCGCGGCGGGACTCCAGGTCATCCCGCCATCATGCGACTCGCTCTGCATGATCCGCGGCCGCCGCCGCATCAGCGCCAGCAGGGAGCCATCCGGGCGCTGCGCCACCGTGGGCTGGCCGCCGCCGGCAATGAGGATCGAGCGCACCCACGTCTCGCCGTAATCGGCTGTCCTGAGCGTGTACGAGCCGCCGCGCTCGCCCATGGGCAGCAGCAGCGCTCCGTCCGGCAGCAGGACCGGCACGTTGCGCGGCAGCCCGCGGGCGTCGGCGGGCATCGGGCGGTCTTGGGTCCAGCTCACACCGTGGTCTTCGGAGGTACGGTACATCAGCCGGGTCTCACCCCAGCCGCCGCCGCGGCGCACCGGCCGGCTGCCTTCCATGCGCGCCCAGACGATCCAGATCCGGTCCCGACCGTCACGGAACACGACGGCGTTGCCGGGCGGCTGGAGTGAGTCGCGAATAAGGGCTTGCGGCGGGTCCCAGGCCCGCGCGCCCTTCTTGCGGCGTGCGAGGAACAAAGTCTGATCGTCGGAGGACTCGTAGCTCCCGCCGTACCAGACGGCCAGCAGATCGCCGTTGGCCGCCTTCGCAATGGTGGAGGCGTGGTGTGCCGGCGCATCCGGTATCTTCTCGAAGATCAGCTCCGAAGAGAACCACACCGAGCCGAAGCGGTCTTCGAAAGTGCGCGGCGGCCCGGGCCTGCCGATCGGCGTCCCTTCGGCGGGCACGTGGCTGGGATCAACCGGTTTCCCGGCCGCCAGCTTCGCAACGGCGCCGGCCAGCCCTTCGACTGACCCGCGGTAGACCAGCGTGCCCTGACGGTCCAGCAGGTACGCTTCGGGCGTGACCTCCGCGCCGAATTCCTTGGCCGCCTGCCCGCCGGGGTCCCGGTACACCGGAAAGACCAGGCCGAGGTGCTGCGCGAAGCGGCGCACCTCCGCGCCGCTCTCGGCGGCGTTGGGGAAGACGCCCACCAGCAGCACACCGCCCAGCCGGTGCTGCTGGTTGATGCGCGCCAGCGTTGCCGCCGCGCGCTGGCTGGCGTCGCACCGGGCCGAGAGGAAGACCACCGCTGTGGCCAGCCGCTCGCCGTAGTTGGCCATCGTGAGCCGGCGGCCGTCGAGCGTCGTCAGATCCAGCGGCCCGGCCTTTTCGCCCAGTTCGGCGGGGTAGGCCACGCCGGCGCAGAAAAGCAGCCACAGGATCACACGCATTTCGATCACTCCTTCATGCACAAACAGGATCAGTCGAACCTCAGCGGCCGATTTCGATCACCTTGATCTTCTGCGGGCCAAGCTCCTCGGTGCGGATCACTGTTCCGCTGACGGCGCCCAGCGAGACGGCGCCCTCCGGCGTCAATTCCCAGAGGCGGTACCGGCCGCCCTCCAGCCGGTACTGGGCCGGATCGATCTTGTAGGAAAAAGAAACGGGCGTCTCCACATAATTGGCAAGGAACACCCCCAAGTGGCCATCCTCGCTGCGCCACAGGCGAGCCTCGGCGGAGGGAACCGTGCCCCGGTGCTTGGTCTGCCAACCGAAGTAGTCTTCGGTGAAGGTCGGCACCGTGTTCGCCGGCTCCACCGGGCCCAGCAACTGTCCGTAAGTGACGAACTTCTTGGCCGCGATCCGGTACTTGCCGCACAGGCGAAAGTAAGCCGCCTTGCCGGCATGCACTGGCCGGAAAAGCCCGAAATCGATCCAGCCGTTCTGGCGTCCGTCGATGAAGGCCTGGCCCTGGGCGAAGTTGAAGAACCGGTCGCTCTTGGTGTAATCGCAGGGACTACCGAAAAACAGGGTGTAGCCGGAGTACACCACCTGCATCAGGGGGATCTCCCAATCGGTGGGTTCTGCCCAGGTCAGGTTTGCATCCAGAAGGTCGAAGAAGACCTCGTCGGCCCCCTCGGAGGTGATCACCGCCTGGCGGCCGCCGCGGTGGGAGACGCCGCGCACTTTGCGCAGCAGCTCGCGGTTGCCATCCACCCAGTAGCGTCCTCCGCCGAGCGGATGCCCGTGACGCTTGTGGAAGCACAACTCATGGCGCATGGCCGAAATCTGGTCGATGTAGACCCCGTTCACCCCTTGTGATTTGAACAACTCGTCCACCAGCTTGGAAACCGTGTCCTGCCACACGGCCTGCGTCGGACACATCGACAGCAGTCGCCCGGCAGCGTCGGAATAGAAATGCATGCGGTATCCGCCCGCCTCGTCCACGATGGCATGCGGTGCGAACCGGGAGAAGTCGGGGATGTTCATGTCGGCGCTGGTGCCGTTGATATAGGGCATGACCAGCAGCCCGGCATCGACCAGTTGCCGGACCCGTTCGCTGAAGCCGGGCTTGGCCGGCAAGAAGTGAGGATACTGCTGGTCGAATGCGGTCTGGTGCCAGTTGTACCAATGAATCGCCATAGGCACGTCCATCCTCTTCCCGGCTTCCAGGAACGGGGCGTTCATCTGCGACGGAGCACCCTCCGCCTTGTCCCAGAGCCAGCCGTCGCGCACCCACAAGCCCACGTCCTTGATGATGTCGGCCATCTCGGGCCGCTGCGAGATACGGCCGGCCGAGGCCCACTTCTGTTCGAGCGCCCAGGGACGGTAGCGCTGGGCGGCCTCCAGCCAGCCGCCCTGGTAGACCCCAAGGGCCACCGGGTAGTAGTCGGGGTAATCCGATCCGGCGACGCCCATGTTCTCCACGTAGTGCACCATCGCCAGCCGTTCTCCGGGCTCGACGATGAAATCCTTTGCCCGCCCCTCCGAGTCCATGCTGGCGAAATACACGGCGTCCTTGTCGCGGTTAAGCGACAGGAACTGCATCGGCCAGTTGCCGGAGGGATACCGACCTTCGATCTTCTCCGTCCAGCGCTTCAGCAAGTGGCCCCCACTGCCGAAGGTCGGCCGGGCGATGTCGTAGGCGCCCGAGGCGGGGAAACCGTTCACCAGCGGATAAGCCACTGACCACAGGCCCCAGTAGTCGCTGCGGTTCTCCACGAAGATGCGCCAGCGGGCGACGCCGCTCGCGGCCGGCAGATCCACCGCCACGTGAACGGTGACGACACCGTCCTCCAACCACCAGCGCAAATCGTTCCACTCCATCCACGCGCGCTGGCCGCCGCCGGGCAGCTCTTCGATCCGGGCGGAATTGCACGGCTTGTAGTTGTTGGTGATTCGCCGTACGAGCGTTCCCTTGCCGAAGGCCACCTCCCACAACAGGTGCTTGCCTGAAACGGGCCGGATGTGATCAGTGCCGCTGCGGCGGTCGATCATCGCCGAGAGACCCATGCCTTGGGGCTCGAATTCGAACCGCACGTGATCGTTGGCTAGCACAAGGCCCTTGGACGGATCCACGGGCTGCGCCGCCGGCCGCGCGAACAAGAGACTTCCGCAAAGCGTCATTGCAGCCAGACAGCCTGTTCTCATACCACGTCCCCACGCGTCATCGTGACCAGTTTGCCCTGGTATGGGAGATTCAGCAAGCGGGCATCCGGGTTGAACAGATCGTGGAGGCGGTGGACGAGCCGGTCGCTGGCCAGGTCCGCCAACCGCGGCGGACAGGGGAGCGGCTCGGACCGGGCTGCTCGTGGGGCCAGTGTCCCGGCCGTTCCCAGTCTCAGCAATGTTCGACGGTTGAGCCTCACGGGTGTGCCTTGTTATTCAGGGGTCAGCTTTAGCACCTTCAGCTCGTGGGCGCCGAAACTCACCGCGAGGCCGTTTTCCAGCGCTGCCGCATCCGCCACCACAGGTTCCGGCTTCTCCCCGAAAAGGTTGACGACCGTGTAGCGCCGCCCAGGCGCCGCCATTCCGGGGCGCAGCCGGAACGTGCCGCTGCCGAGCTCGGCCCGTTGGCGCAGCAGGGTCACGTAGAGCCGGCCGCCCGTTGCGCGGTTGAGCGTGGCGAGCACTCCGGGAGCCGCCGTCACGGGGCGCTCCACCCGCATCCATTCCATCAGCTTCAACAGGATCTCGGTTCCCTTTGCGGAGGGCCACTCCTGCTCTTCGGTCACGCGCATCACCTGGCCCTTGCCGCAGGACCAGGTTTCCAAGGGCCCCGCCGCCTGCTTGGGTCGGCGCAGACGCTCCAGCAGTGGGTAGTCGGGGCGCCCCTCCTCCAGCGCGTAGCGCCCGGAGCGCGGCAGCAGCGCCAGCCGCCCGCCGCGTTCCACCCAGGCTGCCAGCCGCTCGATCACGCGCCGCTCGAGCACTTCCGAGTTGGCGTCCAGCAGGGCTGGATAGCGGTCCAGACCCTTCAGCGGCGACATGTCCGAGTGCCAGTCCAGCGAGTACTGGTGCTCTTGCAGCACGGGAATCATCGCCAGCGTGGGATTGATGTAGTGCCGGGCGGGGATGTGGGAGAGGATCGAACGGTAGGAGATCAGGCCGGCCACCGGCGCCCGGACCGGCTCGGTCTCGGTCATCTCCAGGAACACCCGGCGCGTGCGGATGAACTCCGCCAGGCTGGGCGCGTTCTTCTGCCAGTCGGACGCCGCCCCCGCTCGCGCCCCGCCCATGGCCGCCCCTTCCGGCGTCGGCGCCATCTTCTCCCAGTTGCCGACCAACTGGTAGGCGCGCGCGCCGTGCGCGAAGGCGTGAAAGAACAAGCGCCGGAAGTCCGGCGCCGGCGGCGGCACCTGCCAGGCTTCGACCATCAGCGGCACGCCGTAGCTGCGCACTATGCCCGCGCCGATCTCGGCCGGCACGGGATCCTCGAAGCAGGTGATGTCCAGCGCGCCGCCGTATTTCTTGAGCAGCCGGAGGCCGATGTCGTAGACGCTCAACTGGTGGGCCGAATGGTGGAGCGAGCCGCCGTAGTACATGATCAGCGGGCGGTCGTCGAAGGTTCGCACCGTGCGGTCCATGTCGTCGAACATCCGCTCGGCCGACCACAGCCGGTAGTCCTGGAAGTCGTGCCAGGCCGGCGTCACATTCAGTGCGCCGAACACGGGCTTGGGCTGAGTGACTTCTTCCCAGCTCTTGTAAGCCGCGCCATACCGCTTGCTCAGCTCGGCCAGCGAGTACTTCCGCACTTGTGACAGATACTCGCGGTACTTCACCTGAGAGAACTTTGAGTAATCGTAAATGGTCTCGGTCCCCCCCCACATGCCCCAGTAGAAGGAATCGTTGTATCCGTAGAAGAACTGCCAGGCCAGGATCGAGCGGTTGCCGCGGTATCGCCGCACCAGCGCTTCGATCAGGCGCAGGTAAGAACGGCGCGATTCGGGCCCCCAGTAGGACGGGGCGCGGGACTTCCAGCCCGAATAGCCAAAGTGGGTGCGGCCCTCCTGGTCGAGCATGCTCTCGCCGGCCAGCCACTTGGGAACCTGCTCATCGAAGAAGCGCAGCGTGATGGTGACCGGCAGGCCGACGGCGGCGGCGTTTTCGAGGGCAGCGTCCAGCGTCGAGAAGTCATAGCGGCCGGGCTGGGGCTCCAGCGTTGCCCACAACGGCCGCAGGTCGATGAAGTTGGCCTCGGTTCGCCGGGCTGACTCGAAATGCCGGCGCTCGGTAAGGCTGAAGCCGTCCTCCGGGCCGCCGATCTCCACGCCGAAGAGGCGAAGACCGGCCGCCCGCCGGCGGGCCTCAGCGGTGGTGCGAGCGTCGGCGGCCAGGCCGCCGGTGACGGCCACAGCCAGCAACAGCGCGACGTAGGTGATGGTCTGCTTCATGGGGATTATCCTCGCAGTGACGTGGCCAGAGGAAAGACGCATGGGGCGCGCACGCCGCTCAAAGCTCCAGTTTGGCTTCGTACCGCTCGTTGCGCCGCATCATCTCCCCCCAACTCACTACCCGGCCCTCGTAGGCCGCGGTGCGGCCCAGGATCGCCGTCAGGTTGCTCTCCACGCTTTCGGGGACGTTGTTGACGTACTGGCCGCTGGCGATGCTGGCAATGAAAGCTCGCACGTTGGCGATGGTGCCGCCCCGCTGGGTGTCGTCCTCCTCCGCGCCTTTCCACGGATTGTCGCCGGTGATCTGAACCAGGCCGCCATAATGGGAATCCACTGTGCCGGTGGGGCCGTATAGGCGTACGCACAGGTCCCGGTAGCCCTTGGTGAATTCGGCCGAGCTGAAATCCACCTTGACGCCGCCCGGATACCAGTAGATCACGACGAAATGGTCCCAGCAATCTCCCCAGCCCGGCCGGGCCTTTTGCCCGCCCGTGCCGCAAGCTTTTTCGGGCCGGGCGCCGAGATACCAATTGGCGGCGTCGATCACGTGGATGTCGCGCTCGATCATCACGTCGCCGGAGAGGGCCCGGTCGAAATACCAGTTGCGGAGCCGGGCCTCCCCGGGCGACATGCCGGGACGATCGCGGCGGGAAAGGTGTGAAGCATGGTAGTAGACATGCCCGAGCACCGGCGGGCCGATGTCGCCGCGCCGCACCCTGGCTACCGCCTCTTGAAACGCGGGTCGGGCGCGGATCTGGAAGTCCACAAAGAGGCTGACGCGGCCCCGCGCCTTCTCGCCGGCGGCCAGTATCCGCAGTGAGCCCGGCACATCCACAGCCACCGGCTTGGCCAGGTAGACGTGCTTGCCAGCCTCGACCGCCGCCTCGACCATTTCGGGGAAGAAGCAGGGCGGCGTCTGGAGTACAACCGCGTCGAGCCGGGAGCTGATCAATTCGCGCCAGGCCGCCAGGCCCAGATAAGTGCGCGCCGACTCCAGCTTCAGCTTCCTCTGTGCGTTCTCAAGCTGGTCGCGGAAGACGTCGCAGAGGGCGACAATTCGGGCGCCGGCGTATTCGGCGAACAGAGGGGCGATCCACGTTCCGCGGTTACCGCACCCAACAAGGCCAACCTCTACCGACGAATTGGCCTGCGTGCCGAAGACGGTCTCGGGTTTCAGCAGCAGGACGCCGGCGGCAGCGGCGGAGGAGCGCAGCAGCTCGCGCCGGCCGCTATTGCGGCTGCCTGGGTTCATCAGTTTCCTGCCTTTCCACCGCGTGTGGCGGTCCAGTCACGATAAAGCCGCTCGAGCATTTCCGGCGAGGCCTCGCCCGTGAAGGTGATCACTGCGTAACGCAAGCGCAGTGGCGCGCCCGCTTCGATCCGGAACGACTCATGCCAGGTCGGCGCCGCGCTGAGGTAGCTGAAGGTCTTGCCCGCAGCCGCATAGAACGGGGTGGGATGGCGCGGGTTGTTCGGGTGGTCGAAGATGGCCGCGCCGCCGAAGCTGCCGACTTCCAGCGGACCGTGGAAGGCGCACCACCGGGCCCGTTCCCCGTTCACCTTGGCCGTGCCGGCAGTGCCGTTGGAATTGAGCGCGCTGCCGCGGTTCATGCTGTAGACGAAGCGCATTCCCAGGCCATTGTACTCGGCCTTTACGGGGCGGTCGGCGTGGTCGGCCTGGAGCTTCACCGGCCGGCCCGCGGTGCGCAGTTCGCTCTCCCACTCCAGCCGGAGAAACTCGCGGGTCGGGGCGCGCGCCTGCAGGCTGCGCCGCTCCAGCAGCAGCGTTTCTCCCGCGCCGATCCAGTGGTTGATGGCGACCAGCTCCGCCTCGCCGAACTTCTCGAAGCTTTGGTGCACGATCCGCCCCTTCACGCCCGGGTCGGTTTCACCCCAGAAATCGTAGCCGTTTACGTTCGTCCAGGCCAGCATCAAGCCGCGGTGGTGGATGTGATCGGCCGTGCCGTCGAGCGTGAGGGGCAGGCCGTTGGGCGCATAGAGCGGATGCACGTAAGTCTTGGGCCGGGCCGGCGAGTATCGGTAGTCGAACAGGGGCTGGTCGCCGTACAGGAACGAGACGCTCTCGCCCTTGGCGTCAAGCAGGCGGACGGCCTGGCGCTGTAGGAAGCCAACCGGAGCGAGCAGGAACGCGCGTCGCGTGCTCATGACGATGGGAAAGGAGGCCCGCCTGGTGGTGGGCCTCCGCGGGGTTGACAGCGCCCGGCGGGCGCCACGGTACACTTCAGAAAACCACCTTCATCCCCAACTGGAACACCCGGCCCGCGTTGACGCCGGTCACCTGGCCGAAAGCGGCCGAGCCCAGAGCGGTGTTGATCCCGTTGTAGGAGGGATGGTTGAAGAAGTTGAAGCTCTCGCACCGGAACTGCACGTTGACTCGCTCGCGGATGCGGGTATTCTTGGCGATCATGATGTCCCAGTTGTTTGTGCCGGGACCGACCAGGATGTTGCGGCCGGCGTTGCCGAACGTCCACGCGGCCGGCCGCGCGAAAGCGCCCGTGTTGAAGAACCGCCGCAGCGTCTTCTCGCTCTTGGGGATGGCGGCCCTGCCGACCACGTCAGGGCGGGCGGCGATCTGGTTGGGGGCACCTGTCAGGCCCGGATTGAAGTGACGGCCGGAGTTGAAGACGGCGGTAGCGCTGATCTGCCAGCCCTTCAGGACATAGCCGGGCAACCCGCGCATTCCCTTGAAGAAGGGCAGCTCGTAGATGGAGTGGATGACCAGCACGTGACGGCGGTCGTCCTCGTTATAGCCTCGCTCGGCGCGAATGTCGAGGGGATTCTGAGGCCCGTCCCAGCGGTCATGCGCGTCTCCGATGGCCTTGGCCACAGTGTAGGAGGCATTGAACAGCAAGCCGTCCTTGAAGCGGCGGCTCACCCGCACCTGGAGCGAGTTGTAGCTGGAGGAGGAGGAGGGTTCGGCGCTGTACAGACTATCAAGGCCACGGTACGGCAAATAGGGACGCAGATCCCTGCCAGCCAGTTCCTTCATCCGCTCGGGGGGCAAAAAGTTGAGCGGCCGGCCCCGGCTGTTGTGGCTGCTCTGGTTGCCCACATAGCCGACGTCGGCTATGATCTGGCCGGGCAGTTCGCGCTGGACCGAGAAGTGCCAGTTCACCACGGAGGGATTCTTGTACTTCAGGTCCAGCACCCGGAAACTCTGCGGGAAAAGCAACAGCGCCACCGGCACACCCCGAGCCGGATCGTCCAGGGGGCCGTTGGTGATGGTGATTGTAGGCGTGGCAAAGGGCGGAAAATCCCCCATTCCTAGGAAAATCGCTTCCATGTCGGAGCGGCCTTGCACCAGGGCGATTCCTCCGCGGATTGCCAGTTTCCCGGTGCTGAACGGATCCCAGGAGAACCCCAGCCGCGGGCCGAAACCGCCCTTTAGCGTTTCCGAGTAGCCTCGCGGCAAGCCGCGGAACAGCCGCTCCACCTCCCGATCACCAACCTGGGGCACCCGGCCGCGGGCCGCGTCGGTGAAGCCGTCCCCAGGGAGCACAACGCCGTTGTAGAGGTCTCCGGTACCCGGGACAATGGTCCCGTTCGGGTTCATTTGAGGCGCTTTGGCCGGATCGTAGTACTTCGGGTGCCAGGCCGCTATGGAGTTGTACGCGTGGTAGTACGGCGGCCAGATCGAGTACCGTGTCCCGTATTCCACCGTCAGGTTCGGCAGCATTTTCCAACTGTCCTGGGCGTAAAGCTCGTAGTTCTGGTAACGGTAGGCGTTGTAAGGGGCGGTTCCGGCCTCGCTGTAAGAGTCGAAATTGCCCAGCAGCAGGTCGGCCAAGCCGTTGCCGCTGGTGCGGGGGTTGCTGGGCGAGGCGTTGAACGAGAAGCTGCCGCTGTCGTTGGCCCGCGAGTACCGATTGTGGCCGCCGTGCTCGAAGTATACGCCGAACTTCAGGCTGTGCCGGCCCACGATCTTGGAAAAGTTGTTCCGCCAGTGGTAGCTGGGAGAGCCGCTCCCGAACGGAGCCAGAGCAACGCCCAGAAAGGAAAGTCCGGATACATCGACCCGCGACGGTATCATGTTTCCAACATTGCCCGGGATCGCCTCCCGGAAGGTGATGCCATAGCGCTCGCGGGTAGCGAATTCCGGGTAAGCGGTGGAGGGCATCCGGATTCCGGAATAACCCACTGAAAACTCGTTGATGGTGGAGGGATTCACAATGGTCTGGAGCGTGAACTGGCCGTTGTAAGCCGGGTTGCGCCTACGCCAACCCTGAATCGGTATCGTGCCGGCAAAGACGCCGAAGGGATCTGCCTCGTCCTGCAAGTCGTAGATAACGCGCAGGCTGGCATTCCATTTCGGGGTGGGAACAAAATCGAGACGCGCGATGTTCGAGGACCGATTAGTCCGCGAAGTGATGCCGGTGATATGGTTGCCCCCAGGCCCGCCGAAGTTGGGCAGCGGATAAATGCCGGCGATGGCCCGGCCGTTGGAGCTGATCCGAGCCGCTGAGATGATGTTGCCCGGGAAGGGCGCTTTGGTGTCGGGATCGATGGGGGTTCGCATCACGGACCCGCTGAAGTTGCCCGCGCGCTCTTCGGCAGTGGGAACGATGCCCACACGCAGGGCTGGGCTGCGAACCCTGCGGAACTCCTGGCCCACGAAGAAGAACAGCTTGTCCTTGTTGCTGTTAAACTTCCCCGGAATGTAAACTGGCCCGCCCACCGTCCATCCGTAGTTGTTGAAGCGATAGGGGCTCTTTCTGGCGCCCTCGAAGGCGGACCGCGCGCGCAGCTTGTCGTTGCGAACGAACTCGAACACGGTCCCGTGGAAGTCGCGGGTGCCGCGTTTGGTGACGGCGTTCATCTGCACCCCAACGCTCCGGCCGTATTCGGGCGCATAGGCGCTGGTGGAGACCTTGAATTCTTCCAGGAAATCCGGCCCGATGTTGTTGGAGTACAAGATGAGGGTGTGGTTCATCATGTTGCTCAGGCCGTCCACGGTCATATAGTTGAAGTGCTTGCGCAACCCCATCAGGAACCACCCGCCGGCGCTGTAGCTGGTTCCCCGGTCCTCGATGATGCCGTTTCTCGAGATCATGCCCGGCAGCAGGAGAGTGAGGCTCATCACGTTCCGGCCCGGAATCGCGATCTCGGTAAGCTGCTTGTCCGTGAGGACCCGGCTCACCTCGCCCGTCCCCAGTTCCACCTGTTCCAGGGCGGCGGAAACCTGGACGGATTCCGTGACCGCCCCCACCTCCAGGGTGACGTCCACTACGATCCTGGTGGCCGAATCCAGCCCGATGCCGGTCTTGGTGTACTTTTTGAAGCCGGCCGCCTCGACCGAAATCTGGTATTGCCCCATGGGCAGATCGGGAAAAATGTAAAAACCTGAGTTATCGGTCTTGGTGCTGCGTTTCATAGCCACAGCCGGCGCCTCCAGGGTGACGGCGGCGCCTGGGACCACCGCCTCGCTGGCATCGCGTACGAAGCCGGAAACCTGGCTGCGGAAGTACTGCGCCGTGCAGGGCAGCGACCCCACACACAGCCACACGGTCAAAAACGCGAATACACTTCTCATGGACAACCTCCCAGGGGCAGGCAAACGTAGACCTCCCGTTCCAATGATGGCCCCCTGCGGGCAGGTTGCAAGTGGTTTTACTGTTACAAAACGGTATAATTGGTCGTGGCGGGTCGCTGCTGTGGCGTCCAGAACCCTTCAGCCCGAGGAGAAACGGGCCGCGCTGCGGCGGCTGTTGGCCTATCCTCCGATCACCGAGAGCCAGGCGCTATCCAACTTCCTGGAGTTTGTGGCCGAAAAAGCCATCGACGGAGACGCCCAGCATCTCAAGGAATACGTCATCGCGACCCAGGTCTTCAAAAAGCCCGTCGGCTTCGACCCCCGTCTGGACCCGATCGTGAGGGTCCACGCTCGCCGTCTGCGCGAGCGTATGGAGGAGTATTACCGCGGCCGCGGCCTGAAGGACCCGGTTCGCATCGTCATCCCCAAGGGGAGCTACTTCCCCCAGTTCGTGTCCTCGCGGCCCGGCCGCCGCATCTGGCTTCGAGTTTGGCACTGGCTTCCCGCGGCCCTGATCGTGGTCGTGGTGGTCCAGGCCGCCTTGCTGCTATGGCCTCGATCGGCTCCCAGTCATGCCCGGCGCATGCTTTCCGACAGCCCGCTCCTGGCGCCCTTTCTGGCCAGCCCCCACCGCACCGTCATCACCTTCAGCAACGATCTCTTCCTCAAGGACAACGACGGCAACATGTTCCGGCTCAAGTCGGACGAAAAGCTCGACCTCCTCGGCCGCATCCAGACCAATCCCCGCGATCTGCTGCTGTCGCCCAAGGTGGCGGCCTCCGGCCGGCTGTACTTCGATGCCGATTATTCCGGCACTGGCGAGGCAGTCTGCATCTTCCTGCTCACTCGCTACTTCACCGAGCGCGGGAAGGCACTGGAGGTGAGGGCTTCCAGCCTCTTCAATCCGCAGGAACTGTGGGAAAGCAACGTGATCTTCCTCGGCTCGCCCCGCGAGAACATCATCCTCAGCAAGATGGTCCCTTCGCTGGATTTCCGCTTCGTGCGCCGCCTGAACCCGGCCGGCCGGCCGTTCCTGGCCATCGAGAATCTCCGCCCGCGGGCGGGAGAGAGCGCACTATACGAGGCCCGGCTGAATCCGACCACGGGGAATCCCCAGGAGGTTCACGCCGTAATCAGCTTCTGGCACGGCCTGGCGGCGGATTCCCACTCCCTGGTGCTGGCCGGTGAGAGCACCGCCGGCACCCAGGCCGCCTGCGAATACCTGGTGGGAGCCCAGCCGCGCGGCGGTCTGCCGGCCGGCCTGCGAGATTCCAGCCGTCTGCCGGCCGCCTACCAGATCCTGCTGAAAACCCGCATTCAGGATTTCGCCCCTACTCACACCCAATACGTCACCCACCACGAACAAACCACCGCCCAACAAATGGTAAGATGACTAGAGTTGTGCCGAAGCGGACAACACTGAGCGCTCGAACTGCATGTATAACGCTTTTTTCGGCTTCAAAGAGAGCCCGTTCAACCTGACTCCCGATCCGGCTTTTCTTTACCGCAGCCGGCAGCATGAAGAGGCGCTGGCCAATCTGATTTACGGTGTGCAGAGCCGTAAAGGTTTCGTGGTGCTGACCGGCGAAGTCGGCACCGGCAAGACCACCATGCTGGAGTGCCTGCGGGACTTCCTGGCGGCGCACCGCATCGAGTTCGCCTTCCTGTTCAACTCCCGCCTCTCGGTGGAGCAGTTTTTCGATCTGATCGCCTATGATCTGGGCTTGCGCTGCACGCGCACCTCGAAGACGGAGGTCCTCATCGCGCTCAACCAGCTTCTGCTGCACAACACCGGCGAGGGCCGCACCACCGCGCTGATCATCGACGAAGCGCACAACCTGGAGTGGGACGTGCTGGAGGAAGTGCGGCTGCTGGGCAACCTCGAGAACCGGCGCGGCAAGCTGCTCCAGATAGTGCTGGCCGGACAGCCGGAGCTGGACCACAAGCTCGACGCGCCCAGCCTGCGCCAGCTCAAGCAGCGGGTCGTCCTGCGCTGCACGCTGCGGCCGTTCTCGGAGGCGGAGACCTTCGACTACGTCGCCACCCGCCTGGCCCGGGTGGGCATGAACGAGCAGACGGTCTTCCCGCCCGAGTTGCTCGCCGAGGTTCACGTCCGCTCGCAGGGCATACCGCGCGTGATCAACGCCCTTTGTGATAACCTCCTGTTGACCGCCTTCGCGATGGAGAGCAAGGCAGCCTCGCTGGACATGCTGGAGGAAGTCTGCGAAGATATGCGGCTGGAGTGGCCCGGCCGCCGGGTTTCTGTTTCGCGCTCGCGCTATGCGGAGGATTCCCGGCGCGAGCCGCCATATTACGGGCCCCGGGACTAGCCCGCGGGCCGGAGGTCAAATCGTGTCGGAGAACAATGCACTCAATTTGGTCAACCGCAGAGACTTTGTGAAGGTGGGGACGGGTCTCGGCCTGGCCGGCCGGGCCCTGGCCACCCGGTCCGGGCAGGCCTCGGGCCGCGTGATCGGCGCCAACGACCGCGTCAACATCGGCGTCATCGGGTGTGGCGGCCGTGGCACTTACGTCGGCCGGACCTTTGCCAAGGTCGGCGAGACCAACCCCACCCAGGTGGTGGCTGTTTGTGACGTTTACCAGAAGCGCGTCAACCAGAACACCGCGTTCCACAAGTGCGAAGGATACCTGGACTATCGCCAGGTGATCAGCCGAAAGGAAATTGACGCGGTCATCATCGCCACCCCGGATCACTGGCACGCCAGGATGGCGTTGGAGGCCATGGACCAGGGCAAGGACGTCTACCTCGAGAAGCCGATGTGCCACACCATCGAGGAGGTCAGGCAACTGATCGACAAGGTGCGGGCGACTAAGCGGATCCTGCAAGTGGGTTCCCAGACGACCTCGGCCGATCAGTGGTGGAAGGCTAAGAAGGCCATCGCCGACGGGGCCATCGGCGAGATGATCATGAGCCAGGGATCTTACCACCGCAACTCCAGCGAGGGCGAATGGAACTGGAAGATCGACCCCGATGCCGGCCCGGACAAGGCCGGCGATAATTACATCGACTGGAAGATGTGGCTGGGCCCGGCGCCGAAGCGTCCCTTTGACGCCGACCGGTTCTTCCGCTTCCGCAAGTACTGGAATTACTCCGGCGGCACCGCCACCGACCTGTTCTTCCACGTGGCCGCGCCGCTGAACATCTGCTGGAGCCAGCCGCAGTTCCCCTACAAGGTGATGGCCGGCGGCGGCAACTACATCTTCAAGGACGGGCGCGACGCGCCCGACACCTTCCACCTCATTGCCGAGTACGCCAAGGGCCACTCGGTGGTGCTCAGCTCGTCGATGGCCAACTCGCAGCACATTCCCGGCCTGATTCGCGGCCACTTTGGCACGCTGATCATGGTCGAGCACGGGCGCTTCGAAGGGGCCACCGAATACATCACCCTGCGCCCCGAACGGCGAGTGACCGACGACGCTTACAAGGCGAAGTTCGGCGCCGAGGACGTCAAGATCCCGGTGGATAAGAAGGATGCGATGACGACCCACGTCAACAACTTCCTGGAGTCGGTGCGCACGCGCCAGAAACCGACCCTCGATGTCGAGACGGCCGCCTGCGCCCAGGTGCTGATCACCATGGCTGTGCAGAGCTACCGCGAGGGCCGCATCCTGTACTTCGACGAGAAGGCGTTCAAGGTCGTCCCCAAGGCGCCGCGTTAAGCGGGACAGCCTGCGTGTTTCCTGTTTTGCGAACAGGGAAACACGCAGGCTGTCCCCGGGCGAGGCATGCCTCGCCCCTGAGTCCCACGCCCCCGGCAGTTGATGTATCATGAATGGCCGTAGTGTGCAATTGCATAGGGGGTGGGTCATGAAGAAACGCTTCGCAGTACTGCTATTTGTTGCCTGCGGCCTCGCGTGGACGCAGGAATTCCGCGCCACTGTCCTGGGGCAGGTGACTGACCCGACGGGCGCCGCCATTCCGAACGCCTCGGTCAAGGCGACCAAGGAAGACACCAACGTCAGCCGCGAGACGGTCACTACCACGGAAGGCATCTACACGGTGGTGGGACTGGATCCTGGCCGGTACACGGTCACCGTCACCGCGCCGGGCTTCGTGAGCGTTCGTCGCGAAGGCATCGTCTTGCAGGTGGCGGAAAAGCTGAACCTGCCGATCCGGTTGGAGGTCGGGCAAGTGCGCGAGCAGGTCACCGTGATCGGCGAGCAGGAGCTGATCCAGACGACCAGCGCCTCGCGCGGGCTGGTCTTCGACCCCATCAAAATGGAGGAGATCCCGCTCAACGGCCGCCAGGCCTACATGCTGCTGCGCCTCTCGCCCGGGGTGATGTTCTCCCAGCGGCAGTTCGGCTCGTCCGGCTACTCGGGCACCCGCGCCTGGGACGTCAACGGCAATTTCACCATGAACGGCGGCCGCACCGGCAGCAATCAGTTTCTGCTCAACGGCGCGCCGATCTCCACCAACGGCACCTTCAATGTGTCGCCCAACGTCGAGGCGGTCCAGGAAATGAAGATCATGGTGAACACCTACGATGCCCAGTACGGGCGCTCGGGCGGCGGCCACGTCAACACCACCCTGCGCTCGGGCACCAACGAGTGGCACGGCTCGGTGTTCGACTTCTGGCGCAACCGCATCCTCGACGCCAACACCCGGCAGAACAACGCCGGCGGCCAGAAGCGCGGCTTCCGCAACCAGCACCAGTACGGCGGCATCGTCGGCGGCCCCGTCCGCCGCGACAAGGACTTCATCTTCTTCAGCTTTGAGGGCTGGCAGGAGCGCACGCCGTTCCCGTCGGTGACCACGGTGCCGCCGATGGAGCTTCGCGGCGGCAACTTCAACTTCATCCCCGCCGGTGAGCGCGCCCCCATCCTGGTCTACGACCAATCGACCTCGGTGCCCTGCACCACTCCGGGCGTGAGCTGCATCTCCGGTGGCGTCTACGTGCGCCAGCCGTTCCCCGGCAACGTGATCCCGGCGAGCCGTATCAGCGTGGTCGGCCGCAACCTCGTCAACCTCTATCCGGCCCCGAACTTCAACCCCACCAGTCTCTCGCAGAATTTCCTGCGGCCGGACAACGTGGGCAAGTACCGCTATGAGCAGCCCATCGCCCGCTGGGACCACGTCATCGGCGACAACGACCGCATGTCGACCATGTTCACCTTCCAGGACGGCAGCGAGTTCCGCAACTCGAACGGTTTCGACCCGCCCGCCCAGAACGGCAACATGCCGGGCACCGTCCGCCGCGACATCAACGGGGTGCTTTCCTACGACCGCATGCTCTCACCCACCAAGCTGATGCACTTGCAGGCCAGCTACAACCGCTTCGTCGAGAACTTCCCCAACGTCTCGGATCCGAGTTTCACCTGGGACAAGCTGGGCATCAAGAATATCCCGCTGGTGCCCACCTACCCCACCAAGCTGCCCCCCAACGTTTCGGTGAGCGGCTACTCCGGCATCCTCGGCAGCCAGTATCTCAACGAGAGTTCCCGCCAGCAGCTCAATTTCCAGGCCAACCTCTCGCAAACCACCGGCCGGCACAGCATGAAGTACGGTTTTGAGTGGGCGCAGTTGATCCATCACAACCGGTCGGCGGGCAACGCCAGCGGCGCCTGGAGCTTCGACACCGTCTGGAGCCGGCAGCACTCGGGGCGGCGCCAGCCCAGCCCGCTGGACGGCAACGGGGTGGCCGACCTGCTGCTGGGGCACATGAACAGCGCCAACATTCCGTTCAACGACAGCAACCTCCGCCGCCAGCCGTACGTCGGCTGGTTTTTCCAGGATGACTGGAAGGTCTCCACCAAGCTGACGCTGAACCTGGGCCTCCGCTACGACATCCAGTTCCCGATGTACGAAATCAACAACCGTATGGTGAACGGCTTCGACTTTTCGACCGCCAGCCCGGTCAGTGACCAGGCGCTGGCCAAGTGGCGCCAGACCTACGCCACCACCGCCAACTATCCCAAGCCGCCGGACGCCATCCGGGGCGGCATTCTCTACGCCGGGGTGGGCGGCTGGCCGCGCACCAGTAATGACTTCGACCTCTCCAACATCCAGCCCCGCATAGGAGTGGCTTACAGCTTTCTGCCCAAGACGGTCATGCGCGGCGGCTTCGGCATCTTCTACCGCACCGCCGTGCTGGGGACCACCGCCACCGGCTTCAGCCAGAACACCGACTACGTCAACTCGATCAACGGCGGCCTCACCCACATTGCCGGGGTGAGCGGCCGCTATTCGCTCGAGGACCCATTCCCGGACGGCCTCATCCCGCCCATGGGCTCCAGCCAGGGCCTGCTCACCAACGTCGGCACCAGCGTAAGCTTCATGGGGCGCAGGGTCTTCCTGCCGCGCACCTACCAGTGGTCCTACACCCTGGAGCGCGAGTTGCCCTTCAACCAGGTCCTGGAGGCCTCCTACGTCGGCAGCCTGACGGTGAAGGAGTCGATGAGCATCAACCTTTCCGATGCCACCCGGCAAGACTACGAGATGGCCATCGCCAACCCGAACTACTTCCAGCAGACGGTGCCCAATCCCTGGTACGGGATCGCCCCCCCGAACACGACCCTGGGCGCCTCGAACGTCGTCTCCCGCCAGAACCTGCTGCGCCGCATCCCGCAGTTCACCGGCGTCACCCAGAGCGGCCTGCCCTGGGGCCGCGCCTGGTACCACGGCCTCCAGGTGCGTTACGAGAAGCGCATGATGGGCGCCTCCTCCCGCGGCGGCGCCATGACCTGGGTGCTGGCCTACACCTGGTCCAAGGCAATGGAGAACAGCCTCCGGCAGAATCAGACCTTCGAGTGGATGCCGCTCATCCACCAGGTGGCCAGCCAGGACCGCTCGCACAACCTGGCCTTTGCCGGCATCTGGGACCTCCCCTTCGGCAAGGGCCGCGCTCTGGCCAACGACTTGGGGCGCGTGGGCGAGACGCTGCTCGGCGGCTGGCGCGCCAACGCCAACCTGATCTACCAGACTGGCGTGCCGCTGGGCGCCTGGACCGGCTGGGAGTTCCTGTGCGGGGACCCGCTGGCGGTCCAGCGCACCGAGATGCAGTGGTTCAACCGCGATCGCAACTGCTACCGCCAGTTGACCCCGTTCCAGTTCACCCAACTGCCCTCCCGGTTCCACCAGCTCCGCAGCCACGCCGCGCCGCAGCTTGACGTGATGCTCTCCAAGCGCTTCCGCATCCGGGAGCGCTACGAACTGGAGTTCCGCGGCGAGTCCTTCAACGTTTCCAACACCCCGCTGCGCGGCGATCCGCCGTCGGGCAACCCCTCCGACGCCCAGTTCGGCGTCCTGCCGGTGCAGCAGATGAACTTCTCGCGCAACATTCAGCTCGGCGCGCGCGTGCGGTTTTAAGGGGGACAGCCTGCGTGTTTCCTGTTTTGAGAACAGGGAAACACGCAGGCTGTCCCCTGGGTATAATCTACCAATGAACTCAACCGCTATCGTTGCCGCTACCCTGCTGGGCTGCGCCTCCGTCTCGGCCCAGGTGTTCACCTTCACGCCGGAGCAGATGACCAAATACACGGCCAAGAATCCCTTCGGCCGTTTTGAAGACGGGCGTCCCAAGGTTCCCAACGAGTTGCTGGAGAAATTCAAGGGCCTCAGCTCGGAAGAGATCTGGACAGTGCTGCCGGGCGGCGGCTACCCCAACCAGTACGAGGGCAACTGGCAGATCCTGCACCCAGGCAAGAAGCTGGTCGGGCGCGCGGTGACCGCGCAGTTCATGCCCACGCGCCCCGACGTCGCCGAGGTGTCGGACGCAGAAGGCAGAACGCGGTTCGGCGGCCGCGCCGGCAACCAGCGGGTCATCGACCTGTTGCAGCCCGGCGACGTGATCGTGGTGGACCTGTTCGGCAAGCTCGACGGCGGGACCTTCGTCGGCGACAACCTGGCCACCTACATCGCCACCATCGCCAAGACCGGCATGGTCATCGACGGCGGCGTGCGCGACCTGGAAGGCATCTTCCCGCTGGACATGGCCGCCTACTTCCGCGGCGTGCATCCGTCGGCGATCCGCAACGTGATGCTGACCGGCTACAACGTGCCCATCCGCATCGGCAACGCCACGGTGATGCCGGGCGACGTCGTCTTCGGCGACCGCGAAGGCGTCTCGTTCGTTCCGCCCCACCTGGTGGAGAAGGTGTTGGCGCGCGCCGAGGACACGCACATCCACGACGAGTGGACCCAGGAGAAGCTCAAGACGGGCAAGTACAAGTCCAGCGAGATCTACGGCAGTCCCACCGACCCGGCGCTCAAACAGGAATACGAAGAGTACCGCAAGAAGAGGATGGCGGAGCGGAAGCCGTGACGCGGGGTTCGCTGTTGGGCGAGCTCGTCGCCGAGTTTCTCGGCACCATGGTCCTGCTCATGTTCGGCAACGGCGTCTGCGCCATGGTGGTGCTGTTCGGCCACGGAGTGCCGGGCGAGGTCGTTCACGGCGGCTGGACCAGCATCACGCTGGGCTGGGGCCTGGGTGTGACCATGGGCGTTTACGTGGCCGGCCGGATCAGCGGGGCGCACCTGAATCCGGCCGTCACGCTGGCGCTGGCGGTGTTCCGCGGCTTCCCCTGGCGCAAGCTCCTGCCTTACAGTCTGGCGCAGACCGCCGGGGCGTTCCTGGGCGCGGCGCTGGTCTTCTCCAACTACCGGCTGATGTTTCTGAAGGCCGACCCGCAACTGGAGCGCACCGCCGGGATCTTCACCACTTTCCCGGCGCTGCCAGGAGCCCCCGCCGCCGGGTTCCTCGACCAGGTGCTCGGCACCGCGCTGCTGTTGCTGCTGGTCTTGGCCATCACCGACGAGCGGAACCAGGCGCCGGGCGCGAACCTTACGCCCCTGCTGATCGGGCTGGTGGTGGTGGCCATCGGCGTGTCGTTCGGCGCGCTGCACGGTTATGCCATCAACCCGGCGCGCGACCTCGGCCCGCGCCTGCTGACGGTGCTGGCGGGCTTCAAGAACAACGGCCTGACCGACGGGACACACGTCTGGTGGGTGCCGATCGCCGGCCCGCTGCTCGGCGGAGTTCTGGGCGCCTGGCTTTACGAGGCCGGTATCCGGCGCTTTCTGCCGGAACGAGTGGGGTGATTGCGCTATACTGAAAGTTCCGCTGGACCTCCGCGAAAGACAGGGGGGCGCCCATGTTTCTCAGCGTTCAAGAGTTGCAGTTGCGGAAGGTCCGGTTTCAGGAGACCTTCCGGCCAGGGGTGATCGAGTACCTCGATGACCGGCTGCGGCAGGCGACTCCGCTGGAAGTGGGCGGCACGGTGGAGTTGAGCCCGGCCACGATGGAGATCCGGGTCCGGGGACACCTCAGCGTGCGCCTGGAAGCAGACTGCGACCGCTGCCTGGAGACGGCGGGCTTCCCGGTCGAAACCGATTTCGATCTGGTCTACCGCCCGATGAGCCGGACGCTGGCCGATGACGTCATCCTCGCCGAGGACGAGAGCGAAGTGGGTTTTTACCAGGGCGGGGGATTGGAACTGCTGGATCTGCTGCGGGAGCAGGTTGTGCTGGCCCTGCCGATGCAGCGGGTCTGCCGTGAGGACTGCCAGGGGATCTGCCCGGTGTGCGGGCAGAACCGGAACCTGGCCGCCTGCGATTGCCACCCGCACCTGGCCGATGACCGCTGGGCGGGGCTGCGCACCCTGTAAGCCGGGCGCCGCGCACAGCAAGGATCCGATTTTGCTCTAATAAAGGAACTGTCATGCCTAATCCGAAACGAAGACATTCGCAAGCCCGGCGTGGCAAGCGTCGCGCGCACGATGCGCTGCGCGCATCCGGGCTCTCGGAATGCCCGAACTGCCATGAGCCGAAACTGCCTCACCGCGTCTGCCCTCATTGCGGCCAGTACAAGGGCAGGGAAATCATCGAGGTGGCGCCTGAGTAGCACCGTGTCCCGGCCATGGTGACCATAGCTGTGGATGCAATGGGCGGCGACCAGGCGCCCAGAGCCGAGGTGGAAGGCGCGATCCGCGCGGCCAGGAGCCTGGGAGTGCAAGTGCTCCTGGTGGGCCGCGAGGACCTGCTGAAGAAGGAACTCGCCGAGTACGACACGGCCCGCGACCTGCCAATCCGCATCGTCCATGCCACTGAGCAGGTGACGATGGAGGACAGCGTAGCCCAGGCGGTGCGGCTCAAGCGCGACAGCTCAATCCGGGTGGCGTCCCGCCTGGTGCGCGACGGCCTGGCCCAGGGCATGGTGTCGGCCGGCAACACCGGCGCGGTGATGGCCACCGCCAAGACGGTACAGGGCGTCGTGCCCGGCGTGGACCGGCCCGCGCTGGCTTCCGCTTTCCCTACGCTGAAGGGCGTGCCCGCCGTGATGATCGATGTCGGCGCCAACGTGGACTCTAACCCGCGGATGCTGGCCCAATTCGCCATGATGGGCGACATATACTCGCGGGTCATCTTCCGCACGCAGCGGCCGCGGGTCGGCCTGCTGTCAATCGGCGAGGAGGAGCACAAGGGCAACGAGCTGACCCGCAACGCCGCCCCGTTGCTGAAGAGCCTGCCGCTGAACTTCATCGGCAACGTCGAGGGGGGCGACCTTTACACCGGCGGCGTCGACGTGATCGTCTGCGACGGCTTCATCGGCAACGTCGCCCTCAAGGTGAGCGAGGGTTTGGTGGAGATGATCAAGCACCTGCTCCAGGCCTCGCTCCAGGCGACCATCACCCGCCAAATCGGCTACGTGCTCTCGCGCACGGCGTTCATCGATTTCAAGAAGCGCGTGGACTACTCGGAGTACGGCGGCGCGCCCCTGCTCGGGGTCAAAGGCGTTTGTGTCATCTGCCACGGGCGGTCCAACGCCAACGCGATCAAGAACGCGATCCGCGTGGCGGCCGAGTTCGCCAGCGCCCGCATCAACCACATGCTGGAAAGCGAACTGCGCGCCTGGTCGGCCAGCGCGGTTCCGGTCTGCAAGTAGTGAGACGAACCCGAGTTTTCGCCGCCGCACTGCTGCTGGCGAGCGCCTGTCTGGCCCAGCGCTTGAATCCAGTGAAGTGGTCGCTGGCGGTCGAGCCCGCCACCGTCCCGCCGGGCTCCCGCGTGCTGGCCCGGTTGACGGCCACGATGGATCCCGGCTGGCACCTCTACTCGCTCACCACGCCGCGCCCGCCGATCGCCACTACCCTCCAGCTTGCCCCTCAGCCGGCTATCCAGAGCTTCAAAGTCTACCAGCCACGGCCCGCCCGAAAGTTAGACCCAAACTTTAAGACCGAGACCGAAACCTTTGAAAAAGAAGTAACTTTCTTGCTGGAGATCCAGCTCGCAACGGATGCACCGGCAGGGGTTATAGATCTGACCGTCCAGCCCCGCTTCCAGGCCTGTGACGACCGGCAATGCCTGCCGCCACGGCGGGTCTCGGTGACCTCCAGCTTGACGGTGGACCCCGCCGCGCGTGCAGCAGCAGTGGTGATCCCGGCGGGTTACAGTGAGGCCGCTCCTCCGCCTTCCTCGTCTTCCCCGACTTCCTCGACTCCCTCTTCCCAGGGCCTCGTCGTATTCCTGGTTGTGGCCTTCGGCTTCGGCTTGGCTGCCATCTTCACGCCCTGCGTGTTCCCGATGATCCCGATCACGGTTTCCTTCTTCCTGAACAAGCCGGCCGCTTCGCGCGGCCGCACCGTCGGGGAGGCAGTGCTGTTTTCCGCCGGCATCGTGATCCTGTTCACCGCGCTGGGGCTGATCGCCACCGCCGCGCTCGGGCCGTTCGGTGTCGTGCAGCTCGGCTCGAATCCATGGGTGAACGGCTTCATCGCCCTGGTGTTTTTTGCCTTCGGCCTGAGCCTGCTCGGAGCGTTTGAGATCACGATTCCTTCGAGCGTGCTGACCCGCCTGGACCGCGCCTCGCAGGGCGGCGGGGTGTTTGGCACGCTGCTGATGGGCCTCACGTTTTCGCTGACGGCTTTTGCCTGCGTCGGGCCTTTTGTGGGGACGCTGCTGGCGGCTTCGGTGCAGCAGGGCGGACCGCGACCCGCACTCGGGATGGCGGCTTTCGCCGGCGGGCTGGCCTCACCGTTCTTCTTCCTGGCGCTGTTCCCCGCCTGGCTCAAGCGCATGCCCAGGAGCGGCGGGTGGCTGGAACGGGTCAAGGTGGTAATGGGCTTCCTGATCTTGGCGGCCATGTTCAAGTACCTGAGCGCGGTGGACCAGGTGCTTCAGTGGAACGTCCTGACGCGGGAGCGCTTTCTGGCCGCGTGGATCGTGCTGATCGCCATGGCGGGCTTGTACCTGTTGGGGCTGCTGCGGCTGGCCGGAGTGAAGCCCGACGAGCCGGTGGGCCTCGTGCGGTTGCTCATCGGAGCGTTGCTGCTCGTGTTTGCGATCAGTCTCGTTCCCGGGATGTTCGGCGCCCGGCTGGGCGAGTTGGACGCCTTCGTGCCCGCCGCCCAGGGTCCTGGACTCCTCAGCGGCGCCGCCGGCGGCGATGGCGGGCAATGGATGAAGAACCAGTACCGCGAGGCGCTGGCCAAGGCCCGCGAAGAGGGCAGGGCGGTGCTGGTCAGCTTCACCGGCTACGCCTGCACGAACTGCCACTGGATGAAGGCGAACATGTTCACCCGGCCGGAGATCGCGGCCGCGATGAAGGACTTCGTGCTGCTGGAACTCTACACTGACGGCGCCGACGCGGCGTCGGAGGAGAACCAGAAGCTCCAGGAGAGCCGGTTCCAGACGGTGGCCATCCCCTACTACGCCATCCTCTCCGCTGACGAGAAAGT
>ERZ1292640.595-Hain-H43-02um-R1-595-length-29551-cov-9_pt1 | contig 29551 bp, 20 predicted proteins | sample MGYA00564404_ERZ1292640 | MGnify/ENA primary metagenome ERZ1292640 (study PRJEB36523, sample SAMEA6512636) | groundwater metagenome | collected 2019-01-08 | study: AquaDiva: Metagenomics assemblies of 32 groundwater samples | reverse complement strand
GGATTACTCTGACCCGCGCGGGCGGTCGGAATCGTTCATTTTTCACAGAAATCGCCCCGGAAAGATGCCCGATTCAGGCCGGTCAGCCTGACCTTCATCGCGTGCGCCGACAAAGATGAAGGAAAGACCGGGAAAGACTGCGGTTTTGCTCGACAGGTCGCGGCAAGGCGCGCCTTCGATACATTTCCGGATCCGTCACGCCGTCCAGGTGTTGGTGCGCAAGTCGCCAGCTCATCGGAGACGCGTTCTCCTCAAGCTCACTATGCGCCCTTCGCGGCGCACGGCCGGCACGTCCGGACCCTGGCTTCGCACCCTCGCGGGCATCCGCGAAGGGCTGCAACTGTCAGCGCGGCAGGTCGGTGAAGCCCATCAGGAACTCGTCGACCGAGCGGGCTACCTGGCGACCCTCGCGAATCGCCCAGACCACCAGACTCTGGCCACGACGCATGTCGCCCGCCGCAAAGACCTTGGGTACATTGGTGGCATAACCGCCGGTGAAGTCGGTGGTCGCCTTGGCGTTACCGCGTGCGTCTTTCTCGACCCCAAAGGCGTCCAGCACCGGTGCGACCGGCGCTACAAAACCCATGGCCAGAAGCACCAGGTCGGCCTTCAGCAACTGCTCGGAGCCGGGTACTTCCTGCATCTTCCCGTCTTTCCACTCGACGCGCACTGTTTTCAGACCGGTGACCTTGCCCTTGTCGCCGATGAATTCCTTGGTGGAAATGGCGAATTCACGCTCGCAGCCCTCTTCATGGCTGGAACTGGTACGCAGCTTGATGGGCCAGTAGGGCCAGGTCATGGGTCGGTTTTCTTCTTCAGGAGGCTGCGGCAGCAGTTCGAACTGCGTGACGCTGGCCGCGCCATGACGATTGCTGGTACCGACACAATCCGAACCGGTGTCACCGCCGCCGATCACGATCACGTGTTTGCCATCGGCGCGCAACTGGTCCTTGACCTTGTCGCCGGCGTTGACCTTGTTCTGCTGCGGCAGGAATTCCATCGCGAAATGAATGCCTGCGAGTTCACGGCCTGGCACGGGCAGATCACGCGACTGCTCGGCTCCGCCGGACAGCACGATCGCGTCAAAATCCTTTTTCAGCTGTTCGGGCGTGATGGTTTCCTTGGCCCAATTGGTGACTTTCGAGTCCTTTCCCAGCGCGTCCTTCGCCCGTCCGACCATGACGCCAGTACGAAAGGTCACGCCTTCGGCCTGCATTTGCGCCACACGACGATCAATGTGGGTTTTCTCCATCTTGAAGTCGGGAATGCCGTAACGCAGCAGGCCGCCGACACGGTCGTTTTTCTCGAACAGGGTCACGTCATGGCCGACGCGCGCCAGCTGCTGCGCGGCAGCCATGCCCGCGGGCCCCGAACCCACCACGGCCACCTTTTTCCCGGTCCTGTGTGCAGCCGGTTGTGGCTGGACCCAGCCCTCGGCCCAGGCGCGGTCGATGATGGCGTGCTCTATGGACTTGATGCCCACCGCGTCGTCGTTCACGTTGAGCGTGCAGGCCGCCTCGCAGGGTGCGGGGCAAATCCGGCCCGTGAACTCCGGAAAGTTGTTGGTGCTGTGCAGGGTGTCAATCGCACTTTTCCAGTTGCCCCGAAACACCATGTCGTTGAAATCCGGAATGATGTTGTTGACAGGGCAGCCGCTGTTGCAAAACGGCGTGCCACAGTCCATGCAACGCGCGGCCTGCTTGTTGGCCTGCGCATCGTCGAGCCCGATCACAAACTCCTTGTAGTTTTTCAGCCGCTCGGGCACAGGCTTGTAGCCTTCCTCGATGCGCTCGTATTCCATGAAACCGGTGACTTTTCCCATGAGGCTACTCCAGATACTTCTTGTTTAGGCTGCGGCTTTGGCGGCTTTTTCGCCGGCCGGTTTGGACGCCGCTTTGGCGGGCGCGGCTGCGGCGAGCTTCCTGGCCGCCATTTCGCCGAGTGCCCGCTTGTATTCCAGCGGGAACACCTTGACGAACTTGCCGCGCGCTTCCGCCCAGTTGTCCAGCAATTCGCGGGCACGCTTGCTGCCGGTCCAGCGGTTGTGGTCTTCAAGCAGCTTCTTCAGTTGCGCTTCATCGGTCTTGCCGCCGTGCCACAAGGCGTGGTCGGACCCGGCTTCCTGCTGGGCAGCAGGCTGGACTTTTTCCAGCGACACCATGGCCGTGTTGCAGCGTTTGGCAAACTGGCCGTCCTCGTCGTAGACATAAGCCACGCCGCCGCTCATGCCGGCCGCGAAGTTGCGCCCGGTTTTCCCAAGCACTGCCACGGTGCCGCCGGTCATGTATTCGCAACCGTGGTCGCCTGTTCCCTCGACGACCGCCGTGGCACCCGACAGGCGCACCGCAAAACGTTCGCCGGCCACGCCACTGAAAAAGGCTTCGCCGGTGGTCGCGCCATAGAGCACGGTGTTGCCAACGATGGTGTTCTTGACCGCGTCACCACGGAAATCAATGCTCGGGCGTACGACAATGCGCCCGCCCGACAGGCCCTTGCCGGTGTAGTCATTGGCATCGCCGATCAGGTACATGGTGATGCCTTTGGCCAGGAACGCGCCGAAAGACTGGCCGCCCGTGCCCTCTAGCTGGATGCGCAAGGTGTCATCCGGCAGACCCTCCGGGTGACGCCGCGTCAGCTCGCCGGACAACATGGCGCCGACGGTGCGGTTGACGTTGCGGGCCACCTCGATGAACTGGACTTTTTCACCCTTTTCGAGCGCTGCTTTCGATTTCTCGATCAGGCGCACATCCAGCGCCTTTTCCAGCGCATGGTCCTGCTCCATGACATGTTTGCGCGGCACATCGGCCGGTACGTTGGGCTGGTAGAACAGGCGGGAGAAGTCCAGCCCGTCGGCCTTCCAGTGCTCGATGCCCTTCTGGGTATCGAGCAGGTCGGCACGGCCAATGAGTTCGTCGAACTTGCGCACGCCGAGCTGCGCCATCAATTGGCGAGCCTCTTCCGCCACGAAGAAGAAGTAATTGACGACGTGTTCGGGCTTGCCGCTGAATTTCTGGCGCAGCACCGGGTCCTGCGTGGCGACGCCGACCGGGCAGGTATTGAGATGGCATTTGCGCATCATGATGCAGCCCTCGACCACCAGCGGCGCCGTGGCAAAGCCGAATTCGTCGGCACCGAGCAATGCGCCGATCACGACGTCGCGGCCGGTTTTCATCTGGCCGTCGGCCTGCACCCGGATGCGGCCGCGCAGGCGGTTCAGTACCAGCGTCTGCTGGGTTTCGGCCAGACCAATCTCCCACGGAGATCCCGCATGTTTGATCGAGGACCAGGGCGAAGCCCCGGTGCCGCCGTCATGGCCGGCGATCACCACGTGGTCGGACTTGGCTTTGGCCACGCCGGCAGCAATCGTGCCGACCCCGACTTCACTGACCAGCTTGACGCTGATGCTGGCGCGCGGGTTGACGTTTTTCAGGTCATGGATCAGTTGCGCCAGATCCTCGATGGAGTAAATGTCGTGGTGCGGCGGAGGCGAGATCAGGCCCACACCCGGCACGGAGTATCGCAACTGGCCGATGTACTCGCTGACCTTGCCGCCCGGCAGCTGGCCACCCTCACCCGGCTTGGCACCCTGCGCCATCTTGATCTGGATCTGGTCGGCCGACACCAAATATTCGGCTGTGACGCCGAAACGCCCCGAGGCGACCTGCTTGATGCGCGAACGCAGGGAGTCTCCATCCTGCAAGGGCAGGTCAACCTCAACCACGCTCTCGCCAATCACGCTCTTGAGCGTCTCGCCCTTTTTGATCGGGATACCTTTGAGCTCCTGACGGTAGCGGTTCGGATCTTCTCCGCCCTCCCCTGTATTGCTCTTGCCGCCGATGCGGTTCATGGCCACGGCCAGCGTGGCATGCGCCTCGGTGCTGATGGAGCCCAGCGACATCGCGCCTGTGGCGAAACGCTTGACGATTTCCTTGGCCGACTCGACCTCGTCGATCGGGATGGCTTTCGACGGATCGATCCTGAACTCGAACAGGCCACGCAGGGTCATGTGGCGGCGGTTCTGATCGTTGATCAGCTGGGCGTATTCCTTGTAGGTGTTCCAGTTGTTCGAACGTGTCGAATGCTGCAGCTTGGCAATCGCATCCGGCGTCCACATGTGGTCTTCACCGCGCACGCGCCAGGCGTACTCGCCGCCTGCATCCAGCATGTTGGCCAGCACCGGGTCGTTGCCGAAGGCGGCCTTGTGCATGCGCAGCGCTTCTTCGGCGATTTCAAACACGCCCATGCCTTCGACCTGGCTGGCAGTACCGGTAAAGAACTTGTCGATGGTGGCGCGATTCAGGCCGATCGCTTCGAACAGCTGGGCACCGCAATAACTCATGTAGGTGGACACGCCCATCTTGGACATGATCTTGGACAGGCCCTTGCCAACCGCTTTGGTGTAGTTGTAGATCGCCTTGTCGGCACTCAGGTCCCCGGGCAAATCCCTGGCGAGTTCGGCCAGCGTTTCCATGGCCAGATACGGGTGCACGGCTTCCGCGCCATAACCGGCGAGCACGGCGAAATGATGGACTTCACGGGCCGAGCCGGTTTCCACCACCAGACCTGCCGTCGTGCGCAAGCCCTCCTTGACCAGGTGCTGGTGAATGGCCGACAGCGCCAGCAAGGCCGGAATCGCGACCTGGGTTGGGCTGATGCCACGGTCGCTGACAATCAGGATGTTCTTGCCGCTCTTGATCGCGTCGACCGCTTCCGCACACAGCGAGGCGAGCTTAGCCTCAACCCCTTCGTGGCCCCAGGCCAGCGGATAGGTGATGTCCAGCGTATAGCTCTTGAATTTGCCCTGGGTGTGGGTTTCGATGTCGCGCAGCTTGCGCATGTCGGCGACATTGAGGACCGGCTGGCCGACCTCCAGCCGCATCGGCGGGTTAACCTGGTTGATATCGAGCAGGTTGGGCTTCGGTCCCACAAAGGACACCAGCGACATCACAATCGCCTCGCGAATCGGGTCGATGGGCGGGTTGGTCACCTGCGCGAACAGCTGCTTGAAGTAGTTGTACAGCGGCTTGTTCTTGTTGGACAGCACGGCCAGCGGGCTGTCATTGCCCATGGAGCCGGTGCCTTCCTCGCCATTGACGGCCATGGGCGACATCAGGAACTTGATGTCTTCCTGGGTGTAACCGAAGGCCTGCTGGCGGTCCAGCAAGGAGTGCGACTCGGTCAGGCCGGAGCTCGACGCCGAGGTCGCGCTCGCTTCGTCGGAACCCATCTTCAGGCCGTCCGTCGGCGCAGGCACTGTCGTCGCCTGCACATCGTCGAGCCGGATACGCAGGTTTTCAATCCATTGTTTGTAGGGCTTGCTGTGGGCCAGCGTGGCCTTGATCTCCTCATCGTCGATCATGCGGCCCTGTTCCAGGTCGATCAGGAACATCTTGCCGGGCTGCAGACGCCATTTGCGCACGATCTTGTTTTCCGGAATAGGGAGCACGCCCGACTCGGAAGCCATGATGACCAGGTCGTCGTCGGTCACGCAATAGCGGGACGGACGCAAGCCATTGCGGTCCAGCGTCGCGCCGATCTGGCGGCCGTCGGTGAACACGATGGACGCCGGACCGTCCCAAGGCTCCAGCATGGCCGCGTGGTACTCATAAAAGGCCTTGCGGCGCTCGTCCATCATGGTGTGCTGTTCCCAGGGCTCGGGAATCATCATCATCACGGCCTGGCTGATCGGGTAGCCGGCCATGGTCAGCAGTTCCAGGCAGTTGTCGAAGGTCGCGGTGTCGGACTGGTCGGCAAAGCTGATCGGGTAAAGCTTTTGCAGATCGGCGCCCAGCACCGGCGAGGACATCACGCCTTCGCGCGCCTTCATCCAGTTGTAGTTGCCCTTGACGGTATTGATCTCGCCGTTGTGGGCAACATAACGGTAGGGGTGGGCCAGCGGCCACTCGGGAAAGGTGTTGGTCGAAAACCGCTGGTGCACCAGGCCCAGCGCCGACACGCAACGCGGGTCGGTCAGGTCCAGGTAATAGGTGCCCACCTGGTCGGCCAGCAGCAGCCCCTTGTAGACCACGGTGCGGCTGGACATGCTGGGAACGTAGTATTCCTTGCTGTGGGTGAGCTTCAGGCGCTGGATCGCGGCACTGGCGGTCTTGCGAATCACGTAGAGCTTGCGCTCCAGCGCGTCCTGCACGATCACATCATTGCCGCGGCCAATGAAAATCTGGCGCAGGATGGGTTCTTTCTCGCGCACCGTCGGCGACATCGGCATCTCGCGGTTGACCGGTACATCACGCCAGCCCAGCAGCACCTGGCCCTCCATGCGCACGGCACGCTCAAGCGCCTGTTCGCAGGCCAGCCGCGAGGCATGCTCTTTGGGCAGGAACACCATGCCGACGCCATACTCGCCCGGAGGCGGGAGATTGACGCCCTGCCTGGCCATCTCTTCACGGTAAAGCGCGTCGGGCAACTGGATCAGGATGCCGGCGCCGTCACCCATCAGCTTGTCCGCCCCCACCGCGCCCCGATGGTCTAGGTTCTCGAGGATCTTCAGGCCCTGCTGCACGATGGCATGGCTTTTGTGACCCTTGATGTGGGCAACAAAGCCGACGCCACAGGCGTCATGCTCGTTGGCCGGGCTGTAAAGACCGTTTTGTTCAAAATGCGTGATTTCAGCAGCCGTGGTCATGGCTTACTCCTGGGTCGGTAAGGGAGAACAGCGCTGATGCACACGTTGCACGCCAGTCTGTTCACCAAGTTTCGTAATGGGTCGCAAGGAACGACAGCATAGTGCACTGCAACAACAATGCCAAGCAGAAAAATTAGGGTCAGATTCTAATTAAGACAATCAAGACCTCGGATTGTTTTAATTGGGGACAGATTAAAAATCAAGTTGACGTTGCGGCGACAGATCGAAGGCTGCTCACGGGCGGTCTGCTTTTCGCGCCGGGCGGCCAACCCGCGTTTTGACGACCCGGCGTTCTGTTCTTTTTTGCAGGTCCGTCAGAAAATCAGCATTCCCCAGAGCCCAGCCACTCAGGGCCGATTCCGTCAGTGCTGCCTGCTGACTGGCGGACACACCGACACGCACCATGTCGGCGTAGGCCGCTTCGCGCGCAAAAGGTGTGTTTCCCAAAGTCCAGAACAGGGGGTGTGGTGTTACCAGTCTGTCGCTGCGCAATCCGATGTAGTGACCGTGGCTGGACCAGGGGTAGTCGCGCGCCTCGGCGACCAGCCCCGCTCGCACCGGATTGAGATCCATATAGGCCATGCAGGTCAGCAGATAGGTCTCGGCCTGGATCGGCGTGGAACGGTAACGCCCCTCCCACAGGGTGCCCGATCGCCCCTGCCTGTCGTTGAAATAGCGCACATACCGCCTGCCCACGGCCTGCATCATGCGTGACAGGGAATCGGCGGCCTCCGGCGTGACCAGCAAATGAAAGTGGTTGCTCATCAGCACATAGGCATGCACGGCAACGCCTGATTTTCTGGCGTGTTCCTCGATCAGGTCCAGCAAGGTCTGGTAATCGGCGGGACACGAAAAAATGGCCTGCCGGTTGTTGCCGCGCAGGATGACGTGGTGCGGGTAGCCGGGAAGGCTCAGACGGGGAAGGCGGGCCATGACAATGTGCGCTGTGGTTCAGCGCCATCATAGGGGAACCCGCCTCCCCTCTCCCTTTTATGCATTTGCGATGCAGCGCGTTTTACGCCTAGCGGACCACCTTGCCATCCGGGGTGATGGTCACCAGATCCACCAGACGGACCGATTCGTATTTTTTGGCACGCAGATTGACGCGAAAGCCGCCCACGTCATAGTCGGTCATGGATTCAAAGGCTTTCTGGAGCCCGGCGCGATCGGCTTTTCCACCGCCAGCGGCGCTGCGCCGCACGCCCTCCGCAAAGGTACGTGCTGCGACATACCCTTCAACACTTTCGTAGCTGGGCGTCTGGTCGGTCACGTTCAGCACGTCCAGGTACTCCTTGATGATGGGGGTTCCCGCGCTACGCGGCGAAGGCACGACTTGCGAGATGACCACGCCGCCGATTTCCTTGCCCAGCGCCGTGAACAGCGGATCAATCCCGACCACCGAGAAGTTCAGGAACTGGCCGGCAAAGCCGGTTTTGCGCATGGCGCGGATAAAGGCCGCCGAGGTGTTGAACAAACTGACCTGAATGATGGCCTGGGGCTGGGCCTTGGCCAGCAAGGCCACGGCCGCTTCGACCTTGTCGCTGTTGACCGGCGCGAAGGCGCTTGCCACAAGAGGCGGGCGCTTCAGATCAACCAGCGCCTGGTTCACCGCTGCCAGCCCGGCACGGCCCATGGCGTCGTCTTCTGCAAAAACAGCGATCCGGTCCTGGCTCAGGGTAGCGCAATGGCGCACCATTTTGTAAGCCTCGTCGGCCAGAGCCGGACGGATATGAAATGCATTGCTCAGCGCGGCTTCGCGCAAGACGTCCGATGCGGCGAATGGGGCAAAAAACAGCGTGTTGGCCGGCTTGGCGACGGCAAAAGCGGCATCGCAACTGGCCGTTCCCACAAAACCGAACAAGGCATCCACGCCTTCGTCAATCAACTGTCTGGCGTTGGCCGCCGCCTTGGCCGGGTTGTAGCCATCATCCAGCGCCTTGACTTCGATCCTGTAGCCTGCTGCACCGTTTTTGGCGTTGATGGCATCAAAGTAGAGCTTCGCACCATTGAGGTAGGCCAGTCCGATCTGATCGGCCGCACCCGTCAAAGGAACCGATTGGCCAATGACCAGTTTGCGTCCACCCTTGCCCGTCTGTGAATGCGCCAGCGGGGTAAGTGTCGCCACGCCAGCTGCCAAGCCGCCCATCACGAGCGTACGTCGATTGATTCTCATGCAATACCTTTTGAAATGTCATCCCGTTAAGCACGATGGATGCCTGAACGCGGACAAACAATCCAGGCGCGCTCTTCGTAACAAATTGAACAAGTCCTGCAGGGTAGTCGTTCAGGGCGAAAAAAGGCGGTGTTGAGAATGCCAACACGTCATAAGGCTATGCAGGAGCGACTTTCCGGCCATGGGTAAACCCGACAAGACCATGGCATATGTCACATGACATGGCCACTTCCGCACCGCCGACCCGGGGGCGACGTAGGCACGAAGCTAGGGCGCGCGCTCCAGCAGGCGGTGAATCTGCCAGGCCAGCCCCATGCCGGCCAGCGCGCAGGCACCGGTCACCGTCCAGGTCAGCTGCCAGTGTCCCGCCAGACCGGCCACCCACGCCACCAGCGGCGGACCACAGAACTGGCCAAAGGCCGACCATTGCTGCATCCAGCCCACTGTGGTGGGCACAGTAGCCATGCTCGGTGCCAGACGAACCGCGAGGCTGAACAGTGTTCCCGGGATCAGGCCTCCCAGCATTGAGAAAGCCAGCACCGCCAGATAACGTGCCCAGGGGCTGGCATCCACCCCAAAGGCCAACAAAGCGCCCCCGCCCATGGCGGCAAAGCCCGCAACAAGCAAGGCAAGCGGAGGGACACGCAGGTGCAGCAAGCGACCAGCCGCGAGGTTACCGATGATGTTGACGGCCGCCGCCAGTGCGGTGAGCCAGGCGGCGACGCCGGGGGGCAATCCGGCCTGGGCGTAAATCGACGGCAAAAATCCGACAACAGCCAGCCACTGCCCCGAATACATGGAAAAGCACAGAGCCACCAGCCAGACCCCGCGTGAGCGCAGCGTCAGGCGCAGAAGGCCACGGCTACCGGAAAAAAGCGACGTCCCAGGGGATGAGGCTCGCGATGACTTCTCTCCCAGAGACTGGTCCGCAGGGACGCTGCGATACAACAGGATGGCGAGCAAAACGGACAAGGCGGACAGGAGCCACCACAAAATTCGCCATCCCCAGGCGACATTGGCCTGCGCCATCACCCACGGCCCCACGAGCATGGCCAGTGCTGCGCCCAGCGGCATGTAGGCCCCCCACGCGCCCAACGCACGACTCAAACGCCCGGAGGGCACCAGCGCACGCAGCAACCCCGGCGCGGGCAAAACCACACACAGAAACCCCAGCCCTTCAAAGACGCGGCTTGCAAGCAGCCAGGCCGTACCCTGCGCCGCGCCGCCCAGGGCGCTGGCCAGGCTGAGCACCAGCAAGCCCGCGAGCATGCTGCGCCGCGGACCGTAGCGCTGAATCAGCAACCCGGCCGGCAAACCCAGTGTCATTCCGGCGAGCTGAAACAGCGCCAACAAAAAACCCGCCTGCACCAGGGACACGCCCAGCACCTGCTGCAGCGCTGGCAACGCCGGCGGCAGTTTGCCCACATGCAGCGCCGCCACCACGCCGGCGGCGATCACCAGGCTGGCGGGATGAACGGCTTTCAAACAGGAAACACCACACGGCCGTTCAGGCGCTCGTGTTCCTTGGCAGCAAACCGGTCTGTCATTCCGGCGATGTAGTCGGCCACCACGCGCTCGGGTTTGGCCTGGCGCTCTGCATCGCTGACGGGCCTGCTGCCCAGTTGATCGAAGCGGTCGCTGTGCGCCTGCGGCATCTGCGCCGGGTCGGCCATGTAAGCGGCAAACAGATCGCGCACCACCTGCTGGGCCGTTTGCGTGGTCTCGACCACCTGCGGGTGGCGATATAAATTTTGTAGCAGGAAACGCTTGAGGGACGAGGACTTCAGGGCCATTTCATCGCTGAAGCAGACCAGCGGCGGATGTTGGCGCACGGCCTGCACATCGGCCGGCATCGCAGTCCGCAAGGCGGCGCCCGTGGCGTCCATCACGTCGTAAACCTGGGCACTGAGCATGCGGCGTATGGTCTCAAACAACAGTCGCCGTCCCTGCAAACCGGGGTGCCTGGTGAGCGTTTCCCGGTGGTACGCCTCAAACAACTCGACCTCCTTGAGCTGCTCCAGGCTGAGCAGACCGGAGCGCACGCCATCGTCGATGTCGTGGGCGTTGTAGGCGATCTCATCGGCGAGATTGGCAAGCTGGGCTTCGAGGCTGGGCTGCTGCGCGTGCGGGCCGTCGCCGGAGAGCGCCAGGAAACGCTGCGCCACGCCACCGGGTTCACGCCCTTCCATGCGCCGGGCATTGCGGCGGGAGCAATGCTTGAGAATGCCCTCGCGGGTTTCAAAGGACAGGTTCAGGCCGTCGTAGTCCGGGTAACGCTCCTCCAGCGTGTCCACCACACGCAGGCTTTGCAGGTTGTGCTCGAAGCCGGCGCTGTCAGGGTTGTGGCTTTTCAGGCAGATGTTGAGCGCATCCTGACCGGCGTGGCCAAACGGCGTGTGGCCGAGATCGTGAGCCAGCGCGATGGCTTCGACAAGGTCTTCGTTCAATTGCAGCGTGCGGGCGATGGAACGGCCCAGCTGCGCTACTTCGAGCGAATGTGTCAGGCGGGTGCGGAACAAATCACCTTCATGGTTCAAAAACACCTGGGTCTTGTAAACCAGGCGGCGAAAAGCTGTGGAATGCACAATCCGGTCGCGGTCGCGCTGAAAGGCTGAACGGGTCGGCGCAGCGGGCTCGGGGTAGCGACGGCCACGCGACTGGGCCGGGTCGCAGGCGTAGGGAGCCAGTGCAGTCATGAATCAAGCATCCAATCGGGCTTTCGCCCCTTTAACACGCACGCAGATAGCTATTGTTTTGATAGCATTTGATTGAAAAGGCATTCATCCGCAGCTCGCGTCGATCACCTCGCGCACCAGTGCATCCGGCGCACTGCGCACAGTTGCGTGACCGGGGCCGTTGATCACCACAAACCTGATTTCGCCAGCCTCCGCCTTTTTATCCACGCGCATCAGTTCCAGATACCGCCCCGCGTTGTCGGTGTCAGACAGCCTGGGGCCGACCACCGGCAGCCCGGCACGCTGGACAAGCGCATGCAGACGGTCGACAAACGCCACGTCGACGAGGCCCAGCCTTTGGGACAGCCGGGCAGCCATCACCATGCCGCAACCGACACCCTCGCCATGCAGCCATTGACCGTAACCCAGCCCCGACTCGATCGCATGCCCGAAGGTATGCCCGAAATTCAGGATGGCGCGCAGCCCGGCTTCACGTTCATCCTGCCCCACCACCGCGGCCTTGATCTCGCAGCTGCGCCGGACGGCGTGTGCCAGCGCCGCCGGCTCACGCGCGAGCAGGGCCCCGATGTTTGTCTCGATCCAGTCCAGAAAAGCCATGTCGGCAATCGGTCCGTACTTGATGATCTCCGCAAGCCCGGCGCTCAACTCGCGCGGGGGCAAGGTCTGGAGCACGTCCAGGTCGCAGATCACCCGCTCCGGCTGGTAAAACGCGCCCACCATGTTTTTGCCCAGCGGGTGATTGATGGCCGTTTTCCCACCAACCGAAGAGTCCACCTGCGCCAGCAAGGTGGTGGGTACCTGCACAAACGGCACACCGCGCATATAGCAAGCTGCCGCAAATCCCGTCATGTCACCCACCACGCCACCGCCCAGCGCAAAAAGCACGGTCTTGCGATCACAGCCGTTGGCCAGCAGGGCGTCGAAAATCAGTTGCAGGGTGGGCCAGTCCTTGTGTGCCTCCCCGTCGGGAAGAATCACCTGCAACACCTTGTTGTAATGCCCCTGCAGTGCCAGCTGCAGGGACTGGGCATAAAGAGGGGCCACCGTGTCATTCGACACAATCAGTGCGGTGCTTGCACTCGGCAGATTCAGGTAAGTGCCAGGATCGCCCAGCAGGCCGGCACCGATGGTGATGGGGTAGCTGCGCTCGCCCAGGTCAATGAAAACCTGCTGCGTCGTCAGGAGGGAATTTGAAGCCATGATACAAGTGTAGAGGCTCTGCCGGTCCGTACGGCGCTCTGGGGCCCGCATCACGGCACTTCGCCGTCATACCGTGCTGCATAGCCTGGCGTCTGCAGCTGATGGTGCGTCAGGCGCCAGGCGCGGGAAGAACACCCGCCAGCTCAAGCTGCATCACCACCATGTTGACCAGTGCAGCCACCGAAGGCCGCCCGGTTTCCACCACAAACCGGGCGCTTTCGCGGTACAGCGGGTCGCGCTGCGAATAGAGCTCGCGCAAGCGCGCCAACGGGTCAGGCACCTGCAACAGCGGGCGATTCCGGTCGTGCCGCAACCGTCGAAAAACCTCTTCGGGCGCCGAGTGCAGGTACACCGCCTGGGTGCGCTGTTTCAAGTGCTCGCGATTGGCCGGCCGCAACACCGCCCCGCCACCCGTCGACAAAACGCAGGGCTCGCCCAGCGTCAATTCGTCGATGACGCTTTGTTCAAGGTCGCGAAAGGACTCCTCACCCTCCCGTTCGAAAAACTCGCGGATGGACAAACCGACGCGCTGCTCGATGACCTGGTCGGTGTCGATGAAAGGTCGGCCGAAACGTCGGGCCAGCTGGCGCCCGATGGTGGACTTTCCCGATCCGGGAAGACCGACCAGCGCCACATGAACAGGCCCGCTCAACAGCTTCTCCTGTCAGAATGAATCACGGCAACAAACCAGGAAAGTGTCGTTGAACATATCCGCCGCGGACCGGGACTGAACAGGACATGCAGACACCGTTTCCATCGGAGAACCGCCAGCCCGGCAAGGCGAGCCGGGAGGCCATCCCGGTTTCGCGTCGCGTAGCCAAAGCTCAGCGCAGGGCCGCGCCGTTGGAAATCATTTTCGGCGAGATGAAGACCAGCAACTCGGACTTGTTGGCCGTACGCGTCCTGGTTTTAAACAGATTACCCACTGCAGGCAGATCGCCCAGCAAGGGAACCTTGGTTTCGTCCTCACGCTCGTTCTGTTCAAAAATACCGCCAATGACCACCGTACCGCCGTTTTCAACCAGCACCTGGGTCTGAATGTGTTTGGTATCGATCGCAAAACCGTTGACCGTCGACCGGCCTACACTGTCCTTGTTAACGTCAACATTCAGGATGATGTTTCCTTCAGGCGTGATTTGCGGGGTCACTTCCAGCTTCAAGTTGGCCTTGCGGAAGGCGATGGAGGTCGCGCCACTGGAGGTTGCTTGCTGGTAGGGCAACTCCGTACCTTGCTCAATCAGGGCCTTGACCTGGTCGGCCGTCACGATGCGCGGGCTCGACACAATTTTGCCTTTGCCATCGGCTTCCATGGCTGAAATTTCAAGGTTGAGCAACCGCGTGGCGCCTGACGAAAAGAGGGAAACAGCAAAAGTGGCAGCACTGAATCCGTTTTGGCCTGCCCCGGGAAGGTTTAGAAAGTCGCCTGTAGTCGTTCCGTAGTTCACGCCCTGAACCGGAGCTCCGGGGGTGGTACCTGGATTGATGTAAGTTGGGCCGAACGACGCATTACTTGCACCGTTGAGCGTAAAGGGCCGACCACCTAGCCGAACGCCCAATGACTTCCCGAAAGTGTCCGAAGCTTCCACAATGCGCGCTTCAATCAGGACCTGCCGCACAGGGACGTCTATTTTTGCAATGAAGCTCTGCACTTGTTCCAACTTCGAGGGAATATCGGTCACAAACAACTGGTTCGTTCTGGCCTCGGCGATCGCACTGCCACGATTGGACAGGATGCGGGCACTGGTCGGACCTGTGCCACCCGCCGTGATTTGGGCACTGATATCCGCCGCTTTTGCATAGTTGATCTGGAAAGATTGCGTGCGTACCGACTCCAGGGTCTGGATCGCATTGCGCGACTCCAGGTCGAGCTTGTCTTTTGCAGCCAGTTCGTCTTTGGGCGCAATCAGCAACACATTGCCTGTTTTCCGCATCCCCAGGCCTTTGGCCTGCAAAATAATGTCCAGAGCCTGATCCCATGGCACATCCTTGAGGCGCAGGGTCACGGCACCTGACACACTGTCGGACGTGACGATATTGAAATTGGTGAAATCGGCAATGACCTGCAACAGGGACCGCGTCTCGATATTCTGGAAGTTCAGGGACAGTTTTTCACCCGTGTAGCCGGGCCCCTGCGACAGCTTGGACTCGTCCACTTTTTGCTGACGGACTTCCAGCACAAACTGGTTATCGCTCTGGTAAGCACTGTGCTCCCAAGAACCTTTGGGTTCGACGACCATGCGGACCTTGTCCCCCAGCTGGGAAGTGGTCACGCTTTGAACCGGCGTGCCGAAGTCGGACACATCCAGCCGGCGACGCAAGCCTTCGGGCAAGGCGGTTTTCAGGAATTCCACCACCAGGGTCTGCCCCTGCTGGCGGATGTCGACGCCAACCTGGTTATTGGCAAGATCAACCACAATCCGGCCTGAAGCGTCCGTCCCACGCCGGAAATCGATGTCTTTCAGCGGCAAGGTGTCGCGGTTGCGGTTTTCGGCAAACACAGGTGCAACGACGGGTGAAGGCGTCGCGACGGCCACCGGGTCCAGCGTGATCAGCAAGGACTTCCCCTGGATCTGAGCCGTGTAGGCCGTCGAAGCCTTGAGATTGAGGACAACGCGCGTTCTTTCGCCCGCCTGGACTACGTTGGCAGAACGCAGATTGCCCAGGTTCAGCTCAAGGGCCGAGCGGCCCATGGAATTGCTGACGCCGGGAAAATCGAGCGCAATCCGCGCGGGCGTCTGGATCGTGAAGCCCGTGGGAACTGCGGTCAGCGCTTCTTTCAGGTCGATGCGAATGACTTCGGAGCCTCCCTGGACGGAACCCGACACCGCCTCGATGGCGTTGGGCGCTTGGGCCCATGCTTGTGTTGCCAGTGCGAGCGTCAGCCAAGCCGTACCGATGGCCAAGCCAGCCGATATCCACGACCATGCACCCCGCATCGGGACTGCCTGCATCGTCCATGCATTTTTGTTCATTTTGACCCCTCTTGAAGCTGTAAAGTCGCTGTCCGCTCTAACCACTCGCCTGCAGCGTCCTGCACAATTTCCCGCAGGGCGACCTCCGTCTCGGAAATTTTCGTGATGCGCCCGTAGTTCTGGCCCAAGTAATTGCCAACCCGCACCTGGTACAACAGGTTGTCCACCCGCACCAGCGCCACCGGCTGGCCCTGCTTGGTCAGGCTGCCCACCATCGCGACAGCATCGAGCGGCATTGCTTCCAGCGGCTCCTTGCGTCGGCTCAACTCAGGCGCGATCAGGGCTGCATTGGCAGTCGCCCGGTTGGAGTCGCGGTTCAGCGCCTGCGTCAATTTCTGGGGGCTGAAAGGCTCGACAGCACCCTCCTGCGTATAAGCCTGCGGCGAAAACCTGGTGGGCTCAGGCAAGGGTTCGACCTTGGGCTTTATCAGGTTGCGTTGTTCGGTCATCCACTGCTGTAATTCCTCTTGCTCGGAAGAACTGCAGGCCGCCAGACTCAAGCCGACCACTGCGGTGGACACAAGCATGAGCGTCTTTTCTATAGCTGTCCGCTTCATTTTTTGGGGCCTTTCGCGGGCGCCGCTTTACGCTGCAAGGCAACTTCTTCAGGATCGAGATAACGGAATGTCTTGGCGGTCGTGTCCATGCTCATCATTCCGTCCTTGATCGGAGCAATCGTCATGTTGTTGAGCGTCACAATGCGCGACAGGTTGGCAATATCGGCAGCAAAAGCCCCGATGTCGTGATAACGCCCAGACACCTTGATTGCAATGGGCAACTCCGCGTAATACTCCTTGACGCTGACCTGCCCGGGACGAAACAGCTCAAACTGCAGACTTCGGCCCAATCCGGCCTGGTTGATGTCCGACAGCAGGGCATCCATTTCAGCCTTGCTAGGCAGTTGTTTCTCCAACTGGGTCACATACTGTTGCACCTGCTCCCGCTGCTTTTTCAAAGCCTCCAGATTGACCGCTTGCGCCAGTTTCTTTTTAAAATCTTCGCGCAACTGCACTTCCTTGGCCTGTTCTGCCTTGAGTTCCTCGTCAGAATCGGCGAGCCATACAAACCACAGCGCAACCACCACGGCGGCGGTCACAAACACACACAGAAGAAAACGGGGGAACGCCGGCCAGGAAGACGGGTCATTCGGGTTGAGGCCGACAAACTGCGCCTTCAGACCGTCCTGAAGCGCAGAGAAATTTACGTTGAATTTGGGTGTACGTGCCATAGTCAGTGTCTGTTCCGGACCGGTTGGTCAGCTCTTGGCCGCAGTCGGGCCTGGCTGGGCAGGCTTGCCCACGGCCGGGCCGGAAGCCCCCGCCGCCGCTGATGCCTCAGCTTTCTGCACATCCGTGGCCCGCCTGAGTCCCACGCGCATCGAAAAATTTGCGACGCGCCGCTGGTCGCGTGCACCCAGCGTGATTGTTTTGCCCGTGATTTCAATCAGTTCGGGCCGGGTCAACCATGGACTGTTGTTGCCCAGGTTGCGCAGCAGCTCGGAAACCCGCTCGTTGGATTGGGCCACCCCGGTCAGCATCACAGACTGGTTGTCCTGCCTCATGGTGCTCAAGTAGACGCCGTCTGGCAGCTGCCGAACCAGCTCATCGAGCAGATAGACCGGTAGGTTCCGGTTGCCCTGCAGGTCTTCCACCGCCATTTGCCGGGCACGCAAGGCGGCGATTTCCTGCTGCAAGCCTGCAATTTCCTTGATCTGGTTCTCAAGGCGGGTGATTTCGGTTTTCAGAAATGTATTCTTGTCCTGTTGCCCTGAAATCTGGGCCTGGTACCAGGAATAGACCGCTCCGCAAAGCAGACCGCCAATGAGGGCAGCAATACCCAAGGCGACGAAAAAAGCCTCTCGGCGGCGCTTGCGTGCCGCTTCACGATGGGGAAGCAGATTGACCAGAATCACTGGAAAAACCTCCGCAAAGCCAGCCCGCAAGCGGTCAGGTAAGACGCGGCTTCACGCTTCATCTTGTTCTCCCTTACATTGCTGCCCAGAACCATGCCCTCAAAGGGGTTGGTAACCATGCAGGCAAATGAGGTCTGCTGGGTCACCGCTTCGGTCAACCCCGGCAATGCCGACGAACCGCCCGCCAGCATCACGTAATCCACCTTGTTGTGCGGTGTACTGGTAAAAAAGAACTGGAGCGCACGGCCAATTTCCTGCGCCATGCTGTCGACAAAGGGCTTGAGCACGTTGGCATCGTAGTCATCCGGCAGGTCGCCACTGCGCTTTTTCCCTTCCGCCTCTTCCGGAGAAAAGCCATACTGACGGACGATCAGCTGGGTCAGCTGAGCTCCCCCAAAAGCCTGGTCGCGCTCATACAGCACTTCGTCGTTCTTGATGACCTGCATGCTGGTGGTCAGGGCACCGACTTCGAACAGGGCCACCATGGTGTCGAGCCCCTTGTTCGGCAGGTTTTCAATCAATCGGGCCGTCGCCAGCCGTGAAGCATAGGACTCCACATCCACCACCACCGGTTTGAGACCTGCCGCCTCGGCCAGCCCCTGCCGGTCATTGACTTTTTCCTTGCGGGATGCGGCGATCAGCACTTCCACGTCACCCGCCGAGCTGGCGCTGGGACCTATGACACAAAAATCAAGACTGACCTCATCCAGCGAGAAGGGGATGTATTGATTGGCCTCGGCTTCTACCTGGATCTCCAGCTCCTGCTCGCTCATGCCGCCAGGCAGGATGATTTTCTTGGTGATCACGGCTGACGCGGGCAGGGCCATCACCACATTTTTGGTGCGCGTCCCGCTCTTTTTGACCAGTCGGCGCACGGCCTCGGCAACTTCTTCAAATTTCTCGACGTTGCCGTCGGTGATCCAGCCCCGTTCCAGGGGCTCGATGGCACACCGGTCAAGCACCAGGTTGCCAGCCTTGTCGCGGCTGAGCTCCACCAGCTTGACGCTGGACGAACTGATGTCCAGACCCAGCAAGGCTGGCGATTGACGGTTGAATAAAGACCCCAGAGAGATCAAGACGGTCCCCAGATGACGGCTAATATGTAGCCCTACAAACTTAAGAAATCACTTGAATGCTATCAGTAAGGTCCTTGTACAACAAAGGATTTTTCAGTTTTAGCTTACTATCACCGTTGTCAAAAGTAGACGCTTTCAATGGCTTGACCGGGTTGATGCCAGCGCGGCGACAAGGCCACAATTGCAAAATGTGAAATCCCGGACAACCTGCAAATTCTTCCAGCATCGGGGATTTTTACAATGCTGGCGCGAACTTACGTAAAACCCATGCCGTCAAATTCTTCGACTTCCGAATCCCGTCCCTCCCCTGCCGGCCGGCTGTCCTGGCTGCCCAGGCTGATCAAGGCCTTGGCGTGGGTCCTGGGTCTGGCGCTGGCCGGCCTTGTTTCACTCCTGATCATCATTGCGGTTGCGCTGGCGGTCGCCTACCCGAACCTGCCGGATGTGTCCGATTTGCTGGACTACCGTCCCAAACTTCCTTTGCGCGTCTATTCCGCGGATGCGGTTCTGATTGGTGAGTTTGGCGAGGAGCGCCGCAACCTGACACCGATAGGCGAGATACCCAAGGTCATGAAGGATGCGGTGCTGGCCATTGAGGATGCACGCTTCTTCTCGCACGGCGGGGTTGACTACATCGGCGTGATCCGGGCCGGCCTCGCCAATGTGGGGCGGGCCAAGAGTCAGGGGGCCTCAACCATCACCATGCAGGTCGCCCGCAACGTCTACCTGTCTACCGAAAAGAGCTACACGCGGAAAATCTACGAGATTCTGCTGACCTTCAAGCTGGAACACCTTCTGAGCAAGGACCAGATTCTGGAGATCTACATGAACCAGATCTTCCTGGGGCAACGCGCTTATGGCTTTGCCGCCGCGTCCGAGATCTATTTCGGCAAGCCGCTTAAATCCATCAGCATTGCCGAGGCCGCGATGCTCGCGGGGCTGCCCAAGGCCCCGTCCGCCTACAACCCGGTCAGTAACCCCAGGCGAGCCCGGGCGCGCCAGCTTTACATCATCGAGCGCATGGAAGAAAACGGCTTTATCACGCCAGAACAGGCGGTGGCAGCCAAAAACGAGGACGTCAAGGTCAAATCCGGCCCTGACACCGGGCGGGTGCATGCCGAATTTGTGGCAGAGACCGTGCGCCAACTGGTTTATAGCCAGTACGGCGACGAAACCTACACGCGCGGCCTGAATGTCTTCACCACCTTGCGGGCTGCCGATCAGACCATGGCTTACAAGGCGCTGCGCAAAGGCATCATGGATTATGAAAGGCGGCAGATCTACCGCGGGCCCGAAAAATTCATTGCCCTGTCCAGCGATCCCAAGGAAACCGAAGACGCGATTGACGATGCATTGGCCGAGAGTCCGGACAACGATGACGTGATGTCGGCTGTGGTGCTGGAAGCCGGGCCGAAAAAAATCGTGGCCCTTCGCCAGAACAGCGAAACCATTGAAATCACCGGCGACGGTCTCAAACCGGCCCAGTCGGGCCTGTCCGAAAAAGCGGCGCCCAACATCAGAATCCGTCCCGGCGCCCTGATTCGCGTGACCAAAACACCCAAAAACACCTGGGAAATCACGCAGCTACCGGAGGTCGAGGGCGCTTTTGTGGCGCTGGATCCGCGCAACGGCGCCATCAGGGCGCTGGTCGGCGGCTTTGACTACGAGAAAAACAAGTTCAATCATGTGACGCAGGCCTGGCGCCAGCCCGGCTCCAGCTTCAAGCCGTTTATCTATTCAGCCGCCCTCGAAAAAGGCTTCACCCCGGCGACGGTCGTTAACGACGCCCCCCTGTTTTTTGATGCTGGCGTCACCGGTGGCCAGCCTTGGGAGCCAAAAAATTACGATGGCACCTTCGAAGGCCCGATGAGCCTGCGCCGAGGTCTGGCCAAGTCAAAAAACATGATTTCCATCCGGATACTGCAGGCTGTCGGCCCCAAATATGCCCAGGAATGGGTGACCCGGTTTGGTTTCGACGGTGACAAACACCCGGCCTACCTGACGATGGCGCTGGGCGCCGGCTCGGTCACACCGCTGCAAATGGCCATCGGTTATTCGGTGTTTGCCAATGGCGGCTACCGCGTCAACCCTTATCTGATCACCAAAATTACCGACCAGAAAGGCAAGGTCGTGGTCAACAGCCCGGTGCCAACACTCGACGAGTCGGTCCGTGGTATCGAAGCGCGCAACGCCTTCATCATGTCCAGCCTCCTGCAGGAAGTTGCCCGCAGCGGCACCGCCGCCCGGGCCCAGGCGACCCTGAAACGGCCAGACCTCTATGGCAAAACCGGCACCACCAACGATTCGATCGACACCTGGTTTGTGGGCTTCCAGCCGACCCTCACCGCAGCCGTCTGGATGGGCTACGACACGCCGAAAAAACTTGGCGACCGGGAGACCGGGGGCGGCCTGAGCCTGCCGGTGTGGATCAACTTCATGGACTACGCGCTCAAAGGCGTACCGGTAACCGAGTTTTCAGCCCCCGAGGGTGTTGTCAATATCGGCGGCGAGTGGTTCTATGATGAATACGCCAAAGGCTCCGGCATCAGCAGCGTCGGGTTGGGAGACCGTCCCGCCTCAGGCGCCGGCGTGGATAACCCGGTCACCGGCCAACCCGTGCCCCCCGGCGCCGCCATCCAGACACCGCCACCGAGCGACGAACGCCGCCGGATTCTGGACCTGTTCAAGAACTAGCGGAGCGCGCGCCTGACGGTGCGCTGAACACGAGCGGCTGCCCGGCCTGCGCGCTGGCGTAGCGCGACAGCTCCGCAAAAAGCGCACTGCCATCCTTGGTGTCGGTCCACTGCCCCTGGTTGAATCTGTAATGAAAACCGCCAGCACGGGCGGCCATCCAGATTTCCTGAAGCGGCTTCTGCAGATTGATGATGATCTGGCTGCGGTCGGCAAAAGTCAGCGTGATCATGCCCCCGGTCCTCTGGTTGTCGACGTCGGCATCCGTTTCGTCGTTGATGCGGTCACACGCCATTTCAATCGCCTTGAGGGCGGCCTCGGCATGGTCCAGATATTCCAGGTCGGTCATTACAATCCCATCATGTTTGCAAGATTTCAAATCCAGCGTCAAATTCTAGGCCGCCGCCAGGCGGCCTCCTGCGCTCATGGCCTTTCAACCGTCGCCGCAGCCCTGGCCATTGCCATGGCTCTTGCCGCTTGCGGCCAGAAGGGCCCCCTTTTTCTCCCGCCGCCACCCAAAGCCCGTCCAGCGGGCATCGCCCCTTTCGTAGCGCCTGCGCCCGCCGCCGCCGCCAGCGCACCGGAGAGCGCCACGGCCACCCCCACCGATCTGCCGGCACCGCCACCCGCATCCGGTCCCGCGACCTTGCCGCTGCGATGAAAGCGCCGGGCATGACCACCACTGCATCAACCGCCCTGCCGGGCGCACCCCAGCTGGCCTACCGCCAGGACGGCCTGTACCTCGAAGCGGCCCGCCTCGATACCCTGGCCAGCCAGTACGGCACACCGCTGTTCGTGTATTCCAAAGCTGCCATGCTGGCGGCCCTGGCGGCTTACCAGCAGGGCTTTGCCGGACGCAATGCGCAGATCTGTTATGCCATGAAGGCCAACTCCTCCTTGGGCGTGCTGCAGGTGTTTGCCCGTGCAGGCTGTGGCTTTGACATTGTCTCCGGCGGTGAGCTTGAGCGGGTGCTGGCGGCCGGCGGCGATGTGCGCAAAGTCATTTTTTCCGGGGTCGGCAAAACACGCTCCGAAATGCAGCAGGCCCTGACCGCAGGCATCGGCTGCTTCAATGTCGAGAGCGAGGCCGAACTGGATGTGCTGTCCGGGGTGGCGCTGGCCATGGGCCGCATCGCGCCGATCAGCATTCGCGTCAACCCGAATGTCGACCCGAAAACCCACCCCTATATCTCGACCGGCCTCAAGGGCAACAAGTTCGGTGTGGCGCACGAGGATGCACTGCGGATTTACCGATACGCGGCGTCGCTTGAAGGACTGCAGGTAGTCGGCATCGACTGCCACATCGGTTCGCAAATCACCGAAACCACGCCTTACCTGGACGCGATGGACCGGGTGCTGGACCTGGTCGACAGCATAGAAGCGGCGGGCATCACGATTGAACACATCGACTTTGGCGGGGGCTTGGGCATCAATTACAACCAGGACGCACCGCCCGCGGCAGATGTGCTCTGGCAGGAACTGCTGGCCAAACTGGATGCACGCGGCCATGGCGGCAAAAAACTGATGGTCGAGCCGGGTCGCTCGCTGGTGGGCAATGCCGGCGTCTGCCTGACCGAGGTGCTTTACCTCAAGCCCGGTGAGCAGAAGAATTTCTGCGTGATCGACGCCGCAATGAACGACCTGCCGCGTCCCGCCATGTACCAGGCGTTTCATGCCATCGTGCCGCTTGAGACGCACCAGGACAGGCAGGAGTCGTCCTACGACGTGGTTGGCCCGGTCTGCGAAAGCGGCGACTGGATAGGCCGTGACCGCACGCTGGCTGTGGCCGCAGGCGATCGTCTGGCCGTGCTTTCGGCGGGAGCCTACTGCATGAGCATGGCGAGCAACTACAACACGAGGGGCCGTGCCGCCGAGGTATTGGTCGATGGTGAACAAGCCCACCTCATACGCAAGCGCGAAACAGCGGCCGACACCTTCCGCGGCGAAAAATTGTTGCCCTGAGGACAACGTCACTTGATACTCATCAAATGACCCTTGCAGGGGTGGGGGTAAAGTCGATTTACTTCAAATCGACGTTAAGCACTGACATGGCTCTGGAACTTTACCGCGACAAAAATCACGCCTGCCTGATGTTCACCGACCTCATTGAGGAAGATGGACAAGCGGTTCAGGCCAACCAGTTTCTCATCGTGGACCACGGCACGGGGGCCATCATTGATCCCGGCGGCAACCTGGCCTACAACGAACTGTTCATGGGCATGACGCAGCATTTTCCGCCGCACAAGCTGTCCTACATCATCGCTTCACATGCCGACCCCGACATCATCGCTTCACTGGATCGCTGGCTAAGTAGCACCCAGGCCATGCTGGTGATTTCACGGGTGTGGGAGCGTTTTGCTCCGCATTTCACCAAGGTCGGCAAGACCGAAAACCGTGTGATCGGCGTGCCCGACGGTGGCGGGCGCCTGCCTCTGGGTGCCAATGAACTGTGGTTGATCCCGGCGCACTTCATGCACTCCGAAGGCAATTTTCATTTCTACGATCCGGTCAGCCGCATCCTGTTCACCGGCGATCTCGGGGTGTCGATGATGTCGGGCGCCCAGGCGCGCCAGCCGGTCACCAGCCTCAAGTCACACATTCCCCTGATGGAAGGGTTTCACCGGCGCTACATGGTTTCGAACAAGATTTTGCGGCTGTGGGTCAACATGGTGCGCCCCATGGACATCGCCATGCTGGTGCCGCAACACGGCGCCCCCATCGTCGGCAAGCAGGCCGTGAATGAATTCTTCGACTGGATTGAAAACCTGATGTGCGGCATCGACCTGTTTGACGACCGCGCCTACCAGCTGCCGACGGCAAGCATCGACCCGGTCGGACGCCAGACCCGGCCGGCGCTGCGTGCCGTGAATGGCTAGGTTTCAGGTGAAAACCTGTTCCAGCCCTTGTCCGTCGTTCGTTTTATGCTCCTGATTCAGGAGCAATCGCTTTACTGAAGCCGCGTCGCTGCGGCAGGACGGGGACCCGCGGGATTCTTGTGCCGTCCCCAGCGCTGCCATACGCGCCAGCCCAGCAGCACCGCGATGATGGCCGCATAAACCGACACCTCGGCAAAATCGTTTTTGCCTGAGCGCATCCAGAAAAAATGCAGAAGACCCAGGCCCGCAATCAGGTACACCAGCTTGTGCAGCATCTGCCAGCGCTTCGCCCCGAGCTGGCGGATGGCCGCGTTGAATGAGGTCGCAGCCAGCGGTGTCAACAGCAGGAAAGCGGCAAATCCCACCAGGATGAACGGCCGCTTGATGATGTCCTTGACGATATCGGCCACATCAAAGCTCATGTCGAACCAGCTGTAGCTGAGCAGGTGAACCAGCACGTAAAAATACACAAACAGCCCCAGCATGCGACGAAAACGCGCCAGCGCGGGCGTGTTGCCGATCACCCGCAGCGGGGTGACGGCCAGCACGATGCACAGGAAACGCAGGGTCCAGTCGCCCGTTGCCCGGATCAGCGCTTCCGCAGGGTTGGCACCCAGCTGGTTGGTCAGCGCGCTGTAGAACAGCCAGATGAAAGGCAACAGGCAGGCCATGAAGACCGCCGGCTTTGCCGCAGGATGAAGAAGAAGTTTTTTCATGGTTGAAGATCCGAATCGGCGCCGGGGTACCGAACCAGGTGTTACGTTCTGGCGAGCCCCGGCTTCGAATCAATAGAACTTCTTCAGATCCATGCCCGCGTACAACTGCCCCACTTGGGCCTCATAACCGTTGAACATCAGGGTTTTGCGTTTCTTGGCAAACAGCCCATCTTCGCCAATACGGCGCTCGGTCGCTTGGCTCCAGCGCGGATGGTCCACGGACGGGTTCACATTGGAATAAAACCCGTATTCGTTGGCAGCCGCCTTGTTCCACGCGGTGCGCGGCTCCTTGTCGGTAAAGCGGATCTTGACAATGCTCTTGCCGCTCTTGAAACCGTATTTCCATGGCACCACCAGGCGCACCGGCGCACCGCTCTGGTTGGGCAGCACTTCGCCGTACATGCCGAAGCTCAAGAGAGTCAGCGGGTGCATCGCCTCGTCCATGCGCAATGCCTCGACATAGGGCCAGTCCAGCACGCGCGAGCCGACAAACGGCATGGTCTTGGGATCGGCCTGGGTGATGAACTCGACATATTTGGCGTTCCCCAGCGGCTCGACCTTCTTGATCAGCTCCGCCAGCGAATATCCAACCCAGGGGATCACCATGGACCAGCCTTCCACGCAACGCAGGCGGTAAATGCGTTCTTCCTGGGCACTGAGCTTGATCAGGTCTTCGATGGACCAGGTTCTGGGCTGCTTGACCAGGCCTTCGATGGCCACCGTCCAGGGCCTGGTCACCAAAGTGTGGGCATTTTTGGCCGGGTCCGACTTGTCGGTGCCGAATTCATAGAAGTTGTTGTAGCTGGTGACGTCCTTGTAGTCCGTCACCTTCTCCATCGTGACCGCGCCCGTCACCCCCGATTTGGCGCCGGGCAAAGCAGCCAGCTTCCCGGGTTTGGTCACAGCCTGCGCCAGCGCTTGCCGACCGGCCCAGGAGGCGATGGTCGCACCAGCGGCGCCGGTAGCCATCAGCTTGATCAGGTTGCGCCGCTGCTGGTAAACGCCCTGGGGCGTGATGTCGCTGGGAATGGCGTGGTCGAAGCCACTGTGGTCGGTCTTGATCAGCATGGTGAGTCCTTGTTGTCGTGGATGGCTGGGAGTTAGTCTTGGTACGCAGCCGCTTCTTACAAGGATTCAAACCCCGGCTACAAGGTTCCGTAACTGTGCAGGCCCGACAGGAACATGTTCACCCCCAGAAAGGCAAAGGTGGTGACGGCCAGCCCCACCAGGGCCCACCAGGCGGCCACGGTACCGCGCAGGCCCTTCATCAGTCGCATGTGCAGCCAGGCCGCGTAGTTGAGCCAGACGATCAATGCCCAGGTCTCCTTGGGGTCCCAACTCCAGTAACCGCCCCAGGCCTCGGCCGCCCACAAGGCGCCCAGCACGGTGGCGATGGTAAAAAACGCAAAACCGACGGCGATCGCCTTGTACATCACGTCGTCGAGCACTTCGGCGCTCGGCAGGCGTGCCGCAATGCGCTGGCGGCCCAGCAAAATGGCGGCGGCAATCAGGCCGGAGACCAGCAGATAACCGAGCCAGTAATTGGTACCCCCGATTTCGGTTGACTTGCGAAACACAATCGGCACAAAACACAGGACCACGCCCAGCAGCCACAGCGGCGTCAGTTTGTACCAGCGGGTTTCCTGCGCCTGCTGTTTGATCAGGTAGGCCAGCGACACCATGGCCGCCAGCGAGAACATGCCGTAACCGATGAAGTTGGCAGGCACATGCAGCTTCATCCACCAGCTCTTGAGGGCCGGCACCAGCGGCTGGATTTCATGCGCCTCGCGGACCACGGTGTACCAGAGCAGAAAACCCACGGCAGCACTGACCACCAGCATCACAAACGCACCCATGGTGCGGGTCTTGTACTGCGCTTCGAAGTAAAGGTAGAACGCCGCGGTCATCCAGCTGAACAGCACGAACACCTCATACAGGTTGCTGACCGGAATGTGGCCGACATCGGCACCGATGAGGTAACTTTCATACCAGCGCACCATGGTGCCGACCAGCGCCATGCCGACAGCCACCCAGGCGATCCGCGAGCCCAGCAACTCCATCGTGCCGCTCTGCCCCCTGGCAAACATGCCTATCCAGTAAAACGCGGTACTCATGAAAAACAGCACACTCATCCACAGGATGGCCGACTGGCTGGAGAGGAAATACTTCAGCCAGAACACCTGTTCGGCGCGTGCCAGATCGCCCTGGTAGGACACGATGCCGAGCAGTGAAAAGCCCGCGACCAGCAGCATCAGCGCGCGCAGCGGCCGCCAGAACCAGCCCATCGCGATCACGGCAGGAATGGCGCCCAGCAAAATGCTTTTTTCATAGACATCCATGAAAGCGCTGTACCGGGCAAAGCCGTATAACCCGCCGGCCAGCGCGATGGCCGCAAAAATCCAGTCCAGCGCATTGCGCCTGGCAAAGTAGCCTTCCTGCAGGCTGATGGTTGTCGCGTCCGTGGTGCGCGAGCTCAGGGTGGTGGTGTTCATCGTGGCACCTGTAAAAGTTTGGTTTTCAGCATTTCGAATTCCTTGCCGCCGTCCATGGTCTGGCGGTTGGTCGACATGGCCATGGTCGCCTGGCTGCCTGCGCCCGATTCTGGCCCCTTTTCGAGCTCTTTTCCGGGCTCCGTGGAATCCGCACCGTCTCCGGCCGGCGCCAGCCAGACCCAGAGGCGGCGCTCGCGCACATACAACATGGCAAAGATGCCCAGAATCAGCAGCGCGCAACCGAGGTAGACGATATTTTTTCCGGGTGTACGCGCCACCTGGAACACACTGGCCTGCAATTGGGTGAAGTCCTTCAGCTCAAACGCCATGGGCGCCGGGTAATGGTGGGCATCACTGAGGGACAACACGGTCTGTGCCATGAAAGCCTGGGTTGTTTCGTCGCGCGGCAGCGGCTGCAGGCCGCTTTGCTCACGCGTGAGCTGCACCAGTTCGAACAACACGCCGTTGAGGATGCGCACCAGCACTTCGCCGGCGCGGCTGCGCTCGTCTTCCGGCACGTTGGTTTCCATGAAATCGGAAATCGCCTGCAGCCCGGCCAGCGGCTTGGTCTGGGCTCCACCCACCGGCTGGTCGGGGCCCGCGAACAGGGCCAGTGCCCGTGACGCGGACGCGGACAGCTGCGCTGCCAGATCGGGCCGGTCAGCCGCGATGGCCTGGCGCACATAACGCTGGACGGCTTTGTCGCGCTGGGCCGGATCGGCCAGCGCACGACGCAGCCGCAAGAAACCCTCCATGCTGCCCTGCTCGTCGGCGGGGATGCGCAGGTACTGGAAAGGCTCGGCCGGGGTTTCACGCACACCCAGCAAAAACAGCGCCGGGCTGAACTCGCCCGTGTCCATCTTGACCGGCAGCATGTAGTTGTGAAACTCCCTGGCCTGGCCGGATGCGTCGCGCAGCTTGTAGGTCACGCTGGGGCCGACGTTGCGCAGCTCCTTCTTTTCGCGGGTCTTGTTGGCCGCACCCAGGCGTGAATCGAGGGCCTGGCGCAAATCGACCTTGCGCACATCCGCGCCCGACGTGGCACCCATGCTGCCCGAGCCGCCAAAATTCTCGACGTTGATGACACGCAGCGCGGTGTACTCCAGCGTCATTTTTTCGGCCCCGTTGCTCAGGCTGCTGGAGCCGCCAATCGTGCCCTGGATTTCAAAAGGCTTGCTGGCCCCCTGGCTACCGGTGGCCAGCGGCACCGCCTTGAGCGTGACGCTGGAGCCACCGTCGTCGAAACTGGACTGGTAAATCTCAATGCCCTTGTGGCGGGCCGGATGGTTGACCTCGACACGGGCCGGGATCTTCTCGCCGGTTTCCTTGTCGTGAATCACGATCTCGCTGGCAAACAGCTTGGGCATGCCGGTCGAGTAGTACTCGACAATGAATTTTTTCAGCTCCACCGCAAAGGGCAGATCCTGCAGCAGAACGCCGCCAGGCTGGTTCAGGATGGCGGTGCTCGACTGCGTACCCTCGGCGACCAGCAGGTTGGCGCGGAAGGTGGGGTTGCGCTCGCTCAGCCGGTGCTGGGCCGGTACATCGGCAATCAGTCCGCCGCCGGCGTACACCGTCTTGTTGTTGAACCACATCTGCGCACGCACGATCAGATCGCCATCAAGCAGGCCGCCCACACACACCAGAACGATGGCGCTGTGTGCCGCGATGTAGCCCAGCTTGTTGGCAGCCCCGGCCTTGGCCGCCACCATCCAGCCTTCGCCGCCGGACGTGGTCCTCTGCTGCAGCTTGACCTTCCAGCCGCCCTGCACCAGCGTCTGCCCGATGCGCCGCGCGGCCGCTTCAGGCCCTTCATCCAGCGCCGCTTCGGCGCGGTGCCCGAAAGCCTTGAGGCTCTGTTCACGGATGTTTTCCTTCAGCTGGTTCAGGTCAGCGAGAATTTTCGGGGTGTTGCGGCTGATGCACAGGGAGGTGGAAACCACCAGAAAGGCCAGGATCAGCATGAACCACCAGGCGCTGTACACCGTGTACAGGCTGACGGCACCAAACACCTGGGCCCAGAACGGACCGAACTGGTTGACGTAGTTTCCGATCGGCTCCTGCTGCTTGAGCACCGTGCCTATCACCGAGGCGATGCAGATCA